>OGPF01000514.1_pt1 | contig 22768 bp, 23 predicted proteins | sample 1552871 | NCBI WGS metagenome assembly OGPF01 (sample SAMEA2580276, study PRJEB22360) | human gut metagenome | biome: human gut; feature: human-associated habitat; material: faeces | place: Denmark | collected 2008/2010
TACCAACGATCCCGTTCTTCACCGGCTCCCGTCCGCAATTCTATTTCCGTACCACCGACGTAACCGGCGTAACTGAACTGCCTGAAGGCGTAGAAATGGTAATGCCTGGCGATAACGTAACCATGGAAGTAGAACTGATCACCCCGATCGCTATTGAAAAAGGTCTGCGTTTCGCTATCCGCGAAGGCGGTCGTACCGTTGGTGCTGGTGTTGTTTCCGAAGTAGAAGCTAAATAATCAGCCAAAGTAAATTAGTTCAATAAATTCAAGGTCGGTCTTAGCTTTTAAGGCTGGCCTTCTTTATTTTATCTGTTGTTTTATAAGCAAGAATGCATTATAATTATAATGAGAAAATATGGTACTGAATTCTAGTTTCTACATATAAAAAGAAGCACCTTGAACAAAGTACCTGCATAGGCTCAGTGGCAGGTAGAAGTTACTTATTCGCAGCCCCTTGATATTTGTTAAAACAATATAAAAGGCGTGAAAAATTTAAGAACATAAGAAAAACAAAATATACGCTGCAAACACCGAGAAATGCGTGAAAAATTAAGAAAAAATAGCATGTAGATAGTTGACATAAAGTGTTAACTGTGTTACTCTATATTAGCGACAATTTGTGATTGGTTTTTATTATTATGAACGTAAGCGAGGTGTGATTGAATGCGTAACCTGATTACTTTGGCTTGCACTGAATGCAAACAAAGAAACTACCAAACCAACAAAAACAAAAAGAACGATCCTGATCGTATCGAACTCAATAAATATTGCAAGTTCTGCAAGAAACACACTCTGCACAAAGAAACCAAATAATTTTGGCTCTTGTGTTTAATTGGGTAGAAATAGCAAGGATGTGACATGATGGCCGTTCCGGAAACTACAGAAACTGAGAATAAAGGTACTAGTATTACCCAATTCCTCAGCGAAACTAAAGTAGAATTAAAAAAGGTAACCTGGCCTACCAAACAAGAGCTTATTGCTAACACCATAGTGGTTCTTGTTGCAGTATGCTTATGTGCAGCACTGATTTGGGTCATTGATTCAATTTTCAGCATGCTCTTTCGTATGTTTCTGCAATAAAGCAGTAAAGCTTAATGTAAGGAGGGTTGGGGAAGCGTTGCTTTCCGCATATTAATGGAAGAAGAAGTAAGACAAGAAAAACATTGGTATGTCATCCATACCTATTCTGGATATGAGAACAAAGTAAGCGCAAACCTGGAACGTAAAGTTCATTCCTTGGGTATGGAAAATGAGATTTTCCGTATCGTTATACCCATGGAAAAAGAGGTTGAACTTAACAAAGACGGCAAAAAAAGAGTGGTTGAACGCAAAGTATTCCCTGGTTATGTACTGGTGGAAATGATTGTAAACGACCGTAGCTGGTATGCTGTCCGTAACACTCCGGGTGTAACTGGCTTTGTCGGTTCCGGAACAAAACCGATTCCTCTGACTGATGAAGAAGTTCGTCAGATTATGGCGTCTATGGGCGTTGAGGAAGCTCGGGCTCACATTGATTTTCAGTTACAACAGTTGGTACGTCTTAAATCCGGTCCTTTTGCCGATCAAGTCGGTAAAATTGCCGAAATCAATGAAGAACGCGGCAAGCTGAAAGTTCTTGTTGATATGTTTGGACGTGAAACTCCTGTTGAAATTGATTTTACACAAGTAGAAGAAGCTGAATAAGTAAGGAGGTGTAATTAAATGCCGAAAAAAGTCGTTAAAATGGTAAAATTACAGGTACCGGCTGCTAAAGCTACTCCGGCTCCTCCTGTAGGTCCTGCACTTGGTCAAGCTGGTGTTAACATCATGGCCTTCGTTAAGGAATTTAACGCACGTACTGAAAAACAAGTTGGTCTCATCATCCCTGTTGAAATCACCGTTTTTGAGGATCGTTCCTTCACTTTCGTAACCAAAACCCCTCCGGCTGCAGTTCTGCTGAAAAAAGCTGCTGGTCTGGAAAAGGCTTCTGGTGAACCGAACAAAAAGAAAGTTGCTAAACTGGGTCGCGACAAAATCCGCGAAATCGCAGAAAGCAAAATGGCTGACCTGAATGCTGCTAACGTAGAAGCTGCTATGAGAATGGTAGAAGGTACTGCACGTAGCATGGGTATCACCGTTGAAGACTAATTTTTAGTTTTCGTTTTAAGTTAGTGGGAGGCACAAGCCGTTATTACCACATAGGAGGATTTATTAATGGGTAAAAAGTATGTTGACGCTTTGAAATTAATCGAAGCTGACAAATTCTACTCTCCGAAAGAAGCAGTAGAACTGGTTAAAAAAACCGCTACTACTAAATTTGATAGCACTATCGAAGTATCTTTCCGTCTGGGCGTTAATCCTAAATACCCCGACCAACAAGTTCGTGGTGCATTAGTTCTGCCGAATGGTACCGGTAAATCCAAAACTGTTTTGGTTTTTGCTAAAGGTCCTAAAATTGCAGAAGCAGAAGCTGCTGGCGCTGATTTCGTTGGTGGCGAAGAATATGTTGATAAAATCAAAAGCGGCTGGATGGACTTTGATGTCTGCATCGCAACCCCTGATATGATGGGTCTTGTAGGTCGCCTTGGTAAAATCCTCGGCCCTCGTGGTTTAATGCCTAACCCGAAGGTTGGTACTGTTACCATGGACGTAACCCGTGCCGTTTCCGAATCCAAAGCTGGTAAAATCGAGTATCGTACCGATAAAGCCGGCAACGTACAAGCTCCTATCGGTAAAGCATCCTTTACTGAAGAGCAACTTTTACAAAACTACATCACCTTGGCTGACACCCTGGTTAAAGTAAAACCGGCTGGCGCTAAAGGTCAATACATGAAAACTGTTACCCTGTCCGCAACCATGGGCCCTGGCATCAAAATCGATGTCCTGAAAGCTAACAGCGATAAATAATTGTAGTTTTATTTAATTTTTACTAAATCAGAAGATAATCGGGCCATAGACAGCAGGTGCTTTTGCGTAAGTTTTAACTACGCCTGCCGAGGCTGGAGCGTGAAGATATATTAGTCCTTCCGACCTCCAGCTACGGCTGAGAGGTCTTTTTGATTTAATAAAACATCAAAAAAAGGAGGTGCAATCTAATGGCAGTTATTAGACCTGAAAAAGTAGCTAAAGTAGCTGAAATTAAAGAATTACTCACTAATTCTAAATGCGCTATCTTGGTTGACTTCTGCGGCTTAACTGTTGCTCAGGACACTGACCTGCGTCGCAAAATGCGTGAAGCTGGTGTACACTACGGTGTAGTTAAAAACACCTTATTACGCATTGCTGCACAAGAGGCTGGTATTGAAGGTTTGGAACCTTCTCTGGAGAAAAACACCGCTATCGCTGTTGCTCCAGAAGATCCTGTTGCAGTTGCAAAAATCATTTGCGAATTCGCAAAAGAAAACAAAGAGCTGAAAGTTAAAGTAGGCGTTCTTGATGGTAAAGTAATCGATGCTGAAGCAATTAAAGCATTGGCTTCTCTGCCGCCGAAAGAAGTTTTGGTTGCCAAGATGCTGGGCAGCATGAATGCTCCTATCACTGGCTTTGTCAATGTACTTCAAGGTACTATCCGCAACGTCGTATATGCTCTGGAAGCAGTACGCAAACAAAAAGAGTCCGCTTAATTCATTGCGGCACGCTGCATAAGGCAGCTTAAAACAAATAAAAAACTTACTTATTACTGGAGGTAACAATAATGAATAAAGATCAAATCATCGAAGCTATTGAATCCATGACCGTACTCGAGCTCTCCGAACTGGTAAAAGCTCTGGAAGAAAAATTTGGCGTATCCGCTGCTGCTCCTGTAGCTGTAGCTGCTGCTCCCGCCTCCAGATTTGCTGCTCCGGCTGCTGGTGGCGAAGCTGCTGCTGCTGAAAAAACTGAATTTGACGTAGTTCTGGCTTCCGCTGGTTCTTCCAAAATCCAAGTTATCAAAGCTGTTCGTGAAGCAACTGGCCTGGGTCTGAAAGAAGCTAAAGAATTAGTTGACGGTGCTCCGAAAACCGTTAAAGAAAAAGTTTCCAAAGCTGACGCTGACGCTCTGAAAGAAAAACTGGAAGCTGCTGGCGCAACTGTAGAAGTTAAATAATTAGCGTCCAAATCTGGACATTAATTAAACTCTAAAATATTGCTCTGAAATCACTGAAATATGTGGTTTCAGAGCTTATTTTATTTTTATAGTAAAAGTAAGAGCGGTGTAAAAAAGCCCGTGCTACTAGTTTGCTACTATACGGTGATTTGTTAATTTTGCTTGTTTTCTTCCACTGATGTATTGGCGAGCTTATCAATTTTATTAGCAATGTCATCGAATTTGTGTGGATAGAGATGAGTATAGATATTAAGAGTTACACGCACGTCATTGTGTCCAAGGAAGGCTTTAATTTGCTCGTAATCGCAGCCTGCATTGGCAAGCATACTAGCACAGCTGTGACGCAAATCATGGACGCGGATTTCTTTTAATCCTAATAGCTTTGCTTCCGAGTGAATAGAGCTCTATATAGGCTGTTATAGCTTATAGCTTGGAAAATTCGCTCTTGTGGATTATCAGAGGGAAGTTTTAAGAGATATTCTGAAAGCATTTTATGTACTATTGCAGGCATTTTTATATTCTGGACGCTAGCTTTTGTTTTAGGTTGCAGTATTAAATCTGTACCTTTAAAACGCTTATAGGTCTTCGTAATCGAAAGTCGAGAGTTCTCTAAATCAATATCATCATGAGTTAAAGCAAGAAGCTCGCCTACGCGCAAACCGCAATAAAAAAGGATAGTAAAGGCAACCACTAAGGTATATTCATCGGTTTTGCGTTTAATTTGGGCAGAGCGATTGCGTTTAGTATCTTGTAAGGCAGTTATAAACAATTTAAACTCATCGGGTGTCCAATAATCCATATGATCGTTGCGTGCTTTGCCGATGCTGCCGCAAATGCGCACAGGATTTACTGGAAGTTTGTAAATTTTTACGGCATAGTCAAAGATGTACTTTAGCAAATTATTGATGTTATGAATGTAGGTAGGTGCATATGCTTCTTGTGAATCGTATAAGCTTCTTTGCCACTCTGCAATCATGTAAGCGTCAATATCTCCGATGGGTTTATCTGCGAAGATGGGCAAAATGTGTTTGCGGATAAGGTAATCTTTATTAGAAAGAGTGGTTATCTTAAGAGCTTTATTTTTACAATTTTCAAGATATTTTTCAGCTAAGATTTCAAAAGCTACAGTTGGATTGGTGGCTAGTTTAGCGAGAAAATCAATTTCATAAGCTTTTGCATCTTTTTGACGCTTAAAACCTCGCTTGAATTCCTGTTTTCGTTCTCCTTTCCAATTTTTATAGTAAAATTTTGCGTAGTAGCGTTCGCTACCGTCTTTTAGAGTGTATTTATAGGTTGGCATAAAATAATCCTCCATAAAGAAAAAGACACCCGCAAAAGAGCAGGTGTCAAAATATAGATAGTGATTATTGATCGAGCAACTTGGCAAGATTACTCAAGTCATCATCATATACATGTCCGTAATAATCCTGAGTAGTTGCAATTTTGCTGTGACCAAGGTATTTTTGCGCTTCCAGGGCGGTGGCGCCGCGCGAAAACAAAAGAGCAGAGCAACTGTGGCGCAGATCATGCAAGCGGATGCGCTTAACTCCAGCCAATGTTGCGCCAGAGTCGAGAGCGCGACGGATATTAGAGGGATTGAGCGAGGCGAACAGGCGTTGATTAGGATTGTCATCAACCAGTCTATCAATAAGCTTGCACAAGTCATCATATACGATATTGCTGAGCGGGAGCGTACGATAGCTCTCCTTGGTTTTAGGTTCAGTAAATTTTTTATCTTGGTACTGCTTGTTGACGGTCAGCGTTTTGTGGTCGAGATCAAAGGAGTCAAGCGTAAGCCCCATGAGCTCGCCGATACGCAAGCCCGTGTAAAACAGTACGTTAAACGCTGCAATTAAGGTGGCCGTGTCGACCTTGCGGCGGATGTGATTGCTTGCTGCAAGCTGCTCGTCACGCAATGCGTCGACAAAAGTATTGTACTCTTCCAAGGTCCAGTAGATATCGCGCTTGACGCGGGCATGACCAATGCAACCACATTTTTCTGCTACGTTATTTTTGAGATCTAAAATATTAACCGCAAATTTAAAAACGAAAATGAGGGTTTTGCTAATTTCGTATATATAGGTTTCCGCAAGATCGGGATGGTCGCGCTTGATTTGCTGGTGCCAGGCAATGATATTACGTTGATGGATTTCGTTGATAGGCGTATCTGCAAAGTAGGGCAATATATATGTGTTAATGATGCAGTTCCTAGTTTTGAGTGTACTAGGTCTCAGAGTCTTTTCGTGCTCACAGTACTCGAGGTAGCTGTTAATAACACCAGCTAAAGGCATAGTGCAGTCATTTTTGTGGTTAACTAAAAAATCATCTAAGTAATCTTTTGCTACCTTAAGGCTAGAAAAGCCACGCTTAAAGAGTACTTGGCTTTTGCCAAGAGAATCAATATAATTTTTTTTGATAAAATACGTATTTCTATCTTGATCCTTGTAAATACAAGGATGCTTTCCTTTTACCATTATAATCTCCTTATTAGCTGAAATTATCAATAAGATATTGCTTATTGATTCTGCCGGCAATCGTAATTTTTCCTTGAGCCTTAAGCTGCTCATTGAGCTGGCGGATTACGCTATAAGCTCTGCTACGCTTGATGCTGAGGATTTTGCAAACATCGTCAACACCAATCAGGATGGGATCAGAGTAATTATCATTAGGCATATGGTGTGTATCTCCTTGATAGTGATATATGAGCTGTACGTGCCTCTCTGTGCGTGCGGTGTATCTCAGTACGCCGACATACGGCTTATCTTATTTGTCCATATTTTAGCATTCTGTACGTTACAGATTCATTATTTCGCTATATAAAACAAATAGACAATATAAGAATAAAATAATTTCTGTAAAAATAGAATAAATAAACAAAAAGCTATAACAGATTTTTTTGCTTAAAAACGTTAGTGCTTTTTGGAGACAAAATAAAAATTTTTCAATAGATTTTTTTTCGGCAAAAAGTCAGTCGTTATATGGTAGCGACTGACTTTTTGCCGTTTATTTAAACTTAAGACCATTAAATTATCGTAGTTTTTACTGTCTTTTTAAAGAGTTATCTGCTTTGTTGCTGCATCTGCTGCTAAAATAAGAGTTTTCTGTGATATAATATTACTATCTATGAATATATTGTACAGAGGGAAAATCTATGGATAAAAAAGCATATAATGCAGCTGCGGTTAAATTTAATCTTTGGATGCCTGAGACTAAGAAAGTATGCAAGTTGCGTCAGGATGGCATGACAATCAGGCAGATAAGACAAAAAAATAATGAGTATGATATTTTTGACGCACCGTCAGAAGAATACTCTAAAACAATTATGAGCGTGATTGCTAAACGCCTTGATGCAGGTGGCGGTTCTTTCGTTCCGCTGTTTTTGAGATCTGATGAGCGTGGCCAAAAGCTGTTGTGTCTGATTACGTGCCTGCTTACAGATCCTTTATTTTATGATTTTACGTCTGAGCTTATTGGGGCTAAATTAAGCTGTGGCTTGTTTGAATTTGATGATAATGATATCTCACAATTTTGGGAAAGAGAGCGTGCAAAAGTCGAAAAGGTTGCGCAATTAAATAATAATACAGTAGATGTTTTGTCTAGGACATATAAACGCTACTTATCTAATGCTGGTATTACAGATAATAATAGAGGAGCCAGAGCAATTTATCCGCTTATTATATCTAGAGATATAGTAAAGTGGATGACTCGCAAAAGAATAAAGGAAGTATTATATGCAATGACGGGTAAAGAAGATGGCAAAAAGCATTGAAGCACTATGTAGTTGTTTATCTAAATAGTAATAACGTTTCAAATGAATAAAAAACAGTCTAAATGAACGCTTTTCGTTTACTTGAGAGCCGAAAAGTGTTATACTTAAAATAAGTTATAACCTTGAATCATCTACTTTTAAGCAGGAGGCAGAGGCAATGGCAGTATCATATAACAAGTTGTTTAAGTTGTTGATTGACAAGAAAATGAAGAAGAAAGAACTGTGTGAACTTGCTGGAGTTAGCGCAAGTACTATTGGAAAAATGGGACGTGGAGAACCTGTTTCTGTTGAAATGGTAGAAAAAGTCTGTCTTGCATTAGATTGCTCGGCTGATGATGTGCTGGAATTTATTCCAGATACTCCAGATAAAGAGAAATTTGGTAATGTAGAATAAGGATGGATGTATCATGGGAAGGATAATACAGTATCGATTGCTGCAATCTGAAAATCAAGTAGGTCTGATGAGACCGATAGTATACTGCGATGAAAAATACTGCGAAGATTTACAACAGGTTTCATTAAATGAAAAATTGGCAAATCTGCTCATTAAAATCAAGCCGGAAAGAAGAACTCTGAGAATTGAGCAATGCTTTCAGGACGCCATTGCCCATATTCCGGAAAACAGTTGTATCAGAGATTTTGATGTGTTATTCAACCCAGCGTATAAGATAGATGTGCTACAAATTCTAATGCTTGCGAATAGACGCAAAGCTTTTTCTGTTTTGTGGCCGGGAACTGTGGCAGACGGAAAATTGCTTTATGCGGAAGCAGGATATGTAGATTATAAAGAATACGATGTAGAACAATACGACATAACATGTGTCGTTTAAGGGAGAATGAAACGATGAAGTATTCAGACTTGATTAGCTTTAATTCGATAGAGGATGTTATTCAGCTTACTACAGCGGACGATGCGAATCTAGCGAAAGAGTATGTGGAATCTTATGTTATGTCTGATACCATGGCAGCAAATTTAAAAAGCCCGGTATTAGATCAGCTTCAAATGGATGAGGTGGTTGATAATAAGGGTGTTCTTGTTGTAGGTAACTATGGTACTGGTAAATCACATTTGATGAGCGTGATTTCTTCTGTAGCGAAAGATGCGGATAACCTTCAGTATCTTCAAAATAAAAAGTTTGCGAAAGAAATGGAATGTATCGCAGGTAAGTTTGAAGTCCTTCGTATCGAAATCGGTGGCGTAACGATGTCGCTACGTGAGATTTTGTTTGGTTTCATCGAAGACGATTTTGCTGTACGTGGAATTGATTTTGAAGTACCAGATTTCGATACAGTTCGTGATAATAAAAAATTGATTCGTGATATGATGCTGGCTTTCTCTAAAAAATATCCGGATAAAGGCTATCTGATCGTCGTGGATGAGTTTTTGAGTTACCTAACTTCTCGTGATGAAAGACAAATTGTTCTTGATCTTGAGTTTTTCCGTGCGCTTGGCGAGATGTGTTCTAAGAGCAAGCTGCGCGTAATTTTTGGTGTACAGGAGAAGATTTTTGATAATCCAAAATTCAGCTTTGTATCTGATACGTTGAAGCATGTTTCTGACCGCTTTACACAGCTCCTTATTACCAAAGAAGCAACAGCTTATGTTGTGTCTGAGCGTATTTTGAAGAAAACACCAGAGCAGAAGGCCTTAATCCGTGAGCATTTGGAAAAATTCTCTATGCTTTATACAGGTATGTCTTCCCGAATGGATGAATTTGTAGATCTGTTTCCGATACATCCGGCGTATATTGATGTATTTAATAAGATTTATTTGATTGAAAACAGACATATTCTGAAAAATATCTCGACGACAATTCGTGATATTTTTGAGTATGATGTGCCCGCGAATGAGCCTGGTATAATCTCGTTTAATAATTATTGGCCTGCAATTAAATCCAATGGATTACTCAAGAGTGATGTGACCATTAATCGAGTTGTTACTGCTAGTGAACAGCTGGAGGATATCATAAACCGTGCGTTTCCCAAGGCAGTATACAAGCCTTTGGCAATTAAAATCATTTATGCATTGAGTGTTCATCGTTTGACGACGAACGGCTTGGATGTCCATTTTGGCTTGACGGCAGAAAATCTAAAGGACGATCTTTGTCTTTTCCTTCCGCTTCCAGAACAGGAGGCAGATTTCTTGTTGTCTGTAATAAAGACTACTCTGAAGGATATTATGACAACTGTATCTGGTCAATTCATTATCCATAACGATGCCAATAACCAATATTATATTGATGTGGATAAGGTGGTTGACTATGATGAGAAAATCAAGCAAAAGGCTTCCATCATGGCAGATGGAGAGCTGAACCGTTATTTCTATAAGCTTATTTACAGTTGCCTTGATTGGGATGCAAACCAGTATGTTCAGGGGTTTGAGATTTATCAGCGTGACCTGAATTGGGACAGCCATAACATTTTCCGTGAAGGATATCTCTTCCTGGGTCTGCCGGGAGAGCGCAGCACTGCACAGCCAGAGCGTGATTTCTATATTCATATTATGCCGCCATACAGCAGTGGAAGTATTGCTGTGAAAAATTTAAAGGATGAAGTTTATTTCTTTTTCAAATCTACGGCAGAATTCAAGGAAAGTCTGAGCTTATTTTCTGCTGCAAATGCACAAGCGTTGATCAGCGAAGGCAAGGATAAGGAGGCTTATCAGAACAAAGCAGCGATGCATCGCAAAAAACTGATTGAGTATCTGAGTGAAAATAAGAATACTTGCTTTGATGTTCAGTATAAAGGGCAAAAACGGCAGATGATTGAGATCCTCCGTGGACGCTATAACAGAGATATGGATTTTAAGGATACGGTTGATTTGGCGGCTTCCCTATGTCTTGATGAATATTTCTGCGAAAAGTATCCGGATTTCCCCGTGATGAAAACAAAAGTAACTAGGAAAAACATGTATGAAAATGTACGCCAGGCATTTGATTATTTTGCTGGTCGCAAGACGCAGATTGCTACAATGATGCTTCAAAGCTTTGGTGTTTTGGATGGCGATAAGATTCGGCCAGAAGGCTCAAAATACGCAGCTTACTATATTGAGTTGTTAAAAAAGCTGCCGCCGCAGGGTGTTATTAATTACTCTGATATTTTTGATGAAAAGTATGATGGCGAATATGAGGATAAATACTTTAAAATCAATTATATCTTTACACCAATTATTTTTCTTTCATTGGTGTATAATGGCTATGCAACTATTACGCTGAATAGTGATAAAACATTAAAAACCAATGTTTTAAGTGCATCGACTTTAGATATAGTTCCGAAGGTTAATGCATTGGATTTGTATGAATTTAAGTATCTTGCTAGACCTGCGCAGATGGCATTGGCGGAATTAAAAAAGCTTTTTGATGTATTGGGAATTAACCCAGCTTTGTTGGATAATCCTAATGACCGTGATGAAGGTGTTAAGCAATTGCTGCAAAAAGCACAGGCAAACAGTAACGCTGCCGTTCTTGCTAATCAGAAGCTGAACAATGGCTTTGAGCTTTGGAATGAAGCACTTGTAGATGCACAGCAGCTGACGGCAATGCAGAAAGCCTGTGCAACAGTCAAGGATGAATTCAGTAATTATTCTGCCCGGTTCAATACTCCGGCAAAACTGAATAACTTTACGCTGACTTTTGATGAAATTGAGAAGTTGGCGAAGCAGATTGCGCTGATCAAGGCTATTGATGAATATGATACATTCCAAAAGAATTGCGTAAACAATGTATCTTACTTGATCAACATAGAGTTCATTGATCTTGGCGCGAATTTTAAACAAAAACTGGATATAGCAAAAGCAGAGTTCCGTTCAGCTCGCGACAGCATTTTGACAGGTATATCTGGTGAAGCAGCAGCACAGAAGGTAAATGCTGTACTGGAACAGGTGAAAAAAGAGTATATCGATATCTATTTTGAAGAACATAAGAAAAAACGTCTAGGTGTTAAGGATGCAAAACGGCGTGGGGAAATACAAGAGAGCCTTGAATTGGCAAATCTGCGTAAGCTGCGTGGCATTGAAATTCTCTCCGCAGCCAAGTTGGCAGAGATAGAGCAGGACATGGCAAAGCTGAAAGTATGCTATGAACTGACACCGACTGAGCTGCAAAAAAACCATATCTGTCCGCATTGCCATTATAACCTTGGTGATCAGGTGCCGAATGTTGCAGGACAGCTAGATAATTTGGAGGAGCGTATTAGTGATTTTCTGGCGGAGTGGACGCAGACGCTGTTGAACACGATTTCTGATCCAATTGTGGCAAGCCAGAAAGAGTATTTGAGTGCAGAGCAGCAGCAAGCCATTGATAACTTCATTGAATCTGGTACACTGCCGAAGCGCATTGACGATTTCTTTATCAAGGCAATACAGACATTACTGAAAGGCTTTGAGCCAGTAGTAGTTGATGCAAAAGATTTGATAGATAACATTACGAAGTTGCCGCCGATGGATGAAGCTGCCTTCAAGCAAAAGCTGAATGAGCTGATTTCTGGTTATACGAAAGGCAAGGACGCAAGCAAGCTGCGTATTATTGTTAAGTAAAAGACTTGTGAGAAAGCGAGGCGAAGCGTGTGCTGATGAATACACCGGAGTATCTCTCCATTATCGAAAATATCAAAAACGAGATCAAGGCCGCACAGTATCGTGTAGCAGTTCATGCGAATGCAGATATGCTGCTGCTTTATTATGATATTGGCTGCGTGATTAACGAGCATAAAGCATGGGGTAATAAGTTTGTAGATAACCTTGCTACGGATATTAGGATTGCTTTCCCAGAGAGCAAGGGATATTCCGTCCGTAATCTGAAATACATGGCAAAATTTGCTTCTCGTTTTTCTGATAGAAGAATTGTGCAAGAGGTGCTTGCACAAATTACATGGTATCATAATATTGCTTTAATGGATAAGGTTAGAACTGTGGAAGAGCATATCTGGTATGCAAATGCAACGGCTCACAATGCTTGGTCACGTAATGTTCTTGTCCATCAGATTGAAAGCGGCTTATATCAGCGGCAGGTTTTGGCAGATAAGGTTACAAATTTCGAGCATCGTTTGCCGTCTCCACAGAGTGAGCTGGCAGCGCAGACTATGAAGGATCCGTATGTATTTGATTTCATTCCGTTTCGTGAAGATATGCTGGAACGGGATATTGAGCAGGCTTTGGTGCGGGATGTGACTAAGTTGCTTTTGGAGCTTGGAACAGGCTTTGCATTCTTGGGAAATCAATACCATCTGAATGTGGGTGGAGATGATTTTTATATTGATTTGTTGTTCTATAATTTGAATCTACGCTGCTATGTGGTCATCGAATTGAAAACGGGGGAATTCAAACCGGAATACGCTGGAAAGCTGAACTTCTACCTATCAGCAGTGGATGGTATATTGAAGAAAGAGCAGGATAATCCGTCCATAGGGCTGCTTTTGTGCAAAAGTAAGAACAACGTGGTGGCGGAATACTCGCTCAAGGATATTTCGAAGCCGATTGGTGTGAGCGAATATAAAGTTACCAGCAGTTTGCCAAATGAGCTGGAAAAGCAATTGCCGTCCGTGGAGGATATTGAGAAACGGATTAAATAAAATTGTGCAAGTGCCGCTTGCACAATTTAGAAAATGAAAGCGAGGAAACAGCTATGGAACGCAGAAAGCTGACCAAAGAAGATATAGATAAGGTGCGCAATATTGAAGGTTTTCCTATCGGTAGTGATGAGGATATTATTGCGCTTTCGGATGCGCCGTTTTATACTGCCTGCCCAAATCCGTTCATTGGGGATTTTATCAAAGAGTATGGAACTCCTTATGATGAGGCAACGGACGATTATCATAGGGAACCGTTTGCAGCAGATGTGAGTGAAGGTAAGAACGATCCAATTTATAATGCTCATTCCTACCATACAAAAGTGCCTTATAAAGCAATTATGCGTTATATTTTGCATTATACTGAACCGGGAGATATTGTTTTTGATGGATTTGCGGGAACAGGAATGACGGGCGTTGCAGCTCAAAAATGCAAGAATCCTGATAGAGATTTTATGTTGCAAATTGAATCAACTCAGGAGAATGTCAAATGGGGAGAAAGAAGGGCCGTTCTTTGCGATTTGGCAGCTGCCGCAGCATATATTTCGGCCAATTATAATCAAGGGTTTGATATATCTGGATTTGAACGCGAGGCAAAGCGTGTCCTTGATGAAAGTATGAAAGAATGCGGTTGGATGTATGAAACTACTCCACCAAATAATCACCAAGAAACAATGTTTGGTAGTGGAAATGCGGTGATAAGCAATACCGTATGGTCATCTGTTCTTATTTGCCCAAATTGTGGCAAAGATTTTGTGTTTTATACTGAAGCAGTAGATGAAAGCGGGAAAATTAAATCAAAAATCAAGTGCCCTCATTGTGGAGCGGAGACTACCAAGAATCAGGCAGCAAAAAAAGAAGAAGTTATCTATGATGAACTGACTGAACAGATGATAACACGAGCAAGTCAGGTTCCAGTTTTCAAAATTTATAGATATGCCGGAAAAAAATACGAGGAACCAGTAAATGAATTCGACAGGGATGTGTTACAGAAAATTGATGCCATTTCTTTAACCGGAAAAGATATTCCGGCTGTAAAAATGTTATTTAGAGATGGAAAGTGGGGCGATATCTATAGAAGTGGATATCATAAGGGCTTTACGCATACACATCATTTCTATACAAGACGTAATTTGTTGGTTCTGTCCGCAATATACAGATCTATAAACAAGTGTGAGGATTTGAGACTGCGGCATATGCTCCTATTTGTACTCACAGGATGTATGTCTCGGCTGAATCGAACTAATAAATGGCTTCCATCGCTGAAAATGGCACCGGGTCCTATTAGTGGGATGCTCTACATACCGTCATTGTATCCGGAATTGAATGTATTTAACGGTTTTCAAAATAAAGTGGATGATATCAAGAGATTCTACTGTAATTCCGAATTTGGAAACGATGGAGCAATTGTAACAAATCAGAGTAGCGATGATTTGGAGAATATTAGCACAGATTCTATTGATTACATATTTGTTGATCCACCTTTTGGTGACAACATTATGTATTCGGAAAGTAATTTCCTATGGGAAGCGTGGTTGAAAGTATACACAAATGTCAAAGATGAGGCAATTATCAATACTGTTCAAGGAAAAGCCTTGGTTGATTATCAAGGATTGATAGAACGGTGTTTTTCTGAATTTTTCAGGATTCTGAAACCGAACCGTTGGATGACGGTTGAATTTCACAATTCTAAAAATGCTGTTTGGAATGCTATCCAACAGGCACTGTTAACGGCAGGGTTTGTAATTGCAGATGTTCGTACTCTTGATAAAAAGCAAGGTAGCTTTAAGCAGGTCACTACCAATGGCGCTGTTAAGCAAGACCTTGTAATATCTGCGTATAAACCGAAAGAGAGTTTCAGAAAGGACTTGCTATTGAATGCTGGTAAATCAGATACTGCTTGGTCTTTTGTTAGACAGCACTTATCTAATATTCCAGTTGTAGTTGTTAAAAGTGGTAAAATAGAGGTAATTGCTGAACGTCAAGCGTACTTGCTCTTCGATCGCATGGTCGCCTATCATATCATGCAGGGCATTCCTGTGCCGCTGGATGCCACCGATTTTTACCGTGGTTTGGACGAGAAGTTCTTAAAACGCGATAATATGTATTTCTTGCCGGATCAGGTCAATGAGTATGACACCGCTCGCATAACGACTGAATTAGAGAATGTGCAGTTTGATTTGTTTGTGACGAATGAAAAATCTGCTATTTCCTGGCTGTATCAGCAATTAGATGATAAAATTTGTGGCCCGCAAACTTATGCAGAGCTTCAGCCGAAGTTTATGCAGGAAGTCAAAGCCGTAGATAAGTATGAGCAGATGCCGGAGCTTGCCACTATTTTGGAAGAAAACTTCTTGCAAGATGAGCAAGGCCGTTGGTACATACCAGATGTGACAAAGGAAGGCGATCTGGCTAAGCTGCGTGAGAAGAACCTGTGGAAGGAATTTGAAGGCTATATGAACAGCAAAGGCAAGCTGAAGCTGTTCCGCTCGGAGGCTATCCGTGTTGGTTTCTCGCGTTTGTGGAAGGAGAAGAATTATAAAGCTATCGTTGATATTGCAGAACGTTTGCCGGAGAAAATTGTGCAAGAGGATCCTAACCTGCTGATGTATTACGATATTAGTTTGGGAAGAGTGTAAAGGAAGTGTTGTCTATGAAGAAAGCTTTGGTTGTTGGCATTAACGACTACAAAAGTTGTTCATTAAATGGATGCATAAATGATGCGAAGGATGTAGAATCTGCAATTTCGAGGAATGAAGATGGAACAGTAAATTTTTCCGTTAAGACTATGTTTGATGTTCAAACAAAAGGTTGTTTAAGAAATGCTGTTGAAGACTGTTTTTCTGGTGACATAGATATTGCGTTGTTTTATTTTTCTGGACATGGTTATATTGACAGCTTTGGAGGGTATCTTGTAACACCAGATTTTACTAATGGTGATTTTGGCTTATCCATGCAGGAGTTATTGACAATTGTTAATAACTCAAGATGTAAGAACAAGGTGGTTATTTTAGATTGCTGTCATTCTGGAATGATGGGTAATATGCAAACTGGCAATCAGAATACTGCAGTAATATCAGAAGGCGTAACTTTACTAACAGCGAGTAAAAAAGACGAGTCGTCTGTTGAAGTGAATGGTCATGGAGTGTTCACATCGTTACTTATTGATGCTTTGAATGGTGGAGCTGCTGACTTACTCGGAAATATCACATTGGGTGGAATATATGCGTTTATTGATAAATCATTAGGACCGTGGGATCAGCGGCCGGTTTTCAAAACAAATGTAACATCATTTTCACCTATCAAAACAGTTGTTCCTCCAGTTTCTCTTGATGTCTTGAGATTTATAGGGGAACTATTCTCAGATCCAAATGAAAACTATGCATTGAATCCATCTTTTGAGCCTACAAATGATCCCAATGTAAAACATGACATTATTGCGCCATATGCCGATCGGAACAATACCGAGATATTTAAAAAGATCCAGAAGTTGGAAAGTGTAGGAGTTGTTGTACCGAATGGTACGCCGCACATGTACTATGCAGCTATGGAGTCCAAGAGTTGTAGACTGACTGCTACAGGTAAATACTACTGGTCCTTATTTAATAAAAATTTAATCTGAAAGGAAAACTTGTAAAATGGCAAAGAAAAGAACTTTTATCAGTTTTGATTATGACTACGATCTGAGCCTGAAGAACCTTCTTGTCGGGCAGGCAAAGAATGATGATTCTCCGTTTGAAATAACAGATATGTCAATTAAGACACCGATTCTTGATGAAGACTGGAAGAAGAATGCTCGTAGAAGAATTAAGGGATGTGATGTGGTTGTAGTTATTTGCGGAGAACATACTGATACCGCAACTGGTGTATCCGCCGAATTACATATTGCTCAAGATGAGGGTATAAGCTATTTCCTGCTTAAAGGTTATAGCGATAAAACTTGTTACAAGCCAAAGGCTGCAAAAACAAGTGATAAAATGTACAGGTGGACATGGGATAACTTGAAGTTGCTCATTAACGGTGCGAGGTAATAGACGAGGGTTAAAATGCTAAATACAGGTGATTTCGTTTTTGATACAATAGCAAATGCAAATGTACAGGTTTTGGAGAAGATAGAAGTATGGGGATATGTATCTTATAAGGTCTTTAATCCGGCTACTGATCATGTGTATAAGGCAAATGAGGAACAGCTAAGCGCATCAGGCTGCACCTTGCAGTACAATGAAAATTATTTGTGCTACGTTACACTGCTCTCGAAAATTAAAAATGAAACTGCTGGTGGCTTCCTTTCTTCTCTTGCCAGCTGAATTATTCCGTTACCGCATCAGCTCCATGTGTTGAACCGTGCAATGGAGAACAACAACATCCGTTATATTCTGGCAGATGAAGTAGGTCTTGGTAAAACGATTGAAGCTGGTATGATTATCCGAGAATTGAAGAGCCGCGGGCTTGTCAGTAGGATTCTTGTTGTTTGCCCAACTGGTTTGGTGACTCAGTGGGCAAGCGAGATGCAGGAAAAGTTTCATGAGAGATTTCAAGTTATCTTGCCATCCGATTATGATACGATCCGCCGTATGACTGATAATGACGATGTGTATGGTCAGTTCGATCAGGTGATTTCACCTATGGATTCTATCAAGCCTATTGAAAAACATGCTGGGTGGAGCGAAGAAAAGGTTGAAAAGTATAATGAGGAACGAATTTATTCCATTATTAACAGCGGATGGGATTTGATTATCATAGATGAGGCGCATCGTGTGGCAGGTTCCTCAGGTGAAGTGGCCCGGTATAAGCTTGGTAATTTATTAGCACAGGCAAGTCCATATTTGCTGTTGCTGTCGGCAACGCCTCATAATGGTAAAACTGAGCCGTTCTTGCGCCTTATTCGTCTACTAGACGTGGATGCATTCCCGAACGCTAAGTCTGTTGTTCGGGAGCAGGTCGCTCCTTTTTTGATCCGCACGGAAAAGCGTGAGGCCATCGATAACAACGGAAATCCGCTGTTCAAGAACCGTATCACGCATCTTGTGACAATTTCGTGGGACGAACGTAATAATTTGCAGCGAGAACTGTATGATATGGTCAGTTCCTATGTCGCCAAGACATATAACAAAGCATTGCGCAATCGCAAGAAAAATATGTGCCTGATTTTCCTACTGATTATCATGCAGCGTATGGTCACGAGCAGCACTGCAGCCATTCGGCAGAGCTTAGAGCGCAGATTGCATGTTCTTCTGGAACAGCGTACCTGTGTTGGTAATCTGAAAGAAGATGATTTAGACGAATTGAATATCGAGGATGGTATTGAGGATGCTTTTGAAGCGATTTCTTTGGATATGGAATTAGAAATCGAAGAGTTGAAGCAGATCATCTCCATTGCAAAACAAGCACAGTTCCAGAATCATGATGCGAAAGTGGAACCGTTGCTGAAAGAGATAGATGCTATTCTGAGTGAGGATCGTACACAAAAGGTTATTATTTTTACTGAATTTGTTGCTACGCAAACCTATTTGCAGGAGTTGCTTGTAAACAGAGGCTATACGGTAACGATTCTTAATGGTGGAATGAGTATTGATGAACGAAATGCTGCTATGAAGGAATTTAAGACAAGCACTAGTATTTTTATTTCGACGGATGCTGGTGGTGAAGGTCTGAACTTGCAATTTGGCAATATCATCATCAACTATGACCTTCCGTGGAATCCTATGAAGATAGAACAGCGGTGCGGTCGTGTTGACCGTATTGGGCAGCAACGAGATGTACATATTTATAATTTTATTGTGGGTGAAACAGTAGAAAATCGTGTCCGTGAAGTTCTGGAAGAAAAACTGTCCGTGATTCTGAAAGAGATGGGTGTTGATAAATACTCCGATGTTCTTGACAGTGAAGTAGCGGAATGCGACTTTACGGATGTGTATATGCGTTCTATCGGCCATGCTTCACGGGTAGAAAAGAGCCTTTACCCAGTTGAGTTAGAGATGAAGCAGCAGCTTGCAAATGCGCAGAAATATAAAGATGTGATACGTGAAGAAAAGGATTTGACAAAACTTGTCGGAACGGAGTCTAATTTTGATGTAGAGAGCGCACTTCGCAGAATGCTGACCTATTATGAGTGCTGGCAGGGGCGAGAGCTACGTCTGATTGATCGTATCAGTATTGCAGATGAAGAAATCACACGACATCTGAAGACAGAACTAGTGCAGGATAGAACGGCACCGCTCATGTCTATTCAAATCGATAGCTTCCCAAATGAGGAAGGTTATTTTATGCTTTGGGAATTGTCTATCTCGGCAAAGGAGAGCGGAAAGCGGATTCTGCCTATTTTCGTTAACAGTGCAATGGTGCTGCGTCCGATGGCGGGAAAAAGAATTATGGACGTTTTTCTTGATGAAAACAGTAAACTCAGGGTTTCGTCTGCACCGAATGTAAGTGCGGATGTTTATTCTAAGTTGGAAAAGTGCTGTATGGACTTTGCATATGATACATTTGTTGAATTGAAAGAAAAGCAGATGCAACAAAACGAGGAAAGCTTTAAAAAGTATATGTATGCATTAGAACTGCGGAAGGAGGCGGCGGAACATATTGGTATAGAAAATATACGAAGAAGCCGCTTGCAAAAACTTCAAAAAGAAAAAGCAAATATTGAAGCACAGTATAAGAATGGCGCCCAGATATATCCTGATTTTCATTTGATTATGATAGTAAGATTGGAGGCATAATAGGTGTTTGGAGACTATGTGTTTGAAAAAACATCTGCTCAGTATATAAGTAAGCTACTGCTTGTTGACGTTGATGATTTTGAAGAAAAAATGCATTATAGTGAGATATTTAAGGCACATGGCTTCAAGTTTATTGTTTATCTGGATGATCTAAGCTTTCGTATTAATTACACAAGTACCTTGGATAGTGAAGAAAAAATCGTTATTTTAGTTCATCCTGGTGCTTATGTTCCTTATGATATACAGAAAAAGTGTCGTAATAAATTTGTTTCCTTTGGCTCACTCTATCCAAATTTAAATGCTGATGTTTTGCGTAAATATAAAAATTTGGATTTAGATTTGCTTACTTTAGCATGTGAAAATGATTTTGAGAAATATAATGAACGGATACAAACGGAAAATTTTCTGCGATTGAAGATGTATGCACAGAAAAATATTCAAGCTTATTTGGAAAACTTATATGATAGAGTCCTAAAGCAATCACAGAATGTTAAAGATTATAGACTGTGGTTTGAACTAGCAGAGAAAAAAGCACAGATAGATGTAATGGCTGCGGAGAACAATGTTAATATTGATACTTCGAAATTGAATAAGGTATTTTGTAGCTATGCTATGCAAAATTTTAGTAAGCTGTCATCAGAAATTAATTTGGAATCGCCAATTTTGGTGAGCAGGGTAATGGATTATATTCACGACAATAGCGAGAAAGCAGTTATTATTGTTATGGATGGCATGTCAGAATTTGATTGGATGGTATTGAAAAGGTCATTTGATGGAATTCATTATCGCCAGAGTGCTATATTTTCTATGATTCCGTCTACGACATCTATTTCTCGCCAATGCTTGTTGAGTGGAAAGTATCCCAGCCAGCTGATTGAACCATGGAAGCAAAGTAAAGAGAAAAATGAATTTTTCAATTGTGTAAGAAACTATGGTTATAGGGATAATCAGATTAGTTACGAAAGAGGATATGATGCAAACTTTTCGACATCAATAAAATGTGGTGCAGTGATTGTTCTCGATATTGACGAGCTTGTTCATGCTCAGCATCAGGGACGCATTGGGATGTTTAATGACGATATGGTGCTGATGAAACAAAATAAGCTTGCAGGTCTGACAAAAAGATTCTTACAGGAAGGCTTTGATGTTTACATTACAGCCGATCATGGAAATACACCTTGTACTGGGTTGGGGCGCTTGACTGGAACAGGTGTTGAGGTGGAAACAAGAAGCCATAAAATGATAGTTTTAAAAGACTTTGCTTATAAGGATAGTCTGATTGAACGTTATGGCCTTTTGGAATATCCTAAATATTATCTACCAAAGGATTATGACTATTTAATCTGTAATGTGGGTGAGTCTTTAGATATTAAAGGTGAAAATGTTATGACGCATGGCGGAATTTCTCTTGATGAGGTAGTAGTTCCGTTTATAATTGTGAGAGCGGAGGATTATCATGGCTAAGATGATAGGCTTATCAAGAAATTTAAAATTGCCTTGGCTTAAATATACAGTTGATTTAGTGGCAACTGGTATACAGGAAGCAGAGCTAAAAGAAAAGATTAATGAGTATTTAAGTTATGAAATAGATAGTCCTACCAATATTCGTAAAACTAGAGAGATTTTGATGAATATCTGGGTTTATGAAAATCAATACAGTCAGCATTTGAAATGCCAAGCAGTACAATTAATGGAGAAATATCCTGAATATGAGGTATGCATAAACTGGTGCATGATGCTTGCAGCTTATCCAGTGTTTCTTGATATGTGTAAACTACTTGGTAAGATGTCGGAATTTCAGGAAGAAATAACACTTGCTCAGTTAAAACAAAAATTGTTTGATGAGTGGGGAGAACGAACAACTTTGTATCATTCTATAGATAAATTGGTTGCGACATTGAAGAATTTTGATGTATTGCGTTGCGAGAAACCAGGAAAATATCATATCAATAAGATAATTGTAAATAATGAGCAAATCAGTATATTTATGACTTACGTTGTGCTAAAGATTATTGACAGTGGCTATTGTTCTTTTCAAGAATTGAATGATTTTGTATACCTGTTTCCGTTTGAATATCACGTGAACAAGGAGAGCATTATTTCAGATGCTAGATTTTCGATTAGTAAGTTTGGTGGTGAAATTTCAATATCATTGTCTTGAAATTTAAGTTTAGCTCAAGAATAGCTGCAGAAAGTTTTGATAATAGCTGAAAGTAAACGGAGGCTGGGACAAAACCCAGCCTTAAACAGAAAAACCAGTGGAGTTTTACCGTCAGGTAAATTTCCACTGGTTTTTTAGTGCTAAAAGTACACAACGAGTTACTTTTCTGTTAGAATTAAATCACCACAAAATAACAAAAACAAGAAAAGGAACTCGTCATGTACAAAAATTATAACATAAATCAGCTGGTTTTGCCTCTAAATTTAGAAATAAAAATTCAGGATAACGATATCGCAAGGCACGTAAACAATTTGGTTGAAAGTATTCCAAAAAAGGCCTTTGATAAATATTATAAGGAAACGGGTTGTCCGGCATATCACCCGAGAATGATGCTCAAAATATTGTTGTGTGCCTACTCTCAATCGGTATTTTCCCCTAAATTGCAATAAGAAGTTGCACACTTTTAAAAAATCAAGCTGCATAAATCTT
>OGPF01000521.1_pt1 | contig 22547 bp, 19 predicted proteins | sample 1552871 | NCBI WGS metagenome assembly OGPF01 (sample SAMEA2580276, study PRJEB22360) | human gut metagenome | biome: human gut; feature: human-associated habitat; material: faeces | place: Denmark | collected 2008/2010
ACACAAAAGTCCGCCCCGGGGGGCGGGCCCCCCGCCAGCCACCATTCCGTAGCCGACGGCCCCGAAGGGCTGCGCGGGTTCGAGGCGGAAATCCTCCAGCAGACGCAGGCCGCCATGGAAGCCGCAACCAAGGCCAACGAAGCGGCAGCCAAGGCAGAAAATGCCGCTTCCAAGGTGGAACAGACTACGGCAGCAGCCGTCGGCGGGGCTACCGCACGCTTTTCCTCATGGATGGAAACAGGCAATGTCTTGCCTGACAAGAGTACCAAACCGGGCGGCAGCGTGGTGTATGTGGCGGATGCCGGGAAGTTCGCCTACCACATGGACTCCACCCTGTACGGGGACTGGGACGTGGCGGGTGTGCCTCCTGCCGGCATGTTCATGAATGCTGACCGGACAGCCATCCTGCCGGACAAGCTCTACCTGCTGGGCGATGCCGTATATACCGGAACGGGAGGCAGCCTGAGACTGCTGGCCTACCGGCATGAGGTGATGAGCGGGGAAGCTTACGAGGCACTGCAGGACAAGGATGCGAATACGCTGTATCTGATATATGAGGAGGAGTGACGATGATAACCATAGGCGGTAAGGAAATAACGGCTGCGTATGTGGGAAAACGTGCCCTGTCGGCTGTCTATGCCGGGGCAAGGCTGGTATGGTCCGCAATCAGCAGCTGTATCGGACTTGGATACTGGAAAGGCGACGAGCCGTGGAACGGGTCGGACGCATGGAACGGTAGCAGTAAAACTGATAAATGAATAATTATAAAGGGATAGTATTATGGCAAAAAGGAAAATAAGCGGAATCATCAACGCGACTGAACATCCGATGACTCTTGAAACACCATGGAACCAGAAACAGCCGGACGGCACCTATCATGCCTATGCCGGGGACGATGTAGAAGCGTTTCTGAAGAAAGAGCTGTCAAACCGTACCCCTACCGAGGAACTGGTGGGCGGCGAGACGAAGCCCCCTACATCCGGAACGGTGTTTGATGCGATGGTGGGTACGGTGACGGACGTGGATGTGCAGGACAGCGAGGACGGCACCCAGTACGTGATGACCGTCAAGCAGAAGGATAACCAGGGCGGCGAAAGCTCGAAGGAGGTGCGCTTTTCGAAGTACACCGACGACGACAAGGTGGTGGTGAACATTGACCTGACGGACAGCGGCGGCGCGGGACTTCCCTCGCAGCAGTATCTGGCACTGGGAAGCGGCTTTGTGGTGAAATACTCCGTGGGCGTGGGTACTGCCGGTGGCGGTACGGTGGACGGCTACAGCGACCTGAAAGCCCGCGTGATTGTGAAGCGCGGTTCGACTGTGATCAGTGAGTTCCAGGATGCGGAATTTGTGGGTGTGACAGCCGGACAGAGCTACACCTTTGACGCATCGCCCTACCTGAAGGATGCCACCGCCTATACCGTGCAGGTGGAGGCGCAGGCTACCTACCAGGGCGGCACGCTAATGAAGACAGCCACGGCCAAGGTGACCATGGTGGCCATGACGCTGGAGACGACTTACTCGGTGGGCAACGGACTGTCCGACGGCGGGTACCGGAATGACGTGAACATCCCCTTTACGGCCAAGGGTACGAGCGGCGAGAAGAACATCTACTACCGTGTGAACGGCGGCCAGGCTTTTACCCTCGGTCTTTCGGCCGGCAGCGGGGTGCAGCAGAAGAACGTGACTATCCCGCTGACGCAGATGCAGGAAGGTACGAACGTGGTGGAAGCTTACGCACAGCATGAGAACTCCGGTGTGGTGAGCCAGGTGCATTACATTACGCTGCTGAAGGCTGGCGGCGGTGTGACGGCCTATGCCGGCATGATGTTCAGCCACCGCGCGGCAGGGTTCCAGCGAGAATGGAAACGCCCGGTGCTGGAGGCAGAGCAGTTCACGGCATGGAGCTTTTCGTATGCCGGTTATGACCGCGATGCGTACACGGCCCGCGTGAAAGTAACGAACCAGGGCAGTGTGGTGAAGGAAGACCTGCTGCAGCGCGGCGAGACCGGCAGTTACGGGCGGACCAACGTGAACGTGGAACCGCTGGACTACCGCGTGTCGTGCGGTGATGCCGTTCTTGAGGTGCGGGTGAACACCGCATCGCACCCCGACATTGAAGCCACGCTGGCACCGGATGCCGTGTGTACGTTTGACGCCTTCGGGCGCAGCAACACAGAAAACAACCCGGCAAGCTGGGTAAGCGGTGACAAGCGGATGGAGTTCCGGGACGTGCTGTGGAGCGTGAACGAATACGGTGCAGGAAGCGGCTGGCACAAGGACCGCCTGCTGCTGGCCGGTGGTGCAGGTATGACCCTGACCGCTGATGGTGGGTACCGCCCCTTCAACGAGGCGGACAAACCGGAGGGATTTGCCATCCGTGACGTGGGCATGACGCTGGAGATTGAATACAGCACGGCGAACGTGACGGACACGAATGCCGAGCTGATCACCTGTCTGGGGCAGCTGGACAATGGCAACCGGTACGGGCTGATTGTGACTCCGGAGGAGGCCAAGTTCCTGACCGGCGTGGTGACCGAGGCGATGGATGCCGGACAGGTGCTGCGCTATGAGGACTCGGTGGGTACGAAGTTCCAACCTGGTACAAACATCCGCATTACCTACGTGTTCTATCCCAATGTGCAGACGAACGAACAGCGGACGCTCATCGGTTTCTACGTGGACGGTGAGGAATCGGCCGCCTCAAAGTGGCTGGACAAGGTGAACTTCAACATCCAGAGCCAGCTGGAGTTCAAATCGGCAGGTGCCGACCTGAACGTGAAGAGCGTGCGCATCTATAACAAGGCGCTGACCTCGGACGAGGTGCTGAACAACTACATCGTGGACCGCAACCACCTGGAAGATGCCGACGGGGAACCGGGCGTGCGCTCGCTGGATGAGGACAACCGCGTGCTGAACGAGGGGGACACGGTGAGCATGGAGAAACTGATGGGACTGATGAAGAAACGCCGGAACTCGATCCTGGTACTGATAGGCACGGGCAGCGTGGGCAGTGAAGTGCCGAGCGAGAGCGACACGCTGAATGTGATGGATGCGCTGGCCCAGCTGAACAACAAGAAGGCCAACAAACTGTGCCGGGAAGTGAGATTCTACAACGGCGAGAACCGGGCGCTGGACTGGATAGCCCGTGACATATATCTGCGTATTCAGGGTACCAGTTCGGTGAACTATGCCCGCAAGAACCTGCGCTTCTACTTCCAGAAGACAGCCAGCGGTTACACGGCACGGATGACCTACGGCGAGATAGACGGCAACGGGCAGCAGAGCAACCCGACAGCAACGGAGGGCAAGAAGAACCTGTTCCGGTTGCGGGGCAACTCGGTGGGCGCGAAACTTGCCTGTGCGAAATGTGACTTTTCCGACTCCTCCATGACGACCAACACGGGCGGTGCGAAGTTCATTCATGACGGCATGAAGGAAATGGGAATCCTGACCCCTGCCCAACAGTATGCCGCAGACCATGCAGATACGTGCAAGGAAGATATACGCTCGGCCATTGACGGCTTGCCCTGTGACCTGTTTGTGGCCAAGAGCGTGGATGAGGATCTGACCTATTACGGCCAGTATAACATGAACAACGAGAAGAGCGACAGCTACCCGATATTCGGTCAGGACAAGACTATCGGCGGCGAGCAATGGGGAACCGGCGACACCCTGAACTACCTGCAGGCGAACGGCGACCAGCCGAAGGAATACCTGCCCATCTGCATCGAGACGCTGAACAACTCGAATGACCTGTGCCTGTTCCGATGGCTGCCGTCCACGGAGCCCGACCATACGGACTTCATGGATTTCAACTTTGACGGCGGTTTCGAGTTCAACCACCCGAAAGACGTGTTCTGGAACGACGGCGGTGGCGATGCCGAAGAAGAACCGAACATCAAGGAACACTTGGGCACCGGTGACAAATATGACAAGATGTACAAGGCCCTGGACCGCATGATGGGCTTCCTGTATAGATGCGTGAAGGAAACGCCTGCCGGCAAGAATCTGACCTATAACAGGGAGTCGCACACGTTTGACGGGGTGGACTATGAGGATGACGGCAACAGGTTCCCGACTGCGAAATGGGTGAGCCCGACCTTCAGGAAGGAAGCCGGGAAGTATTTCAACCTGCCCAACCTGGCTGCCTACTACCTGTATGTGCAGTTCAACCTGGGCGTGGACCAGCTGGCAAAAAACATGCTGGTGCGGACGTGGGACGGTGTGATGTGGTGGATAACCTATTACGACGGGGACTGCCAGCTGGGTTCGGACAACAAGTCGTTCCTGACCGGGAAGTATGACGACAACCGGCAGACTAAGCGCGACGGTGCCTACGTGATGCAGGGACACAACAGCTGGCTGTGGAACCTGATACTGGGCAACATGGGCAATCTGCTGGAGGAAGTGATGACCAAGGGCGTGAACGGCGGTACCAGCTTCATGAGTGCCTTCAGTATTCAGAAGGCCGTTGACCATTTTGACACCGAACAGATGAAGAAGTGGTGCTCACGCCTCTATAACAAGTCCGGCATATTCAAATACATCTACCCGTTCCTGAACGAAATGCTGGTAGGTGCTGACGGTGCCAAACAGACCTATCCGCAGATCTACGGTTTGAAGGGTTCGTTGAAAGCGCACCGGAACTACTTCATCCAGCGCCGGTACGACCTGAAGCAGGTGGAGTACGGCTATGTATCTACGCTGGGTGCCCAGTTCTACCAGAGTACTGCATCGTTGGACAAGGCTTATAAGCTGAAACCGATGCAGTACCGGCTGACCATCCCGTACCGTGTGCAGTTATCTACCAGCAACGGCGTACAGGCTGACAGCGGTGTGGTGGATGCGGACGTGCTCCATTCCCTGCAGCTGACCCGTTCGTTCGGCGAAAATGACCCGCTGAAGATTATCGGTGCAGCCAAAATCAAGGAACTGGTGTGGCATGAAGATGCGTTCGCCATCGGGTTCAACTTCGGTCTGCTGACCTCACTGGTAAAACTGGACATGAGCGTGGAGAAAGCCAGCGGATACCGGAACGGCTCGTTCATGGCCTCGACGAACGGGATGCTGCTTCTGGAAGAAGTGAACATGCGGAATAACCTGCTTGCCCGGAACGGGGACAACGGAAACGTGGCCACCTTGGATTTGAGCTGGCAGGGGCGGCTGAAGAAACTGGACGTAAGAGGTACGGGACTGACCCGCGTGAAACTGGCTACCGGTGCGCCCGTTGTGCAGTTATGCCTGCCGGACACGATTGAGGAACTGTTCCTGGAATATCTGACCAAGCTGTCCGACAGTGGCCTGATACTGGAAGGCATCAATAATGTGCGGGGCTACCGCTACACCAACTGCCCCGGCATCGACGGGTTCGCTATGCTGGAACGCCTGCACCAGGCCAGACTGAACGGCAGCGGCAAGCTGGAGCGCTTCGTGCTGGAGATAGACCGGGAAGACGACGGAACCCTGCTGAAGAAGTATTACGACTACGGAACGTATACGCAGACGGGTGCCGTGGATGACCGGCATTCGGGACTGAGGGGCAAGCTGACCCTGACGAAGTATCTGGCCGATGAGGAACTGGAGAAGTATGCCGCCCGTTATCCGGAACTGACCATCAAGCAGCCGCCCTATACGATGATTGAGTTTGACGACAGTGTGGCCGACGATGCCAATGTTTCGAACCTGGACAACAAGACGGGGTACAAATTCGCCAATACGTATAAAATGAGCGGGCATGTGAATGCCATCCTGTCCAAGCGCCACCGCGTATTGGCCAAGGTGACCAAGATGCCCACGAGCCGGAAGGTGGAGATAGCCGGGCAGCAGGTGGAAGTGAACAACCCGGACGGTGAAATAACCTATTTCCCCCTGCATGACGAAAGCTCGAACTTCTATGCCGATGCGGAGGATATGAACGATTGCACGGTGGCGAAGCTGGACGGCAGCGAAGGTGACTGGATGATGTATGAGCCGTTTTACTGGAGCAAAGGCATCAACGACTATCTGAACAACAAGAAGTACGCCTGCTACAGCAGTTATCCGGAGGACGAAATGCCCCCGGTTCCGGACGCGACGGTACTGACACTGGATGCCATCAAGGAGACACAGGGCGGCTGGCTGGGTGAACGCAAGATTATGAGCGGAAAGCCTACACTGATGGAATCCTATACGACTGACAAGGCCTATTCGGTATGTAAGGTGGATGTATCCGGCTACAGGCGCGTGCGCTTCCCGAGTGTTCCCGGCACGGGGCTTATCGGCAGTGTGTTTGCTGATGCGGAGGGAAACATACTGAAGAGTATTGTGGTGCCGACCATCGGCTTGAAATTTGAAGCCGGCATGTATCTGATAGCAGACGTTCCGGAACGTGCTACAGCCCTGCATTTCTCCATTCTGAACACGGCAGAGTTTGACTGCGTGGTGCTGAGCAACAGCGACAAGATAGAGGACATGGAACCGGATTGGGTGGCCAATGAGGAACATCTGTGTGCCGTTGTGGGCAGTTCTGTAGTGGGTAGCAAGTTGCGTGCCTGCATAACCGGAGCTTCGACCACGGCAAGCATGACCTGGACGGACTTCCACTATTACAGCCAGCAGCGTGGCATGCAGCAGATAGATGCCCTGATGCACAGCCGCATCGCGAACCTGAGCTATGCACGGTATGGGCGCAGGGATATGCAGGAGCAGTGCGGTGCCGGACAGCACAACAACAACCGCACAACAGGCGGAACGGCAGAGCATGGGATGACAGACACCATCGGCTACGATGAAGCGTATGCCATCAACAACAAAATCACGAATTCGCTGATTGACGGCCTGGTGCACCAGTATGCCTGGTATAAGAGCCGTGACGAATACGGACAGGCGACTGTGGTGCAGGTGAACAATATCTGCTGCCTGGGCTATGAGGACATCTACGGCAACAAGTATGACATGATGGACGGCGTGGATCTGCCGAACGACAGCGGCAACGTGGGCAAATGGCGCATCTGGATGCCTGACGGCAGTATCCGCATGGTGCAGGGTAAGAAGGACAGCGGCCAGTGGATTACAGGCGTGGCGCACGGCAAGTATATGGACATGGTTCCGGTAGGTAATTTGAACGGATCATCTTCTACCTACTATACCGACATGTACTGGATAAGCACCGCTACAGTCCGTGTGGTCTATCGCGGGTACCACTATGCGTACGCGAATGGCGGTGTATCGGGTGCGAGTGCGTATTACGATGCTTCGTACACGAATGCGTATGTCGGCTCGCGTCTGGCCTTCCGCGGCAAAATCGTCCGGGCGCAAAGCGTGGCAGCGTATAAGGCGATACGCGAGGTGGCGTAAGCGCAAAGCGCCAAAGCGTGGAGCGAAGCGACTAAAACGAAAGAACGGGATTCGGATGGTTTCCGAATCCCGTTTAAAAGGAATTCAAATACCGGCGAAGCCGGTCGATTTTTTTTTAGAATTAAAGACAGAATCGTTATGGGAAGAGTTATTGATTTTTTGAGAGAAAGTAACCGATGGAAGCATCTGTTAGGCGGATTCCTTGTAGGTCTGCTGGGAACGCATCCGGTGGTAGCCCTGTATGCAAGTGCTGTGGCGGCTTCCTGTTTGGAACTGAAGGATAAGCAGCATGGTAGCTGTTGGGACTGGATAGATTGGGGATTAACCGTGCTTGGCGGCGCTTTTGCTGCTCTTTTATGGTTATTCTTCTGAGCATTATAGACTTCTTTTTCTTTGAAATAAGTACCTTTGTAATTGGTAGAGCTTCCCGATAGTCCGTGTGGTCTATCGCGGGTACAACAATGCGAACGCGAATGGCGGTGTATCGAATGCGAATGCGAATAACGATGCTTCGAACACGAATGCGAATGTCGGCTCGCGTCTGGAAATCTAATTAATCGGCGTACAGCACCGGGGACGTGTCCCCAATGCGGTGCCGAGGGAAGCAAGCCACAGCAACAGCACCCATTAGGGTGGAAAGCTGAAAAATCACGCGTCGGGTGGAGTTTGGTAGGCTGTTATCAGTTCGAAGAAGTCAGGCCCGGGGAAAGGAAGGCCCTTATCTTCCGTATTAACAAACCAACAGCAGAACTGTATGCGCAGGGAAGGATATATCATAGAGGAAATCATCGAATACTCCAATATGTCGGAGGCATTCGATACCGTACTGCGCGGAACGGATCGTAAAAGGTCAACGCAGGGACGGTATCTGCTTGCCCATAGGGAGCAAGTTATCGCCAAATTGACGGAGGCCATTGCAAGCGGTTCTTTTCAGCTTGGCGGATACCATGAAAGAGAAATCGAGGAGTATGGAAAAAAACGCACCCTGCAGATTTTATCCATGTATGACCGCATCGCGGTATATGCCGTAATGAACGTGGTGGACCGTCACCTGCAGAAACGCTATATCCGGACTACCGGGGCCAGCATTAAACGTCGTGGCACTCATGATCTGATGAATTGCATACGTACCGATTTGCAAAAAGACCCGGAGTACACGCTGTATGCCTACAAGTTTGACATCCGCAGGTTCTACGACAATGTGCGGCAGGATTTTGTTATGTGGTGCTTCCGCAGGGTGTTCAAAGACGAAAGGCTGTTGGTGCTGCTGGAGCGGTTCGTGACAATGCTGCCGGAGGGTATCAGCTTTGGACTGCGCAGTTCACAAGGAGCAGGCAACCTGCTTCTGTCTGTATTTTTAGACCACTATCTGAAGGACAGGTACGGGGTTCGTTATTACTACCGCTATTGCGATGACGGACTGGTACTCGGTAAAACGAAAGCGGAATTGTGGAAGATTCGTGATGTTATTCACGGGCAAATGGAGAAAATAGACTTGGAAATTAAGCCGAATGAACGGGTGTTCCCTGTAGAAGAAGGCATTGATTTCCTTGGCTATGTTATCCGTCCTGACTATGTGAGATTGCGGAAACGTATCAAGCAGAAGTTTGCCCGGAAGATGCACGAGGTAAAATCGAGAAGAAGACGGCGGGAACTGATTGCCAGTTTCTACGGCATGACGAAACACGCCGACTGTAATAAGTTGTTTAAAAAATTAACAGGCAAAGAAATGAGAAGTTTTAAAGACTTGAATGTCGCTTACAAACCGGAGGACGGCAAGAAGCGATTTCCCGGCGTGGTGGTAAGCATCCGGGAACTGGTAAACTTACCGATTGTAGTGAAGGATTTTGAGACCGGTATCAAGACCGAGCAGGGAGAAGACCGCTGTATTGTGGCCATCGAAGTGAACGGCGAGGCAAAGAAATTCTTCACCAACAGCGAGGAAATGAAGAATATTCTCGCACAAGTGAAAGAAATGCCGGATGGCTTTCCGTTTGAAACGACCATCAAGACAGAGACCTTCGGCAAAGGTAGAACCAAATACGTGTTTACATGAGAAGAGTTGAAGGAAGTGCCGGTGTGTCGCTGATGGAATGCACGAACCCGGCAAAAGATAAGTGGCGCATCCGCTGGGATGTGCAGGAGAAAGAGGACGGCTCTGCCTCCTACATGGAAGAGGAGTTCAGCCATAAACCTACCGGCGAGGAAATTCGCACATTGGTTATGTCCTGGTATAACAGACAGACTGATGCAGCTATCCTGTCCGGATTCACCTATAAGGGTGCTCCTGTATGGCTTTCTGTGGCGAATCAGTACAACTATAAGGCAGCATACGATTTGGCCGTTCAGACGGGCGGAGAAACCCTGCCAGTGACATTTAAGTTTGGTTCGGATGAACAGCCCGAATACTATACTTTTACTCAGTTAGAAGAACTGAAAGACTTCTATACAAAAGCAGTAGGATTCATTCAGAAAGTTCTGGCTGAAGGCTGGAAAAAGAAGGATAAATTCAAATTGGATTTGTACCGGATTGAGTGATTGAAAATCCCCTCGGGGGTGGGATAAAAAAAGCCCCCGGCCTGTTAAGTTAAGTATAGACGCCAATCACATACTTACGCATACGCGCTGAAACCGCACAGCCGGGGGCAAATGCCCTCTGCCGCGGTTTCAGCGTTTTTTTTATACAAAATATGTGATTGGCAATGCAAATGTACAAAAATGATTGGATATGACATTATTTGAAGCACTCAAATTTAATAGGAAACCGCTTGAAATGCTTATAAGTTTAGGCGGAAAACAAGATGATCTTCGATATATAGACCTGTATTCGGAGTACGAAACGATGAAAGGCCAGGGTGAAAAGACCACTTATACAGTGGCATTCTTGGCACAGAAGTATTCAGTAAGTGAACGTAAGGTGTATGACATTATCAAGCGATTTGGAAAGCACTGCACGCTCTGTGCAGTGTGATTTGAGTATCTGACATACCTTATGCTGTCTGATGAGGCTACCTTTGCACAAACCAAAAATGAAATAGCTTATGAATAAGTATTATCAGACATTAGAAAAGATACTCCAATATGGGAAAACCCAAGATAACAAGAAAGGGCACATAAAGTATCTATTAAACGAGAGACTCATCCTATCGCCAGCTGATTTACTTGATATATTTGAAAGCCATGGTATAGCAAGAAAGAAGCTGAAAGAGGAATTAAAACTATTTATGCAGGGCATCCGGGATGTGGAAAAGTACAAGGAGGCAGGTATTACCTGGTGGGACTATTGTGGCCATACCCTTGTGAATAGCTACCCAACTTATTTTGAAAAGCTGCCACCGCTTATTTCGAAAATAAACAAGGAAAAACGTAATAGTAAGAACTATGTCCTGTTCCTTGGTGAAACAGGCGTGGAAAGCAATCAAGCGCCTTGCCTTAGCCTTGTTCAGTTTCAGATAGATGATGGGGAACTGGTCGTATCAGCGTATCAGAGAAGTTCTGATGCCAGCCTTGGGCTCCCAGCTGATATTTATCATCTGTATTTAATGGCAAGACAGGTGGAACTACCTTTGAAATCCATTACGCTTGACCTTGGCAATGTGCACATATATGAAAACAACATCGACAAAACAAAGGAACTTCTTTCCGGAGGTGAAAATATTAAATTTGAATTGAACGTATGACGAAAATGAATCTGTCGGCACCGCTGCCATTTGTGGGCCAAAAAAGAATGTTTGCTAAAGAATTTATAAAGGTTTTAGACCAGTTCCCTGATGATACAGTTTTCGTAGATCTGTTTGGTGGCTCAGGCTTACTTTCCCATATTGCAAAAAGGATGAAACCAACTGCCACTGTTGTCTATAACGATTTTGACAACTACCGATTTAGGTTGGCTCATATTCCACATACCAATAAGCTTTTAGCCGACATTAGAGCGCTGGTAGGGGATTCTGTACCCAAACATAAGGCAATCAAAGGGAAGCTAAGAGAATGCGTTTTAAAACGTATTGAAGAAGAGGAAGCGAGTGTGGGGTACGTGGACTTCATTACTCTATCGTCATCCCTTATGTTCTCTATGAAATATAAGTTGTCAGTGGAGGAAATGAGCAAGGAAGTGCTTTATAACAATATCCGTAAGACTGGATATCCTGAATCATTGGACTATTTAGAAGGGCTGGAAATCGTTTCATGCGACTATAAAGAGGTCTATACTCAATATAAAGACGTACCTGGAGTGGTGTTTTTAATTGATCCTCCTTATTTATCCACGGATGTTGGAACATATAACATGTATTGGCGTATGTCTGACTACTTAGATGTTTTAAAAGTCCTCGAAGGTCATTCATTCGTTTATTTTACATCAAACAAATCATCTATAATTGAATTGTGTGAGTGGATTGGGGCAAACAAAACCATCGGAAACCCGTTTGAAGGCTGCACAAAAAGAGAATTCAATGCCCACATGAATTATTCTTCAGGATACACAGATATAATGTTATTCAAAAAGCAAGATTCTTACATTGAGAAAATAGCTGCTTAAATATGTTGCTCGATTCCCATTAGAATGTCATTCTAAAAGTGTTCTTATGAGACTATAAAGCCGGAACAGAGGTCTTCATTAACCTTTTGTTCCGGCTTTATAAGTGTTGTGTGCAGCCTTTTTTTTGAACGCTTCGTTTTGTCCTTTTGCCTGAAATTTGAACGCTTCGTTCCGGACTCAGCGGAAATTTGGATTTGCGGATTATAATGTATCTGAAAAACGGAAAGGCGATAATAAAGGTCTTCACGGAAATTGCCTTGTTCTATTTCTTTTTTCAAATCACGATTGGTGGCGGAGATAATACGAACATTTACTTTCGTGGGCTTCGTGTCTCCTATTTTTATATATTCTCCTGATTCAAGCACACGGAGTAATTTAGCTTGCAATTCAAATGCCATTTCACCTATTTCATCTAGAAAGATAGTGCCATTATTAGCAACTTCAAATAAACCTTTCTTATCTTTCATCGCTCCGGTAAATGAACCGGCTTTATGGCCGAATATCTCGCTTTCAAGCAAATCTTTACTAAAGGCGGAACAATTTATCGCCACAAAAGCATTCTCTTTACGAAGGCTATTACGATGGATAGCTTGCGCGAAGACTTCTTTTCCTGTTCCGGTTTCTCCGGTAAGCAATACTGTGACATCAGTCGCTGCCACTTTCTGGGCTAAAGCGACAGTTTGTTGCATGCAGTTCGACTTACCTTTAATGGTTTCAAAAGAATAGGTATGCGCTTCTTCCGGTTTTGCTTTTTCTCCTATATTCTTTTTAGCTTGCTCCATGGCGCGACTAACGACAGGAATAATCTTATTGTTATCGTCTCCCTTGGTGATATAGTCGAAAGCCCCGTTCTTAATCGCCTGCACTCCATCAGGAATGTTTCCGTGAGCTGTTAATAAAATGATTTCCAGCTCGGGATAGAGCTTTTTCATAGTAAGAACCAAATCGACTCCGTGACCATCAGGCAAAAAGACATCACACAATGCCACTTGAGGAGTGTGCAGTTTCAATTGTTTTAAAGTCGATTGGCAATCAGTTGCTTGAAAGACCTCATAGCCTTCTAGTTCCATCATCCGTGAAAGGAGTTTTCGTATCTGCGGTTCGTCGTCAATTATCAAAATACTATCCATTTCCATTTTATTTGTTTCACAAAGATAGAACAAAATAGCGTCTCACAAAAGATTATTAAAAAAAATGTCCGATGAACAATTTTATATATTCTTTCGTTAAATAAAACGGAAGCTACTTCTTTATACCTCTTCACCTGCCCTATTCTTATTAATTTAAACTCTATATAAACAATGAATAAAATAGAAATTAAAAACTTATATCTTATTTTCGGTTCGGAAAAACAAAAAGCCCTTCGGATGTTGAAAGAAGGAAAAAGTAAAAATGAAATATTAAAAACTACTGATTGCACCATCGCTGTAAAAGACGCAAATTTAGATATCCATGAAGGCGAGTTCTTTGTTATAATGGGATTGTCGGGCAGTGGAAAATCAACACTGCTTCGTTGCATCAATCGGTTGATAAAGCCCACGAAAGGACAAATCCTTATCAATGGCAAGAATATTACCACAATGTCTGATAAAGAATTGTTGGATATGCGGCGCCACGAGATTTCTATGGTGTTTCAAAACTTTGGCTTGCTTCCTCATCGCAGTGTGTTGAGCAACATAGCCTTCGGATTGGAGTTGCAAGGTGTTTCCAAACAGGAACGTGAAAAGCAAGCAATGAAAAGCATGGAAATCGTCGGACTGAAAGGTTACCAGAATCAAATGGTGGGACAATTGTCGGGAGGTATGCAGCAACGGGTGGGACTAGCACGTGCATTAGCAAATAATCCTGAAGTATTACTTATGGACGAAGCTTTTTCCGCACTCGACCCCTTAATCCGCGTGCAGATGCAGGATGAAATGCTAACCATACAGTCTAAGATGAAAAAAACGATTATTTTTATTACTCACGATTTGAATGAAGCCATTAAATTGGGAGACCGTATTGCTATCATGAAGGATGGGGAAATAGTGCAAGTGGGAACTTCTGAAGAAATCCTGACTGAACCTGCTAATGATTATGTAGCACGTTTTGTTGAAAATGTAGACCGAAGTAAGATTATCACGGCAGGAAGCATTATGATAACTCATCCGGCAGTCGCTCGTCTGCGTAAAGAAGGACCTGAAGTCTTGATTCGGAAAATGAAAGAAAGAGATATTACCGTACTTCCGGTGATAGATGAAAATGATAAATTGATTGGAGAAATCACATTGGAAGACACTGCTATTCTCCGACATAAAGGGATAAAATCCATCCAAACTGCTGTACTGAGTGAAGTACATTCCGTTACAGAAGATACTAAAATAGAAGACTTACTTCCATTGATTACCAAAACCAATTCCCCCATCTATGTGGTTAATGAAGAACGTGAATTAAAAGGATTGGTTCCTCTCTCATCCATTGTAGTAGAGATGACCGGAAAAGATAAAAACGAAATTAACGAACTTATTCAAAACGCAATCGAATTATGATAAATATCGGAAAATATATAGAAATGGCAATCAATTGGTTGACCGAAAACTTTACACTTTTTTTTGATGCAATTAATGTCGGGATAGGCGGGTTCATTGACGGATTTCAAAATGTATTGATGTGGATTCCTTTTTATATAACTATTGTGCTGCTGACTCTTCTTGCTTGGTATAAATCGGGGAAAGGAGTAGGGGTGTTTACCGTCTTCGGGTTATTACTTATTTGGAGTATGGGATTTTGGAATGAAACGATGCAGACACTGGCATTGGTATTGTCGTCCACCATTATTGCTCTGATTATTGGGCTTCCTCTCGGAATTTGGAGTGCCAATAGTCAACGATGCGATAAAATTCTGCATCCTATTCTCGACTTGATGCAGACAATGCCTGCTTTTGTTTACCTGATTCCCGCTGTCCTCTTTTTTGGATTGGGCACTGTGCCTGGAGCATTTGCAACTATTATCTTTGCTACGCCTCCGGTGGTACGTTTAACTAGTTTGGGCATTAAGCAAGTCCCCAAAAACGTAGTCGAGGCATCCCGTTCTTTCGGAGCAACCCCCACACAGCTATTGTTCAAAGTACAATTGCCTTTAGCATTACCCACCATCATGACAGGTATCAATCAAACCATCCTGATGTCACTCTCGATGGTGGTAATTGCAGCCATGATTGCGGCTGGCGGTTTGGGAGAAATCGTATTGAAAGGCATCACACAAATGAAAATCGGTCTAGGATTTGAAGGAGGGATAGCAGTGGTTATTCTTGCCATTATTCTAGACCGCATTACACAAGGATTTGGAAAACAAAAGAAAGGAAAATAAACATGAAAAGAATCTTTTATTTTTTATCTTTCCTTTTGCTGCTCACATCGTGCAGCGGAAAGAAGGATAATAAAACAATCAGCATAGGATACATAAACTGGGATGATGGCATTGCCCTGACCCATTTGGTGGAAGTGATTTTGGAACAGCAGGGTTATCGGGTGATACTGAAGAATGCCGACCCTGCACCCATCTATGCTACCATGGCTCGCGGAAAAGTGGATTTGCTGGTGGGTGGGTTGAGCTTATGCCTGCCACACAAGCAGATTATATGAAACAGTATGGCAAGAATCTGGAAATCCTTGGCGAGATTTATCGGAATGCCCGCATCGGATTGGTAGTACCGGATTATGTATCCATGAATTCCATTGAGCAATTGAATGCCAACCGTGAGAAATTTAAAGGGGAGATTATCGGCATTGATGCAGGGGCAGGTATTATGCATGCCACCGATTTGGCGATAGAGAAGTATAAGCTCAACTATAAATTGTTAGAATCAAGCGGTCCTGCCATGACTGCCGTCCTGAAGCGTGCCATTGATGAGCACCAATGGATCGTAGTGACCGGATGGACTCCTCACTGGATGTTTACCCGCTTTAAACTTAAATTTCTGGAAGATCCGAAAGGTATTTTCGGAAAGGTGGAAATAATTACTGCCATTGCCCGAAAAGGCTTTGGCAAACAGCATCCGTTTGTGGCAGAGTTAATAGGTAATATACACATGACCACAGATGAAATCAGTAGTCTGCTGAATGATGTCTCGCAAAATGAATATAATGAGAAAGAAGGGGCAGAAAAGTGGGTAAAAGAACATCAAAGTTTGGTAGATTCCTGGATACCAAATTAATTCTTTTTCGGAGAGATACCAGATACCTTTATTTTAAATAATAGCAAGAATATTTTTTTATGCAATCTACATTAGAACGAATTGTTTTTATCTCTATCTTTGCATTATTATAAAATATGATATGAAACATGAATGCAACTAAATCGAGATTGATTTTTCATCTTATAGCTATCGTAACTGTAATTATCTGGGGAACGACTTTTGTTTCCACTAAGATTCTCATTCAAAATGGCTTTACTCCTTCAGAGATATTCTTTTACCGTTTTGTTTTGGCTTATATCTGTATGTGGAGCATCTCCCGCAAGAAGTTTTTTGCCAATAGTATTAAGGATGAGTTTTTATTACTTTTAGCCGGACTGTGTGGAGGAACTATATATTTTCTTACTGAAAATACAGCACTGGGTATCACACTTGCTTCTAATGTATCATTAATTGTTTGCACGTCACCCATCCTGACAGCTTTCTTATCATATCTTTTTAAAAGAAATGAATCCTTTACGCGACATTTATTTTATGGCTCATTTATGGCATTAATAGGAGTAGGACTGGTAGTTTTCAATGGTAGTTTTATTCTCAAGATAAATCCATTGGGAGATTTCCTATCATTAATAGCAGCTCTAATGTGGGCTTTCTACTGCCTTATTCTTAAACAGTTAGATAGTCGGTATTCTACAGCATTTATTACTCGAAAAGTCTTTTTTTATGGAATAATGACAATATTGCCTGTTTTTTTATTTCGTCCATTGCATTGGGATATTTCCTTGATGCTACAACCTGTCGTTTGGGGTAATCTATTCTTCTTGGGTATCATTGCTTCCATGTTTTGTTTTATCTCTTGGAATGCTTGTGTAAAAGAACTGGGTGCGGTACAAAGTACTAGCTACATTTATATCGTTCCACTGGTAACATTACTTACCTCAGCCATAATTATAAATGAGAAGATTACTGTAATAGCATTATCCGGTTGTTTCCTTATATTATGTGGCGTATATTTGGCAGAAAGAAAAATATCCTTTACATTTAGTACAAAATCCAAAGTATATGAATGAAATAGATAAAATGCGTAAAAGTGAATTGGCTGATATGGAAAAGCCAGAAATACAAGCTAGTTTTATCCATGCCAAAAAGTTATTGGCCAAGATGAGAACAATGACTATTTATGATGAAGATTTTCGTCAAATATTAGAAGAATTGGTGCCGAATATCCCTATTACTTCCATCATTTGTCCGCCTTTTTATTGTGACCATGGCACCGGTATCAAATTGGGAGAACATGTATTTGTCAATTCTAATTGTACTTTTTTGGATGGAGGATATATAACTATCGGTGCCCACACCCTTATCGGCCCCAGCGTACAATTATATACTCCACACCATCCTATTGATTATATTGCAAGAAGAGAAACCAAAGAATATGCTTATCCTATAACAATCGGTGAAGACTGTTGGATAGGAGGAGGAGCTATTATCTGTCCGGGAGTAACTATTGGAAACCGATGCATTATTGGAGCCGGTAGTGTTGTTACAAAAGATATCCCGGATGATTCTATTGCCGTAGGTAATCCGGCTAAAGTTATTAAGAATTTAAATTGAGATTAAACAGAGAATGGTACCATAATCTATGATCCATTCTCTTTACTTTATTATCCGATATACACATTTACACATAAAAACAATCGATCGTTCCCACCTTCGGTTTCAAAATCAATTTTATCTTCACGAGCTAACCAGCCAATGGCGGCATTTAAATCTCTATCAGACAATCCGACCGCATCCTTCAATTCAGAATAGCTCCATCGTTTATTATTATTTAGAAGCTGCCAAACTTTTCCGGCATTTAAGCCAATTAAATTCTTATTCATTTTGAACTTTCATTAAATAGGTTAATAATAGAATGCTTAGTTATTTGTCGTGAAAATAGCATTTTATCATGTAAAAAGCTAAATTTCATATATAAATTTCATTTAAATGACGTTATAATTTAACATTATTTTCTTTTAGATTTCATCATTTCTCATTTAGTAGTGTTATTGATAGAGATGATAAGTCCCTTTTACAAAAATCTTATCTGTCTTTATTAAGCAAAACAGAATTTTATTTGTTATTGCATAAAACAAAATAATCAATAATGAATAAAATAATACCAGTACTTGTAGCGGTAATAATTTGTTTTAGTGTGGGAGTCATGGCTTCATATTTCCAGGTTGATGCTATTCAAACATGGTATCCATTCTTAAATAAACCATCATTAACTCCTCCTAATTTTATATTTCCTATTGTGTGGAGCATACTTTATTTTTGTATGGGGATATCGATAGGACTAATATGGAATACTAAACATAGAAAAAGGAAAATATTGAGATGGCTTTTTAGTTTTCAACTATTACTTAATTTTACATGGAGTATTTACTTTTTCTACTTTCAAAATCCGTTTCTGGGATTTATAGATATACTACTTCTTGATATATTTGTCATATATTATATGATGAAAAGTTATTCAATAAAGAAGATGAGCTCCTTATTATTTATTCCTTATATATTGTGGCTACTACTTGCCACATATCTGAATGGATATATAATGCTATATAATTGATATGTATATATTATAAGAAAGGTTCCGACTTATCACAAGCCGGAACCATCATCATTCTACATACTAACTAAAAAATTATCTTATCACTTTTCCATCTTCACTGAAGTATCTAGTAGTTTCTTCCAAACTACTAGTCAAGATAATCACTTTATAGATTCTGCTTCCATCAGCACCATAGGATAAAAATGCCTGTTTTATCATGGCACCTTCACATGCCAAAGTATCCATGATCGTTTCGGGAACATCATTCATATAGATTTCAATAAAATCGGGAGATTTCTTTACAGTTTGTTCCTTCTTTGCATCTTTTACACCTTCTGCGAATACAACTGACGTGCCTAATCCTAATACCACTGCTAATAAAACTAATACCTTTTTCATTATTTCTCGTTTTTAAATTAATTTGTTGTCGATATATAAGCAAGTTGCGTGCCAAAGTTTTGAAGATATTAATAATATATTGATAATAAGGTGTTTAATTATATGTATACTTTTGAAGGAAGTGTGGAAAAATGATTTTAGCTCTACAAAATTGTAGAATAATTCCACATATCAAGTGTGGAGTGATTTCCTATAAAACTAAAAAAGTCACTGATGGCAACAGTAACCATCAGTGACTCATCAAAGGTTGCTTTATTAAAATTGAAAAAATTTCTTTGCGTTGTTATATGCAATGTCTTCTACCATCTGATTAACGCGTTCCATTTCGCATACGGGTATTTCACCGTTTTCTATATCATTGCCTAATAAGTTACACAAAGTGCGACGGAAATATTCATGACGAGGGTAGGATAGGAAAGAACGTGAATCTGTCAACATACCTACAAAACGACTTAATAGTCCTAATAATGATAATGCATTTATCTGCTTTTCCATACCATCTTTCTGGTCTAGGAACCACCATCCTGAACCAAACTGAATTTTGCCCGGAATAGTTCCATCTTGGAAATTCCCTACCATAGTAGCAATAACTTCATTAGCACAAGGATTCAAATTATAAAGAATAGTCTTAGTCAGTTTTCCTTCCATATTCAGGCGATCAAGAAATTTTGCCATTGCCTTAGCCGTAGTAAATTCACCAATCGAGTCAAAACCGGTATCAGGACCGAGGAGCTTGAACATCTTGGTGTTATTGTTACGGATAGCACCATAATGAAACTGCTGAGTCCAACCTTTCTCCCAATCCATTTCGCCCAATATAACTAACATGGCAGATTTGAATTTCAATATTTCTTCTTTTGTCAACACCTGTCCGCTATATACTTTATTAAAAATAGTTTTATATTCAACACCATTTACCTTATAGGTAAATTAAAACATTGACCATTACACTAAAACATGCTATAGTGAATTTACCTTGTAGGTAAATTTATAGAGAGGTGATGTGTTGGACATAACGTACAAAAATCGGAAAATAGAAAGAATTTGTACTAATGCCAAAGTTGCCGATCGAGAATATGGAAGCCAAATGTCAGCAAAGATTCATATGCGTATAGATGAGATTAGAGCAGTGGATACTGTAGAGGAGATGATTCAGTTTCGTATCGGTCGTTGCCATGCATTAAAAGGAAATCGTAAAGGGCAATACGCAGTAGATTTGGAGCATCCATATAGATTGGTTTTTACAAAACACGGAAATGAAATTGAGATTGCTCATATACTTTAGATAGTAGATTATCATTAATGAGAACAATGAATGGGAGGTAGCACTATGGTGAGAAGTCGCAGTTTTATTGCAACACCACCTGGAGCGACAATTAAGGAGCAGCTTAATGACAGAGGGATGAGTCAGAAAGAGTTTTCTGCTAGAATGGATATGTCAGAAAAGCATATTAGCAGATTGATTAATGGAGATGTTCAGTTGACTTCGGAGGTGGCAGTAAGATTAGAGATGGTACTGGGAGTACCGGCAAAGTTTTGGAATAATCTTGAAGCAATCTATAGAGAGAAATTAATTAAAGTTGAAGCGGAAAATACAATGGATAAAGATGAAGTTTTAGCCAAGCAATTACCTTATAATCAAATGTCTAAGTTTGGATGGGTTCCGGAAACAAGACTTATGAAAGAAAGGGTGATTAATCTTAGAAAGTATTTTGAGGTGGTTGAACTTTCTTTATTGGAGAATAGACAAATTACAAAAATTGCGTGTAGAAGATTGGCGATTACTGAGAAAGGTGATTTTGCATTGATCGCGTGGGCGCAGGAGGCTAAAAGGGTAGCAAGGCAGACTGATACAACACACATTAATATTGATAAATTGGTTCGTGTTTTACCGGAAATCCGAAGTATGACATTAGAGACACCAGCGGAATTTAGTGCGGAGCTAAAAGATAAATTGGCACAGTGTGGTATTGCACTTGTTTTTTTGCCACATTTACAAGGCTCTTTTTTACAGGGGGCATCGTTTATAGATGGCAAGAAAATTGTGATTGGTCTTACGGCAAGAGGAAAAGATGCCGATAGATTTTGGTTTAGTTTATTTCATGAACTTGGGCACATTGTTCTTGGACATATTGGAAAGACTGATGAAATTACAGAACAGGATGAAAATGAGGCGGATTTATGGGCGAAAGATGAGTTGATTCCAAAGGAAGAGTTTGAGCAATTTAAGAAGACGCAGGACTATAGTTCAATAAGTGTGTGTGATTTTGCAAATAAAATAGGTATTGCACCTGGAATTGTTGTAGGAAGATTACAAAAAGAGCGTTGTATTACCTATAATATGTTAAATGAACTTAAAGAGCAGTACGAAATTGCGATGTAGAAGAGGAAATATTATTATATTACCGAAATAGGTGAAAGGTTTATGTTAATCAGACATTCCCGCATTGTTACATTATTTCTATAATTACCGTCTTGTCCCCCTCCTCCTCTTATTGTATAATAACCACATCGACAAAATTTTTGGAGGCTTGAAATGAATATACGAATCGCTACGCCGGAGGATGCTTCTGCTATTCAGAGTATTTATCGGTATTATGTAGAACATACAGCGATAACTTTTGAATTGGAAGTTCCATCGGTGGAGGAGTTTCAGGGAAGAATTAAGAAGACCTTGGAGCGGTATCCTTATTTGGTGGCTGAAGAGGATCGTGTGATTATTGGATATGCGTATGCAGGAATTTTTTATGACAGAAGGGCATATGACTGGTCAGTGGAAATGTCTGTTTATGTGCAGAGAGGAATTCACGGAAAAGGTGTGGGAACGGCTCTTTATGAGAAGATGGAAGAGTTGTTGAAGAAGCAGAATATCGTGAATTTATTTGCCTGCATTACTCATCCGAATGCAGAGAGTGAAGCGTTTCATGCGGCGCGTGGATATGAGAAGAAGGCACATTTTGAACAATGTGGCTACAAGCTTGGCAAGTGGTGGGATATTGTATGGATGCAGAAGGTGATTGCATCGAATGAAGGAACACCAGAACCTTTTCAGAGATTTACAGGAGGATTTTAGAAAGATGAAGAAGAATTTGTTAGTAGCACAGTCTGGAGGACCAACAGCAGCGATTAATGCAACATTAGCAGGTGTTATTAAGCAGGCGATAAAGGAAGAACAGATTGATCAGGTATATGGGGCTTGTTATGGAATTCAGGGAGTGTTAGAACAGAAATTTGTGAATCTTACAGAGAAGGTTGACACAGAGGAAAAGCTGGAGAAGTTAAAGAGAACTCCGGCGGCAGCGCTTGGTTCTTGTCGTTTTAAGCTTAATGATATCAAGGAAGATGATAGTCAGTATCAGGAGATTGTTGATATTCTTCATAAGATGAATATTGGATATTTTGTTTATATCGGTGGGAATGATTCTATGGATACGGTAGCGAAGCTTTCTGCATACTGTAAGGAGAAAGGTGTAGAGGATATTAAGGTTATTGGTGGACCAAA
>OGPF01000538.1_pt1 | contig 22123 bp, 19 predicted proteins | sample 1552871 | NCBI WGS metagenome assembly OGPF01 (sample SAMEA2580276, study PRJEB22360) | human gut metagenome | biome: human gut; feature: human-associated habitat; material: faeces | place: Denmark | collected 2008/2010
TGTCCGCATACCTGTCTGCGCTGAACGAAACAGGCGATCTTAACAAGGCTTGGCAGAAATATTGGAGCGATCAGGACGTTGCTGTTGGTCTTGGTACTGGCAGTGTTCCGGGCTACCGCAACAGCATCCTCAACATCAACCTCGCCTACCTCAACAGCATCAATAGCTATCGCGACATCGACTCCTACGGATGGGAGCGCCGCAACCGCGAGATACGCCGCTACCTCTCGCCCGGACAATGGCGCAAATACTGCAACACATACTACTTCTACCGTCCCATCGGCTGGCAGAACCGCGCCTACGTCCACCATATATATAGGAGATACCCCACCTGCCGACCGGGCTACCACCATCGCCCGCGCTACGACCGAGGCCACGGCCACCATCGCCCCCGCTTCGACAAGCATCATGGCCGTCCGGGCAAGCACGACCAAGGCTATGGCCGTCCAGGCAAGCACCACAAGCACGACCGAGGCTATGGCCGACCGGGCAAGCACGACAAGCACCATGGTCGCCACGACAAGCACGACAAGCACGGCAAGCATCACAAGCACGACAAGCACGATCGCGACTAACCGTCCCTGCCCCATATAGACCCCCAATCTATATTCCCCTATCTGTAAATGATCACCCCCCCGAGCGATATAGGACCTTCCCAAGAAGTCTCCCATATCGCTTTTCTCTTGCCCCCCAGGGCGAGGAGGGCCGAGGCATGAGAAGACCATATCGGCCTATTGGAATATTGGAATACTGGAATATTGGAATAACGCATTCGATAGTCATGCGCAGAATCGAACTCGATCGAGTTATGTCATGGCGGGAAAAGGGTACAATAATAATGGAACCTATAAGTATAGGCCCCAAAGCAATGCTCTGGGGCCTACATTTACAACCTGTTTCGGAAATATCTGCCACAATGATACTTGAATATGATCATCTTTTCTTTCTCTTCATAGGAGGTCTCTTTGCCATTGCGTATCTGAATCTCTCTGCATGCTCAGCATTTGAGTCGGGAAGATTTTCAAAATCCACGAAAGTACCCAAAGGGCAAATCTTCTCACAACCATAATTCTCCTACTTCTGGAATGTCTGATATGCTTTCTTGAACCTTCTCCGGTTCGTCATGCTCCTTGAATTCTGTGGCGATACTAGCCCGCTCTTCTTCGGTCAACGAATCAACATAACCCTTGCCATAGACATCATCCAAGGTATATTCCGTGGAATGCATGTAGTTGTACTTCGCCAAGGAGACGGTCTGATTGTTCTCGTCCAACACGCAATCTTTCTTCATATACTTTTTCATCTTTTTGGGCAGCGGTCTTGGACGGTTCCTATAATACAGATTGATGCAGCTATGATACGCTAAGGCAAATAGCATAATAGGAGCTGCCAATGGGCTAAACGAGACGATGAGCAGATGCTCCCAAAAGGTAGTCTTTTGCTTCATCATTCTGCGATAAGCCACTTGTCCGTTTATATGTGCAAGCACATATACCAAAACGCAACATACTATCCAGTAAAGTGCAACGATTATCCAAATATTCATGATTCTCACTATTTACACGGTTCTCACTTCTATTAATTTACACCATCTATCCTTGACATCCCTGAGATTCTCTGTCCAAAGAGAGAGAATGGCAACGTTTTGCTATATCTCCAGGAATGGGACACATACAAGCTGCTATGGCACATGGCGTAGCGCCTAACATTTTTACCTTTTCCATACTTAAAAAAAAATCATTTTTTAGGACATATTATAGCCCTAATACCATTCATCATTTTCCCAAAAAAGGTCTTTGACTTTTCGGGGCCTTCTGCCGCTTCGTTGTCTTCTGAAGATACTTGCTCCTGGCCAGCCTCCTGCCATTCCTTGCCTTCCGCTTCCAGGCTATCGCTGGGAGAAGAAGTATCGCCAATCTTGTCCCGAGCAGTTTCAGGCTCTTTCTCAGACTCTTCTTCCGACTCAAAATAGTCAAAGCGCTTACCCTTTATAATACTTTTACCATGAGTTGCCAGCCTGTCAAAGAACCTTCTCCTACTAACGCGCTCTTGTGCAAACATCCTGGCTGCACCTTCGGGGGAATATTGGTAACGCATTCTGCTACCAATCCCCATGTCGTCAGCAACCGCATCCACGTCCTGATTAGTGCCGATATAAGCGAAGACCCAACCTTTCTCTTTCAGCTCTGCTACAAGTCTCTTGATACCATGCCCGCTATATTCTCTTGAAGCATTCTCGTAGCCATCAGTAATGATTGTCACCAAAACGACATCATCATCACCAACGTGCTTTTTCAATTTGTTCAGAGATTCTCCCATCGCATCATACAACGGGGTGCAACTGTTCGGCATATAGTCAGTCCACATGATTTCCTTGTCGGATCTTACCGCTTGGCGATCAAAGACTGTTCTGATCTTTGTGCTGTTGAAAGTCACGAACGAGATAAAATGCTGCTGTCCCGGATGTTCTTTTTGAGCCTTTCCGATGGTCTGGAAAACTTCGTTGAGTCCGCTTATTGCCTGTATTGCAATATTTGACATCGATCCACTCTCGTCGAGAATGATCAGATTGAAAACGCGCTGGACATGGTTGGCCTTTGGAGCAGTCTTATGCTTTGATTTTGTGATAGTCTTTTTCATATTCGAACGGATTATGTTAAAAGCCCATGGCGTCCATCATTGCATCGTATTCCAACGGATTGCTTGGCATATCACCATACATGCCGTCGGTCAGAGCATCCCAAGCATCTTCTTCGGTCCACTCGTAGCCTTGATCGAAAGAGTATTCCCGATCGTACTCCTCGTTGTAATTCTTGTCCTCGAACTCATTTTCCGGACAAATGTCATCAAATCTTTCCATAATTGCTTTTTTTTAAATGTTAATTACTTATCGTAAGTTTTACGCAATGAAATTTTGGTTATAGGCAACAGAAATGACTCTGCTTTACGAGAGCCAATGCGTAACGGGTACACATTGAAAACTGGCGCCTTTTAAACCTCTCCGGATAAGAGAGGTCCACGCAGATCTATGATTAGAATTCCAGTCTCATGCCAATCTTTTTTGCGGCAGCATACGCCTCTTCGTCAAAAGTATATAACTTGGGCGAACGATAGGGGTTGCCTGTCAGCTTTTTGCCTGTTTCCCTGATATAGCCGAGCTTCAGCATTTTCTTGGGGAAATTCCTTCTGTCTCGCAAGTTTTTGTCTTCCTCGGAAGGATTCAATATTGCAATATATATATTCTGCAATTGAGGCATGGTGAATTCTTTGTCGAGCAGGTGGAATCCGATTGGTTCGAAGTGGATCCTTTCACGCAGCATTTCTACTGCATCTTGTATGATCTGAGCATGGTCGAATGCTATCTTCAGTTCAGGTAGAACATCGACCGGGAACCATCTGGCTTCGACGGCATCATCACCTCCTTTGATTTCGTACTTTTCTTTTTTTACAAGCGCGTAGTAGGCGACGGTGATGACGAATTCACGGGGATCTCTTCCGCGTGCGGAATATGTTTTCAGTTGTTCTATAAACTCCGGCCTAATGCCGCTTTCGTTATTGAACAATTTCATGGACGACTCTTCAAACAACTCTCTGTGAACACACTCGTCAGTCGTTTCCTCCTTTTGGAGAAAACCGCCTGGGAGAGCCCAATAACCTTCGAAAGCAGGCGCCTCGCCAGGCTTGGCATTACCCCTCCTGATCAGGAGCACCTGGAGCGATCGGTCTTCTTTGTCGAATCCGAACACCACGGCATCTGTGGTCACCGCAGGATGCCAGAAGGGAGATTCCCATTTCTTGGTTATTTCGTTGAATTTCATATCGTCTATACTAAATAGTTTCACTTCATGATACCCTTTCTCGCCATGGCATAACTTGAGCGAGCTCTGTTCTGCGCATGGCTTATCGAAAGCGTTCCATTTCACGCCGCAAAGTTAAACATTCTATTTTTCTCTTGCAAATTTTATTGCGTAAATTTTACGCTAAGACCTCTCTTTTTGTAAATAGCGCGCCCCCGAAAGGGCATTCTTTCCTTTACGTCCGCACTTCGTCTGCAAGAAAGCCGACACGCCCCACCCGGCCGAAAAGCTAAAAAAAGCGGGCGGGAGAAGGATTTTCCCCAGGAATGTTTGGAGAGACGGGAAAAAACGCGTATTTTTGCATGCGAGATAAATATAAGCGGAATATAAGATAAGGCCAAAAATCGGGCATAACTTATAGCGCAATATAAATTAAAAAAAAAGCCTCATGGCGGACTATTACGAGTATGCGATCCCCCAACTGGTGAAGCTCCTTGGCGCCCGCTTCAAGGACTACCGCCTGCGCAGCAACATGACGCAGAAGGAGGTCTCGGAGCAGTCGGGCCTCACGATCACGACCATCCACAAGTTTGAGAGCGGCGCCGCGGACAACATCTCGCTCGCCACGTTTCTCCTGCTGCTGAAGGCGATAGGAGAGATCGAGGCCCTGGACGACCTGCTGCCGGAGCTGCCGCCCTCGTCCTACCTGATCAGGAAGGAAAAGAAAGTGCAACGCATAAGACACAAGAAGCCATGACGACAAGTACACTCAAGATCATGCTCTGGGACAAGGAGGTCGGCCGCTTGTTCTGGGACACAAGGAGAGGCATTTCGTTTTTCGAGTACAACCCCTCTTTCCTTCGCGGAAGCCTCGACCCGTTCCCACTCATGGCCTCCGTCAAGTCGGCAGCCAGCCATCGCCCCATCATGGGCGACAGGGAAACGAAGATCTACCGCAAGCTGCCTCCTTTTCTCGCCGACTCGCTGCCCGACGCCTGGGGCAACCAGTTGTTTGAGTGCTGGCGCATACAGAGCGGCCTTTGCCCTCAGGAGATCACCCCGCTCGACATTCTTTCGTTCATCGGCAGGCGAGGGATGGGAGCCCTGGAGTTTGTGCCCGAATCCTCCGGCATCAGTAGTTCCGACAAGCTGAACATGAGGGCGTTGACCGACTTGGCCCAGAGAATATTCCTCGAGCGCGAGAACGCAAGAGTAGCGCCCGAGGAGTCGCTGACCATGCAGTCGCTCATAGCCGTGGGCACCTCGGCTGGCGGGCGCCAACCCAAGGCCATCATAGCCATCGATCCCGAGACCGGGGAGATCAGAAGCGGGCAGGTGGCGGGCCGCCAGGGCTTGGCGTACTGCATACTGAAGTTTGGCGACACCGAGCGATCGTCGGCCGAACTGGAGATGGCCTACCACAAAATGGCCACGGCGGCAGGCATAAGCATGATGGCGTGCGAGACCCTGGAGGTGGAGGGGCGGAAGCATTTCGTCACCCGTCGCTTCGACCGCGAGGAGGGCCGCAAACTGCACATGCAGACGTTGGCGGCGCTATCTCCCGATGCCGACAGCTACGAACAGCTGCTGGCGGTATGTCGCAAGATGCGACTGCCTGAGAGCGACCAGGAGGAGGTCTTCCGCAGAATGGTGTTCAATATCCTTGCCAACAACACGGACGACCACAACAAGAACTTCTCGTTTCTGATGGACGAGAAGGGCCATTGGCGACTGGCCCCGGCCTACGACCTGACCTATATCTTCAACATCGGGGGCTTCCTGCCCGAGAGGATGCATTGCCTGATGATGCGGGGCAAGCTCCAGGGGCAAACGATCGAAGACGCGCTGGCCCTGGGCAAGGAGAACGGGATCAAAAGAGCGGAGGGCATCATAGGCGAGGTGGCTGCCGCCATCCGACGATTCAGGGACTTTGCGGAGGAATGCGAGGTGAGCCCGCGCTGGACTGGCGCCGTCGAGACCACCCTCCACCATCATCTGGCCGACTGGGGACTGGCGGAGCGACGCAAGACGACAACGATCAAAACGGGCGGGACGCTTTTTGAAAACATACGCGTGGAGAAGACCTACAAAGGCAACTACCACCTGCTGTGCAAAGTGGACGGAAGAGAACGAAAACACGTGATCACCAGCAAGAAAGAGGAGTATGCTTTGATCGACAAGGTGGGCGTGGACCGCTTGACCGACGAGCAACTGCGCTCGCTGGTCAAGACCTTCTTCCTCAGCTGACAGGCTTTTTCTGATTTTCCGAGGACTCCTACCGTTTGGTAAAGAATGTAACTTCTTGATACATAAAAAGAATGATGAGGCTAAGAAACCAGAAAAGGGAACGCCCGCCCTGCTTCGTGCAAGGTGGGCGTTCAGTTTAAAATCTACTCCTTTATGTTGTATTTATGTTTCATCATATCGTGATCAAACTTTGAAGACTCGTAAATTTGCCCAATTACAAACTCCTGTTCAGAATTATATAATTGAAGCGCCGTATCTAATCCTTCTTTGTGATAATATTCCTTGAGCCAAATATCACTTCGCTCTCTTTTGGATGTGGTTAGATTCGTAAAGTGATTATAATAGCTAAAACTTCCATCTTTTTCTCTGTATTTTACCAAACTATACTCGCCAAGAATGGTCACTTTCTCCCCAAGATAATTCGTAAATTCTACGTCGCATGTGCAACAGAAAATGCTATCACTATTTATAAATGGGGACACATTGCTAACCTCTACATAATTGGGGTCATCTGCTATTTTTTTGATTAATGACACCATATCTTTTCTTGCCCTTTGTTCAAGCGTTTGTTCGCAGGAAGACACGATCAATACTGCCATGATCAAGGCAAAAAGGGATAATTTTTTCTTCATAATTTGAGTTGTCTAAATTGGTTGTTATTTGATTGATTACTACGACCGTCCGTGCGCAAGGGGGCATAAACAAAAAACGCCTCGCACGATTTGAGCATTGTGAAGAGGCTTGGCGAGGACTGACGATGCAAAGGTAAGAATAATCTTTGGCTTTCCAAAACATTTCTTCGGGAAAAGGCAGAGGATTGGGGAAAAAGTAGTAAATTTGTGGGGACATTTTTTTGAAAAGCCAATGAAGACAAAGACTACCTTTTGGCAAAGGAGAAGCCATAGCACCCCGCTCCGCCGCTCCACCCTGCAGGACAAACGCCGTCGCAACAGGGCGCTTGCGCTACGCAGGCGGCAGGAGAGCAACTACGCCATCAACCTCGCCTTTCTCGAGACCTACGCCCAAGAGAGCGGCTACGCCCTCAGCCCCCGCCAACTGGCCACGATGGCGCGCCGCTTCACGCGATGGGAGGTCCGAAACGTCTTTTGCCACAAGAACGGCTACGAGGACTTCCGCGACCAGGTCATCTGCCTCGACTACAACGAGCTGCTGGAAATGTATGTGGAGGAGACCGTCCACCCCGCGGTCAGGCCCCCATGGCAAAGCCCTGGCAACTACGCCTACTTCCAAAGCGAGGTGATGGAGAAGATCGCCCTTGCCTGACAAGGGACGCAACCATGCCAGCGACCATCTGCCTCGTAGCGCCTCCATCAAACCGAGCAAAGCTTCTCCGACCTACCACAAACGAATCTTGCCCGCCGTGCCCAAATCGAGTGTGGCCGTGGCAATGCCTAAGGCGCGAAAGACACGGCGCAGATGACAGGAAGCGTCATAGGACTTCGTCCGCTCTCCAAACGGCAAATCTGAGAACGCTGCACGCCAATACGCCTACCCAGTTCGTCCAGAGTGAGGTTTTGAGCCAAGCGAGCCTCGCGTATGGCCGCACCCAAACGATACGAATTGACCTCGTCCTTCAACTGCTTTTCCATAGCGTCGCGACGAGGAGTACCCTTCTCGCCCCACACCTCATCGACTACTGCCGACAAGGGGGTCAGATGGACTTGCCTCATGTCTTTTACTTCTCTGTCCTTCCGATTCATATCTATTGCTTCCATCGCTTTACAGTCCCTCCCCATTCCTCTTACACCTTATTTATATAGTCCTTCGGCCTCTCCCTTTCCCCTGGTCCTCCTATCCGAGTAGACCTGGCGCAAGCGGAAGGCTTATGGACCTCCAGGCGCAAAGGTAAGCATTCCCATCCATACGACCTAAGAAAAAAGCGAGTTTCCGCCTCTGCTCCACGGGTGGCGCAAGGCACATTTCGCAGACTGCCCCACCCCGCCCCGACAAGCGGGGCAAACTATTTTTGAAAATATCTTCGGGAAAAGGCAGAGGATTGGGAAAAATGTAGTACTTTTGTGGGAATGTAAAAGAATATATGGGTATATAGAGTATGGCAGAGAAAAAGGAATTCATAACTAATCGACACGGTATCAAGTATTTAGACCTCTTCGCAGGAGCTGGCGGCTTCAGCGAAGGTTTCATGCAGGCATATACCCAAGACAAATACTATGACTTCCGCCTTGCCAGCGACATCAACGAGAATTGTGAGTTAACCCACCGAGTGAGATACAACAAGATGTTGGGACTGGATACGGATTTTCTTTGTCAAGACATCATGGAGGATTCGTTCCTTCCCAATCTGTTGCAAAAGCTGCACGGACAGGAAATAGACGTGATCACGGGTGGCCCAAGTTGCCAGTCGTTCAGTTTGGCAGGAAGAAGAAAGAAACTTGACAAACGAGACGATTTGTTTTATCATTATCTAAAAGTAATCAAGGCTTTGCGCCCCAAGTACTTTATAATGGAGAACGTCAAGGGTATTTTGACAAAAGACGAAGGTCGCATAAAAGAGCGTATACTAAGAGAGATTCGCTCTATCGTTGACGATATGAAGATGGGAGAGTTGCTGACTTTCTTGAATGACTATTTGAAACCCCGCATGAATGCGTCCCTCTTCTCTTGCCTGTCCCTAAAGATAAGCATGGAAACCTCCATCGCAGACATGGAGAAACTGTACGATGCCTACTTCTCCAATTTGGACCAGCAACTCAAGAATGTCACCAAGCACTTGCCCTATAGTATAAGCAAAAGCAGTACCTCTGTCAATACTATCCGTCACGGCTTGCTGCTTCTCAGGGACAAGGAGCAGAGAAACGAGATTCGCAAACAAGTAATACAACTAAAGACGGCAGCTCATGTTGACAACGATACCTTTGTAGATGCCTACAATGCAATCATAGAGACCGTCTCGGATGAAAACATTCTTGACAATATATTGACTGCAGTTGATGCCGTAGTCCAAATGGGTAGTGGCTGCGAGGAAGACGCGCAGGCGCTGAAGACGTCGCTCGAAATATTGACTTCGACTTTTGACGAGTGTATTGACTTTGTTCGCGAGCGCCTGTCAGATGACCCAAAAAGATTGGGTTTCCTCGAAAACCTGCTGAAAGGAATACGCCTTTACAATATCGGAGAGCCACTCGTCCTGCTTTCCTCCAACTACGGGGTGCCACAGAATAGAGAGCGAGTCGTGTTTATCGGTTGCCGTAATGACCAAGACCTCATCACAGAAATCCCTGCAACCGTCAAGGACGAAGACAAGGTCAAGGTCTATGAAGCCCTTTGGGACTTGAACATGGTAGGCAACGGCGAGGTAGCTACAAAATATACCACGCCAACCCTCATCAAGGAATACGAGCCGTCCAAACGCCTCAGAGGCGTGCAGGGCGAGCCCGAAGAAAACGGGCACCTGTTCTCCGAATGGTCAAAGGAAGGAAGACTAGGCCATCGGTTTACCTTCGACGAAGAACCTTTCTATGTGTTGTCCCTGAAAGATCTGAACGTCAATGGAGCCCACCAGCACATGGAGTTGTTCAACCATCAAACAAGCAAGCAAAACGAAACGGTTCGCGAGCGGTTGCAAATCATCGCTAAGCACAAGGACTATGACGAGGCCAAGGCTGAACTCAAAGAGAAAGGACTGGAGTCTCAGAAGAGAAACTATGTGGTACTCAATCCTCTTGGCCAAAGCCCCACGGTCTGCACCATGCCCGACGACTTCATCCACTATTCGGCCTATCGCCCCATGACGGTTCGCGAAATGGCACGCTTGCAGAGTTTTGACGACTCCTTTGTCTTCCAAGGCAAAAGACAGACCGGCGGCAACAACCGTCAGAAGGAAATCCCGCAATACACGCTTGTCGGAAATGCCGTACCGCCACTTATGGCAAGGGCTATAGCAGATACGATTTTGAATCATATAAAATAGGAGGTGGTATGGTAAATATGCGTCCCTTCAACTCGTTTGAGCAAGAGAACATCAAGTTCTTGGTGAATCACAATGTGAAATTCACGCAAGTAGAGGTCACTTCTACAGGTTTGAAAAAGGGTATTTTGGACTCCACGACCCCCATGCGGGCCTACTTCTTGGAGAACGGGATACACGACTATTCCGAGCAACAACAGGGCACGGAACACAAAGTTGTGTCTCGGGCTGTGATATTGACCGACACGACCAAGAAGGAGACACGGGTCTCGTTCTACCGTCCCAACACCAAGAAAGGAGACCCCCGAATGTGGATATACGGCCTTGGTTCCTTTTCCAAGGCCAGCGATATACATGTTTTGTTCAAGTATGAAGACGCCTTATGCTCGGTCAATATTACACGGATTGACATAGAGAAGTGTTTTGCCTCGCCCATCATTACGCCTCTACAAGAGATTATCAAAGCCATATATATAGAAGGGAACGTCGTCTCGGAAGAGCTGCTCGCTCGCTTTCGCTCGGTCAGGGGACAATGGTTCGAGTCGGAAGTGGCAGCAGATACTGGTATTGGTCGCACGATAGAATCGTTTCTTGGCATCAGCATGAATAGCGACAAGACGCCTGACTACAAGGGCATCGAACTAAAAAGCCATCGCGACAAGCGGAGAAGCAGAAAAAATGTCCTATTCACCCAAACTCCCGACTGGGACATTAGCTCCTTGAAGTCGGGCCGCCAGATAGTGGAGAAATACGGCTACTATACAAAGGAAGGAAAGAAGACCTATCAGAATACCGTGCAATGCGGCATTCCCAACGCACAGTTTCTCCTCCTCAATGTAAACGAGCCAGACGAGCGCCTCGAACTCCAAGCGCAGATGAAGAAACTGGAGGACGTGGCGGCGTGGCGATTGATGAAACTTCATCAAAGACTGCTTACCAAGCACCACGAAACATTTTGGATCGAGGTGGAAAACGAGAGAAGCAACGGCAAGGAATATTTCAGGTACAAGCAGATAGAGCACACGAAGAATCCAAATGTCGGGCAGTTTGATGTACTGTTGGAACAGAATATCATAACGGTTGACCTCCTGCTTTGCCGTCCAAGCGGCAATGGCGACACCTACTCCTTCAAGATCAAGAAGAAGGGTATGCCGCTACTGTTTCCCGAGAGCGTGGTGTATGAGATATGAGATATAGGCAGGCTCCTCAAATTGTATTTGAGGAGCTTGGCTATAACCAAACGCGAAAGGAAGACCAGGCCGATAGGAAAGAGGCCAACACAATAAACCTCTCCGTCAGAAAGACAGACATTAATTACTATTTATACCTTATTGACATGGAATTTATTATCCACAATATCCAATTTGAGATAGAGCGACCGTTTGACTTCGATAAATTGGAAGACTCCGAAAAGCCCGTCGCAAAATACCCAAACCACTACTTGGGAAAAGTCATCGGCAAGATGAGAAACCAACTGAGCCTCAGTCGGACAAAGCGGGGCTGCGAGGAGCATGTACCCAACTGTGTGATGCGGAACGATGATGGCATTGCCTTGATACGCATACACAAAACAGAGAAGATCACTCTCTACGACTTGCCCGAGAGCACAGACAACGAGCTGGGGGAATGCGTGGAAAAAAATGAGAATAGTTTCCCCATGTCATTTGTCATAGTGGACTATAGAGACGGGAAATGCCAAGTTGCGATAGAAAAAAGCAAGAACTGGGACGGAAGGACGGAAACAATCAAAAACAGTCTCCAAAACTGTTTCAACTGCAGCGAACTGCTCAAAAGCCTTGGGATACGAATCAACATCAAAGAAAAGACGATTGCCACCAAGTTTGAAGAGTTTATCGACCAGCGTATCATAGACCACGAAGACCGCATCGAGACCGTCACCTTCGAGTTTCCCAACCTGAAACGCCAACCGACATCGCGCATCCCCAACGAGTTGACGGAACAGGTGAACAACTTCACTAAAGTCTTGGAGGCATATGACGCCGTAAGTGGTCTGACAACGATGAAGATGGGAAATGAGCCCGATCGTGACAAACTCAAGCAGCTCTCTACAGTCGTTACCATGTGTAGTGACAACGGATTTGATCTCTCTGTTAAATTCATGAATTTTGGCAACTATAAGTGCAACGAGGACATCGTGGCGAAGTATGAAATGAACGACGCAGTCCTCAATTTTTTCAAAGACCGCTTACCTCCAGAGGACAACTCTCCTGCCTTCGACATGAAGAGTTGGCTGGACTATGTATTTGAAGAAACGAAAAAGACACAAGAAAATGCTGGCGAAAAAATCCCGAGGAAGCCAAAGAAGTAAGCTGAGGGAGCGGTTCAGAGACCATGTCTATTACAAGGTGTGCCGGAAGACGCATGATGCTTTCCTGTCTCAGTACCCCTCCATCATTCTTTCCGCAGAAGAGCTATTTGCAGATGCGGCCACCACATTGGACAAACTACTGACAGAGGGAGACCCAACGACTGATGTGTGCGCAGACCTATGGTCCGACACCTTGGCCGATTATCGCATGGATGAAAAAGAACTTACAGACTCAGCGACCTCAGAAGCCGAGGTTGCCATGTTGTTTTATGCCGTGATCTTTGGACTTCATGCTGTCAATTATTCACACTACAGGTCCAAATTGCAAAAAACGCTCCTCGAGTCGCTACACACGAAATGGTTCTCCCACGATCAAAGTAAAGCCAAAAAAGTTGAAATACTATTGAATGAGGCCAATTCGCTTATCAGCGATATGCTCGCATGGATGGAAGAATACTTCTACTCTGCCGATAGCCTCACAGAGGAGATAAAGGGCATTTTGCACCCGAAACGGACACCTGCGAAGAAGAAGAAAGAAACCATACCATATACGCTTCCCTACTGCTGTCCGAACGAGGTGACGAGAATAAAGCGCCTCCGATATGCCATGATGGCTATGCAGGAATGGGGATGGATAGAGGAACCAGAGAGTGCAGACGACTTCCTCGACCTCTTTAGCGGCAAGGCTAGGCAATGCAACATCAAATGGACGGGAAAGTCCTTGGCCATATTGACCTTGCTGATAAAGCGTCTCTTGGAGCAACCCTATATGGAAACGATAAAAGGTTGCTCCGTTTCAGCCATTGTCAAGAATCAATTTGGAAAGAATCCTAGCAACAACCCAGAAAGGGTGAACGAAGAAGCGAAGAAACGAATAGATTGGATTGTGCGTATTCTGGACCACAAGCAGAGATTGCCCCGTCTCGACAATCGCGAGAGCGAGGCAGAGGGGGAAGAAGATAGCATCTATCTTGCAGAGCAAGAGGTAATGAGAGGAAACTTGCACTCGACCAAAGACCTCCGCCACAATTACGATTGAGATTGTTGTCACGCTTGTTGTCAATTCTCATTTTTTTCTTTTTTTCTTCATTACCGAGAATCCGCATACACACAGGGTTCTCGGCTTTTTTTGTTGCCATTTTGCTTGTTGTCATTTTTTTGTTGTCATTTCTATGTTTTTTGACAACAAAAACAAGCCCTTCAGCCCCATTGCTGAGGGCAGTCCTTTGCTGCTCTTGGCCTTCTGTGGTTGTGGCGAAGCAGGGGTCGGATCGCCATAAATTTTTAAAGCTATGAAGAAGAAAGATTTCTTCGAAGGACGCAAGTCCGACAGAACCGCAGGCTCAAACAATCCACGTCCCATCGGCGAAGTCATCAACGACCTCCTCAACGGACAGGCGCCCTTCGCACGGGCCTGCCGCCACCGCACGGGCAGGGCATGGACGAGCCAGAATGGCGCAGGCAACGCTTGCTCGGGCTGCACACGCTCGGACAGCACATGGACGGAAAACATGCGCACGGAAAGTGCAGGCGCTGTCAGGGCTTGGACGGGCCTCTACCCCAACACGGAGCTGGACGTGGACCTGAAACTGGTCACGCAGGAGCAGGGGCCCATGGAGCTGGGCGAGTATCTCGACGGGATGATCACGCGCGACGGCGACGACCACTTCACCTTCGTGGAGAATGACACGGAGCGGGGAAAAGCCGAGCGCCGCAACCCAAGCATCTACATGGGCCAATGGATCAACGTCAAGCGCAGAGCCGACGGCACGGTCTATCCGACCTTCAAACGGACGAAGGGCATCGGGGCCGGGAAACTTGGCGACTATGCCGTCAGTACGACCTGCGAGCTGCTGATGGTCGTGGGCAAGCACGAGGCGGCTATGGCCCTGGCGGAGGTTGAAGGCTTCGACCTCAGCGAGCTTTTCGCCTCCGACGGGGGCCTCGGAGAGGAGAAGTTCGGAGAAATGAGGGGCTTCGCCGCGGGCAGAGGCCTTGGAGAGGAGGAGGACTTCGAGGAGGAGTAGGTCTCGGGCGAATCTTCCAATTCCAGTAATTCCAGTACGTTTTTGAGGATGTGAAAATTCCTATACCCCCTATATATACTATATAACTAATTAATTATTAAGTAGTTATATATAAGAAAAGAAAAATGGGAGTGGCACGAAAAACAATTGGAACAACTGGAATTGGAAGACCGAAGTCCTCCACTTTTCTCTAAAAGGCTTAGAATCAATATGTTATAAATTTCAAACAAGACAATATGAACTACGATATCACGCTCAACACGGCTCCGCCGATGCCCAGACTGGGTCGCGGAGTGGAATGTCTGGCGCTTTTGCTCTCTCAGGTGTCGAAAGACATGCGCCAACCGCTTTTGCCGATGATCATGCCTGCGCTCGGCGCACACGTCAGCGGCGCCCAATTTATCTACCCCGACCATTCTTGGAAGGAATTGTGCGGCATGATGGCCAATCTTGTGGCGGACAGCGGAGCGGGCAAGGGCCAACTGTCCGGACTGGTGGAAGCCATGTGTGGCGACTTCCGCGTCCACGACGACGGCGAGCTGGAGAAGCTCGTGGAGTGGCAGAAGATGGTGAAGACGAAGTCGGCCAACAAGGAGAAGCCCGTGCGTCCCGACATTTCGTTTTGGTATCCGCCTGCCGACATGACCAACGCGGCCTTCATCCAGAACGCCATGGGCTGCGAGAAGCTGGGCGCACGCACCCAGTACATCAACATGCCCGAGGTGGAGATGGCCGACCGCATGTGTGGTGGCCACAAGCAGATCTCGCAGACCCTGCGCAACATCTACGACTGCCAGCGCTCGGCCACGGCCGAGGGCGTGACGGGCAATCCTGTGCTGCGCGTCAACATGACAATCTCCTCCACGCCCTACGCCGCCCGCTTGTTCTACAAGAAGGACCTCTTCAACGGCACCTTCGGCCGCATGGTCTTCTCCTACAAGGCGCGCCAGGGCCGCGACGGCCACATACCCCGCCAGGGCACCTACCCCGAGGAGTTTCGCGAGAAGCTCGCCACCTACCTCCGCCGCCTCGACAGTTGCAAGGGCCGCTTCGAGATCCAGCAGCTCAACCGCCTCATCGACAAACTGGCTGCCGACATGGCGGAGCTGGCCGACCTTACGGACGACGACGTGCTGTGGGACATCTCCAAGCGCTCGCTGGTCTCGGCATGGAAGGCGGGATGCGTGCTCTGGATACTCAACGGGCTGGAGTGGGCGCCGACGATCGGGCGCGTGGTGGAGTGGCTCGTCTATCACGACTTGTGGTCGAAGATGCAGGTCTTCGCAGACCTGCTCGGACAGGACGCCATCGCAAGCGAGGCGGGACGACGCGGACCGAAGAACATGCTCGACGACCTGCCCGATTCGTTCAACGAGGCCCAGCTCGAGGCGCTCCGCATATCCGTCGGCAAGGAGAAGGAGGGCACGAAGAACCAACTCTACAAGTGGGTCTATCGCCGCTTCGTCACCTACTCGGCCCAGACGGGGCTTTACACCAAAACGCAGGAGTATCTGACGGGCGCGACCGCCTCACGCAAAAACCGCCGCCCATGCTCGACCAACTGACCCTCCAGCGGCTCCGCGACCTGCCCATAGAGCAGGTGGCGGAGCGGGTGGGGCTCCACGTCGAGCGCCACAAGAGCCTCTGCCCCTTCCACGACGACCATCGCCCGAGCCTGACGTTCCACGCGCGCAGCAACACCTTCCGTTGCTTCTCCTGCGGAGCGCGGGGAGGCCCGATCGACCTCGTAATGCGGCGGCTGGGGATGTCCTCCCCCGAGGCCTGCCGATGGCTGGACGGAGGCGTGAGGATCGACCCGCTGCCCCTCTCGCGCCCGCGGCCCAGGGAGGAAGCTTACAAACCCTTCGACGCGACCCGCTACGCCCGCTTCTTCGAGCACCCGTGGCTCAGCGACCCCGCCCGCCAGTTTCTCTTCCAGGAGCGACGGCTGGACCCAAGGGTCGTCGCCTGGTGTCGCCTCACCTCGTGGACCGCCCGCCACGGCACCCATTGGCTGCAGACGCCCTACTACGACACGCACATGCGGCTCGTGGGACTGCAAAACCGCAACCTCGACTACAAGAAAAGCGCACCCGCGGAGGCTCAGACGAGCTCTCGGGCGACCGCGGGGATGGTCTCTCAGATAGATTCTCGGACGGACGCTCAGCCGATCTCGGAGAAGGAAAATCAGACGACCTCGGGAATGGTTTGTGGGCCGACCTCAGGCGGACCCGCCCAAGCGAACTCCGCAAGCCACATGGCGCCCGCGACGGCCTCCTCGTCCGAGCCCATGGCCCAGCCGCGCTTCCGATTTCCGCAAGGGTCGCGATGCGGTCTCTACAACCAGCCCGTGCTGCTGCGTCTTCGCCCTGGCGAACCGCTCTGGATCACGGAGGGGTGCTCCGATTGCTGGGCCATGCTCTCCTCGGGGCGCAAGGCCGTCGCCATCCCCTCGGCCACGACGCTCCACGACGCCGAGGTGCGCCTGCTCCTCGACCTCCACGATCGCCTCTCCACGCCCTTCCACATGTATCCCGACGCCGACGCCCCGGGCGAGCGCCTCTTCCTGCAGCTGCGCGACCTGCTGCCGGGCCTCGTCTACCACCATCTGCCCCCGGGCTGCAAGGACTTCTCCGACTATTATCTCTCCATCAACAAAATCGAAAAGTCATCATGAACGAAACTCCCATCCGGGCCTACAGCAAACAGGAACTGGCCCAGACCTACTTCCCCGACATTGCCCCTCGGTCGGCCGTCAACCGCCTCCGCGCGTGGATCGACCGTTGCCAACCGCTGAGCCAGGCGCTCCACGAGGCGGGCTACCGCAAGACCTCCAAATGGTTCACGCCCCACGAGGTCCGCCTCATCGTCCACTACCTCGGCGACCCGTAAAACTACCGCGGAGCGCTTGCTCCGCCTCGCGCGAAAAGTCTATAGACTCCACGCGGACATGAAGAAAAACAACTCAAACAACCTTTACAACAATGAACAACGCTTCGCCTTGGAAACGTTTCCTGCTGATTGTCCATGACGACGTTAGGACAAGTGAAGAAAACAACCAATACAATATTTACCTGTACGCTTGAAATTATCCAATACGCCCTGAAAGGGCAAAAGTTCCTAGCCCAGGGCTAGGAGTTTTTTGGGCTTTCAGCCCGCTTCAACCGACACGAAGCGTTTTATCTCCTTGTAAAAGTTGTTCAAGTTGTTTTCCCTACTCAGCAGGTCGTGTTGGAAACAATTCCGCGGCCAAGCATTCCGCGCAGCGCTCGCCGTCGATGGCTGCCGAGACGATGCCACCCGCATAGCCTGCTCCTTCTCCACAGGGGTACAAGCCGCGGAGGGAGATGTGCTGCAAGGTCTTGTTGTCGCGGAGGATGCGGACGGGGGACGACGTGCGGGTCTCGACGGCAATCATCACGGCCTCGTTGGTGAGGAAGCCATGAGCCTGGCGGCCAAACACTTCGAAGGCTTTGCGCAGGCGATCGCTGACCTCGCTGGGCATCCAGAAGTGGAGGGGCGAGGAGATCAGTCCCGGGGTATAGGAACTCTTGGGCAGGTCGAAGGACAAGCGGCGCTTGACGAAGTCGGCCATGCGCTGGGCTGGGGCCGTCTGCTTGTAGTTGCCCTGCTGCCAGCAGAGGCGCTCCAGTTGCTCCTGATAGGCCATCACGCGGAGCGTGTCGTCCAAGGGGCCGTTCTCCGTTTCCAATACGGAGGCGTCGATATCTTCCGGCTCCAGCTGCACCACCATGCCCGAGTTGCTCCACTTCGAACCGCGGTTGGCCGGACTCATACCATTGGTCACCAACTGCTCTGGACCGGAGGCGGCGGGGATGACGAAACCACCGGGGCACATACAGAAACTATATACGCCGCGGCCATCGACCTGCGTCACGAAGGAATACTCGGCGGCAGGAAGATACTTGCCACGGCCCGCTGGGTTGTGATACTGTATTTGGTCGATGAGGGCAGAGGGATGCTCCAGTCGGACGCCCACGGCGATGCCCTTGGCCTCCATCTCGATGCGGGCGGAGGAGAGGTAGTGATAGACGTCGCGGGCGGAATGACCCGTGGCGAGCACCACAGGACCGCGAAACTCGTGCTCCGTCTGCTGTCCTTCGTCGTCGCGGCTGACAGCCTCCACGCCCACGACCGACTGGTCTTGGACGATGAGACGCGTCATGCGGGTCTGAAAATGGACCTCGCCACCACAGCCGATGATGCGCTTGCGCATGTTGGAGATGACGAGCGGCAGACGGTCTGTGCCGATATGGGGATGGGCATCGGCCAGGATGGCAGCCGAAGCACCATGCTGGCAGAAGACGTTGAGGATCTTCTCCACGCTGCCGCGCTTCTTCGACCGCGTGTAGAGTTTGCCGTCGGAGAACGCGCCGGCCCCACCCTCTCCAAAACAGTAGTTGGACTCGGGGTCGATGGTCTGCGTATGGGGGATGGCTGCGAGGTCGCGCTTGCGCTTCTCGACGCTCTTGCCACGCTCCAGGACGATCGGGCGCACACCCATCTCTATCAGGCGCAGCGCAGCGAAAAGACCGCCGGGGCCTGCGCCGACAACGATCGCCGAGGGCTGGTCGCTGACGTCAGGGTAGTCCGTGGGCACAAACGGCTCCTCGGTCGGGAGCTCGTTGATGTAGGCCCGAACCTTGTGATTGACCAGCACGCGGCGGTGGCGCGCGTCGATGGATCGCTTCACGACCCGCACGGCGCGAATGGCCGCTACGTCAAATCCTTTCTCCTGAGACAGGTATTGTCTGATGGTGTCCTCCGAGTAAGCCTCCTCAGGGAGCAGGCGGAGCTGATATTCTTCTACCATGCGGGTTTCGCTATATTGAGTTGTCTGTTTGTGAATGTGCTACGGAAGGAGTCTGGGGAACGATCTTCCTATTTTATATTCAATCTCCTTATTATATATTCGATCTTCTTATTAAAATATCCGATCCCCAAACTTTGTTCTTCCACCTAAATCTATTCTCCTGACTATATCCTCCGTATATATTAAGGAACGAGCAACTTAAACTGGTCTGCATCGTCGAGGACGGGGAACTCCTTGCGGAAAGCCTTCAGGCGATCGAGATCGATCTCGCCCGTCACGATACTCTCCACGCCCTCTTCGGCCTTGACGATGGTCTCTCCGAAGAGGTCCACCAGCTTGGATCCGCCAGCATACTGGCCATTGGCATCCGAGCCCACGCGGTTGACGCCGACGACATAGGCTTGGTTCTCGATGGCGCGTGCGCTGAGCAGCGTGTCCCACACCTTCTGTCTGCCCTGCGGCCAGTTGGCGACATAGATCGCCAGGTCGTAGTCGCCACGGTTGCGGCTGAAGACGGGGAAACGGAGGTCGTAGCAGACCTGCAGCAGGATACGCGCGCCACGGTAAGGAATCACGACGCGACGGTGGCCCGGCGTAAAGGCCTCCTGCTCATGGCCGTAGGTGAAGAGATGATGCTTGTCGTAAGAAGCCAACAGTAGGTCGGGACTGACGAAATACATGCGGTTGTAGTAGTTCTCGCCCACCTTCGTGGCCACGCTGCCCGCCAAGGCACAGTTGCGCTGGCGCACGGTGTTGCGCATCCATTTGAGGGCCAATCCTTCGTCGTCGGCCACGGTCTCGGGGTTGGTGTCAAACCCCGTGGTAAACATCTCGGGCAGCACGATGAGGTCGCATTCGCCAACGCCCTCCAGCAAATGGTCCAAGTGTGCGAGGTTCGCTTCGGGTTGTCCCCAAATGATGTCCGTCTGTAACAGTGTAATTTTCATTTTGCTATACTTTTTTTCTTCTTATCCTGAAAAGGAACCTTTTGTTTGAAGATGGGTTTTATTCCCCCTCCATGGTCGGGCGTTTGCGTGTACGTTGAAGATATTGGTTTTGGCTTCGTCCGTTGCGGCTTCCTTATTCGGTTACAAAGATACTAAAAAAAACGGAAAACAAGACAGAAATGGCGAAAAAAGGAATAAAAAACAACGTAAACACCCATTTTTTTTGGTGTTGGAGGGGTGAAAATGGGAAAGAAATGGGCCTGAGAGCGACAAAAATACGACCATTCACTTTTTTCTTCGTCACTGGCGCCGATTGGCATAGTTTTTGTACCTTTGCACTATTATTATCGTATTTCCGAAAAAAGCACGAAGGAAATTCAAGCAAGGATGAAATTCTAACAAGGATTCAATTCAAGGCGAGAATAAAAATTCAAAGCACGAAGGAAAAATCAAAGAACGAAGGAAAATGGAACAGAACACAACCCCCGTATTGCTGCTCACAGGCTATTTGGGCAGCGGCAAGACCACCCTGCTCAACCGCATTTTGGGCAATCAGCGTGCCATTCGTTTTGCCGTCATTGTCAACGACATAGGAGAAGTGAACATCGACGCGAGCCTTATCGCGCGCGAAGGCATCGTCGGTCAGAGCGACGATAGCCTGGTGCCGCTGCAGAACGGCTGCATCTGCTGCACGCTCAAGATGGACTTGGTCCAGCAGTTGAGCGACCTGGTCAAGACGCACAGTTTCGACTATATCGTCATCGAGGCCAGCGGCATCTGCGAGCCGGCTCCTATCGCACAGACCATCTGCGCCTATCCTCAGATCTACCCCAACCTGGCGAAGGAGGGCGTGGCCAAACTCGACAGTGTGGTGACGGTAGTGGATGCGCTCCGCCTGCGCGACGAGTTTGCCGGGGGAAGCGACCTGGAGAAGGAGCACATCGAGGAGGACGACCTCGAAAGCCTCGTGATCCAGCAGGTGGAATTTTGCAATACGATCCTGCTCAACAAGGCCAGCGAAGTCTCCAAAGAGGAACTGGGCCGCATCCAGTCGATCCTGCGCCACATCCAGCCGCAGGCCGCCATCATCCCCTGCGACTATTGCGACGTGGATCTCAACCTGCTGCTCCACACCGAAGCCTTTGACTTTCAGAAGGTAATGACTTCGGCGGCGTGGATGGCAGCCATCGACGGGGACGAAAGCGAGGAAGACCACGAGGAGGACCATGAGCATGATCACAAGGAGGACCACGACCACGGTCATGAGGACCACCACGATCACGAGGAGGGCCACGGTCACAGTCATGAGGAGGGCCACCATCACCACCACCATTCCCACGGTTTGGAGAACGAGGAGTCAGGCGAGGCTTTGGAGTATGGCATCAGCACCTTTGTCTATTATCGCCGTCGTCCGCTCGACCTCACGCGTTTCGACGAACTGGTGGCCTCGGCCTGGCCGAAGAGCGTGATCCGCTGCAAGGGCTTGTGCTACTTCCAGGACGAGCCCGACACGTGCTACGTCTTTGAGCAGGCTGGCAAGCAGGTGAGCATCCGCAACGCAGGAAAATGGTACGCGACCATGCCGCCCGCCGAACTCGACGCTTTCAAGCAGCAGAACCCGTCGGTCCTGAAAGACTGGGACGAGGAATATGGAGACCGCATGCAGAAATTGGTCTTCATCGGACAAAACATGGATCGGCAGGAAATAGAAAAGTTGATCGACCAGTGTTTGGACTAAAGGTCAGACTATAGAGACCTCGACGATAGGGGTTTCAAATTGCCATCATCAAGTTCATCCGAAAAGATTGTGAACTGTACAGTTAAAGCGGGCTGAAAGCCCAACAGACCATAGCCCAGGGCACCGCCCTGGGTATAATAGCAATCGACAAGACGCCCTCTAAGGTAGGGTGTTCAAAAATCGAATCAAAATCTGGTATAAAAAATGGTGTTATATAGGTGTGTCTAAGTTATTGATATTTAACACTTTAGTATA
>OGPF01000539.1_pt1 | contig 22100 bp, 20 predicted proteins | sample 1552871 | NCBI WGS metagenome assembly OGPF01 (sample SAMEA2580276, study PRJEB22360) | human gut metagenome | biome: human gut; feature: human-associated habitat; material: faeces | place: Denmark | collected 2008/2010
GATCGAGAACGAGGACTTCGCCGAGGTGCCGCCTCCCAAGTTCAAGCGCCTGACCGTGGACGGCGAGGTGCGTCTGATGGGTGCCTATATCGTCAAGTGCACCGGCGTGGATAAGAACGCCGACGGCAGCATTGCTGCCATCCACTGTACCGCCGACCTTGAGACCGGCAACGGCAACCCCGCCGATGGCCGCAAGGTCAAGGGTACCATCCACTGGGTGAGCGCCGCCCACGCCGTGGATGCCGAGGTACGCCTGTACGACAAGCTCTTCACCGAGGCGAACATGAATGCCATCCCCGAGGGCAGCGACTACAAGGATTATCTGAATCCCGACAGCGTTGTCGTCTGCAAGGGCTGCAAGCTGGAAGAGGCTCTGGCCGACGCAAAGCCCGGCGATAAGTTCCAGTTCGTGCGCACCGGTTTCTTCACTCCCGACTCGAAGAACCCCGGCGTGTACAATCGTGTCGTGACCCTGCGCGACAGCTTCAAGCCCGCAAAATAACGAGCGGACCCCAAACATCGCAAAAGGAGCACTTCACAGACCATGAAAAAACACATGACCCGCAACATTATCCTCATGCTGGTGCTGGACGTCATCCTCGGCATCGTGCTGGCCCTCTATATCGCCAACACCGGCACGGTTCCTGCTGCCGATAACGCCGACACCTACACCGACGGCACCTACACCTCCAGTGCGCAGGGCTGTCTGAGCGAGGTGGGCGTCACCGTGACCATCACCGGCGGCAAGGTGACGGATGTGGACATCGACGCTTCCGGCGAGACGCCGGAGCTGGGCGGCAACGCGGCGGCAGCGCTGGCAGAGCAGCTGACGGAGGCTGGTACCACCACCGGCGTGGACGCCGTGGCAGGGGCCACCATGACCAGCGATGCTGTCTTTACCGCCATGGACGACTGCCTGAGCCAGGCACAGTAAACGCACAAAGATCCCTTCGGGCCTTTTCCCGGAGGGATTTTTCTGTTGTGCCGGACGGTGTCATCTGCTAAAATAGAAGCTGGAAAGTTTATTCACGCTGAACCAAAGGAGAGGGAACATTATGGGCGCATTGACCGGACTGGAACCGGCATCGGTTTTTCATTATTTTGAGGCGATCTGCGGCATCCCGCACACCTCCCACCACGAGAAGGCCCTGAGCGACTACTGCGCGGATTTCGCGAAGGAGCACGGCCTTGCCTGCCGTCAGGATGAAATGGGCAACCTGCTCATCAAAGCCCCGGCCACCCCGGGCTACGAGAACGAGCCTGCCCTGATCTTGCAGGGCCATCTGGACATGGTGGGCGATAAGACCGCCGACTGCAAGCTGGACCTCGAAAAGGACGCCATCCGCCCCGTGGTGGACGGCGGCTATGTGCGCGCCGAGGGCACCACGCTGGGCGGCGACGACGGCATTGCCGTGGCCTATGCGCTGGCTGTTCTGGACGCAAAGGACATTCCCCACCCTGCGCTGGAGGTCGTGCTGACCGTCTGCGAGGAGGTGGGCCTGCTGGGTGCATCTGCCATGGATTTTTCCGACCTTGAGGGCCGGATTCTGGTGAACATCGACTCCGAGGAAGAGGGGGTGCTGACCGCAGGATGTGCAGGTGGACGCCGCGTTGAATGCCATCTGCCCATTGCCCGTGTTCCTGTGACCGGCACCGCCGTAAAGGCGGATGTGATCGGCCTTGTGGGCGGACACTCCGGCACCGAGATCCACAAGGGCCGCGCCAACGCCATCGCCCTGCTGGGCCGCTGGCTGACCCTGCTGGAAGACCACGGCGTGCAGTACGCTGTGCTGGCCCTCTCCGGCGGTGCGAAGGAGAACGTCATCCCGAAGGAGAGCAGCGTCACGCTGGTGCTGCCCGCAGGCATCACCGAAGCCGTGCATGCCGCCGCGGCCGACTTTGCGGCCCAGATGCAGGCCGAATACGGCACGGCAGACCCCGCCATCTGCCTGCAGCTCACGGAACAGGGCTGCGGCGCGTTCAGCGCATTGGATGCCGATTCCACCCAGCGCCTGCGCAAGGCCCTGCTGCTGATGCCCTGGGGCGTGCAGGCCATGAGCATGGACGTGCCGGGCCTTGTGGAGACCTCGCTGAACCTGGGCGTGGCGGAGCTGGGCGACGCCGAAGCCATTCTGCGCTTCTCCGTGCGCAGCTCGGTGCCCTCGGCCAAGGAACTGCTGGCCCGCAAGGTACAGACCCTGACCGAGCTGCTGGGCGGCAGCGTGCGGTTCCACGGCGACTACCCGGCCTGGACCTACGCCCGCGAGAGCGCCCTGCGGGACCGCTGCGTGGCCGTCTATGAAGCGCAGTACGGCGCAAAGCCGCAGATCGTGGCGCTGCACGCAGGCCTCGAGTGCGGCATCCTCTCGGGCAAGATCGACGGGCTGGACTGCATCTCCTTCGGCCCGAACCTGCTCAACGTCCACACCCCCAACGAGCGCGCCGACATCGCTTCGGTGGCCCGGGTGTGGGAGTACCTGAAGGCGATTCTGGCGTATAAAGAGTAATAGCAACAAAAAGAAGGGCTGCCGCAGCAGCCCTTCTTTTTGTTGCTTAGATATAACGAATCTTGCCCGGCTCAATGCCCTTGATGCCGAGACCCGGCTCGTCGGAGACGGTGATGTCCTTTTCGTTGAACACGGCACCGCCGAGGATGGGGTCCTCGCTGCACAGCACGGGGCCGTCCAGGTCCACGCGGGTGATGATCTGCTTGGCGCAGGCCAGATGCACGGCCGCGTTCACGCTGATCTTGGCTTCCAGCATGCAGCCGATCATGCACTCCACGCCGTAGACTTCGGCAGCGGATGCGATCTTGAGGGCGTTGTACAGGCCGCCGCACTTCATCAGCTTGATGTTCACGAGGTCGGCTGCGCCCATCTGCATGATGGTCAGGGCGTCCTGCGGGGAGAACACGCTCTCGTCGGCCAGCACCGGCACATAGGAGCGCTCGGTGACGTACTTCAGGCCGTCGAAGTCGTGGGCCTTGACCGGCTGCTCCACGAACTCGATGTCCAGGCCCTTCTCCTGCATCCCGTTCAGGATGCGCACGGCTTCCTTCGGGGTCCAGCCCTGATTCGCGTCGATGCGGATGCAGGTCTCCTTGGGCACGGCGGCGCGGATGGCGCTCAGGCGGGCGATGTCCTTTTCCGGCTCCTTGCCCACCTTGACCTTCAGGCAGTCGTAGCCGCGGTCGATGGCGTTCAGGGCGTCGCGCACCATCTCCTCGGGGTCGTTCACGCTGATGGTGATGTCGGTGACGATGGACTTCTTCGCGCCGCCCATCAGCTTGTAGACCGGGATCTTATACAGCTGGCCATACAGGTCCCACAGGGCCATATCCACGGCAGCCTTGGCGCTGGTGTTCTTCTGGATGCAGCCGTTCAGCGCGATCATCAGGTCTTCGAACTCATCCACGTCGCGGCCGACGATGGTCTTGGCGATGTGGTCGCGGATGGCACCGATGATAGCACCGGTGGTGTCGCCGGTGATAACGCCGGTGGGAGGTGCCTCACCGTAGCCCACCGCACCGGTGTCGGTGTGGATCTCAACGATCACATCCTCCACGCTGCTGACCGAACGCAGGGCCGTTTTGAACGGCACACGCAGCGGCACCGAGATCAGGCCGAGACGCACTTCTGTGATTTTCATAGAAAACCTACCCCTTTCGATAAAAAATATTGCCAAATTATGAAATCCATGGTAACATTGTATACGAAGTTGTCAATCTTGTAAAGACAATTGTCCGCAATTTCACACAAAAGAAAGGGGATCGGGTCCATGATCACAAACGGTTTCACCTACATCGCGGTGCTGGTGTTCATTGCCGCACTGCTGGTGTGGCTGCAGCGCTACACAAAGTCGAAGTTTTTTGACTATGCGCCGCCCATCGTTCTGCTCTACCTCATCACCATGATCCTGTGCACGCTGGGTGCATGGGACATGGAAGCCACCAAACCTGCTTATTCGGTGCTGAAGAACAATCTGCTTTACACCATGATCTTCCTGATGCTGCTGCGCTGCGACATCCGCAAGATCATCAAGCTGGGTCCCAAGATGCTGGGCGGCTTCTTTGCCGCTTCCGTCTCCATCTCGTTGGCCTTCATTGCCACCTTCGCCATCATGAAGGGGCCCCTTGGCTCCGAAGCATGGAAGGCACTGGGCGCTCTGTGCGGCAGCTGGATGGGCGGTTCCGGCAACATGATCGCCGTGCAGGCTGCTCTGGACATCGGCGAGGGCGACATGGCGTATGCGCTGGTCGTGGACTCCATCGACTATTCCATCTGGGTCATGTTCCTGCTGTGGGCCATCAATCTGGCACCCAAGTTCAACAAGTGGGCCAAGGCCGACACCACCACGCTGGACGAAGTGTCCCGCCGTCTGGAGGAGGACGCCAAGTCCAACGAGGACAAGGCGACCTTCGTCAACCTGATCTTCCTGCTGGGCCTGGGCTTTGTGGTCTCTGCCTTCGGTCAGGACATCGGCGCAGCGCTGAACGGCGCAATGCCCTTCCTGGACAAGGCCACCTGGACTGTCCTGCTCATCACGCTGGCAGGTCTGATCGGCGCTGTCACCCCCGTGGGCCGCATGGCAGGCAGCACCGAGCTGTCCAACCTGCTGCTGTACTCTGTGGTGGCTCTGCTGGCATCCCGCGCAAGCTTCCTGGAGCTGACCGACGCGCCCGCATGGATCCTGGCCGGCTTCATGATCCTGGCCATCCACGGCATCATCCTGGTGCTGCTGGCTAAGATCTTCCACCTCGACATGTTCACCTGCGGCGTGGCTTCGCTGGCGAACATCGGCGGTTCCGCTTCCGCTCCCATTCTGGCCGGTGCCTACAGCGGCGCACTGGTCCCCGTTGGCGTTCTGATGGCCCTGATGGGTTACGTCATCGGCACGGCAGGCGGCCTGATCACCGCAAACATCATGTCGCTGCTGGCATAAGCGTTCCCGCAACCAATACTGCAAAAAAGACCGGACACCGCAGGGTGCCCGGTCTTTTGCTGTCGATAGGGGGTCAGGCCTTGTGCACAGCCAGGGTGCCGAAGCCGGTCTCCTCGAAGTGGCTGCTGTAGAACTCCTTCATCAGCCGGATGAGAGAGACGGTGTCCTTGGCACCGGCGGTCTCGTAGCAGGAGTGCATGGCCAGCTGGGGCAGGCCGATGTCCACGCAGTTCATGGATACCTGCGCCATGGCAAGGTTGCCCAGCGTGCTGCCGCCGACCTTATCGGAACGGTTGGCAAAATACTGCAGCGGGACACCGGCGCGGGCGGCAAGCTCTTTGGCAACGGCCATGCTCATGCCGTCGCTGGTGTACTTCTGGCCCGCATGGACCTTGACCACAACGCCCTCGTTCATGTAGGTGCAGTTGTTGGCGTCGGTGTGCTCCGGGTGGTTCGGGTGCACGGCGTGGGCGTTGTCGGCGCTGAACATGAAGCTGGATGCCACCGCGCGGTGGAAGTCCTCGTCGCTGGGGCAGACGTTCTGCGCGATGCGGTGCAGCACGTCGTACAGGAAGGTGGAAGCCGCACCCTGCTTGGTGCCGGAGCCCACTTCCTCGTTATCAAAGAAGGCGGCCACGTTGACGGATTCGGCGCTGCGGCCCTGCAGCAGGCCCTTCAGGATGCCGAACACGCACTGCTGGTCGTCCAGGCGGCCGGAGGAGATGAACTCCTCGTTGCAGCCCCAGACGGTGGCCTTCTCGCGGATGCAGAGGAACAGGTCGCTGCCCAGGATCTGGTCTTCGGCCACGTTCAGCTCGGCGGCGATGAGCTTTTTCAGCACGCCTTCCTCGGCGGCACCGCCCAGCAGGGGCAGCATGTCGATCTGCTTGTTGAAGGAGGCCTTGTCGTTCACCTCGCGGTTCATATGGATGGCCACGCTTGGGATGAGCAGCAGGTCGCGGTCCAGTGCCACCAGACGGGAGGTGATGGCGTCGCCGTCCTTCACCAGCACGCGGCCGGCCACGGACAGCGGGCGGTCCAGCCAGGTGGAGCAGATCATGCCGCCGTAGCCCTCGGTGTTCAGGCGGGTGTACTTCTGGCCCATGTGGAGCTCCGCGTTCTCCTTGATGCGGAAGCAGGGGGAATCCGTGTGGGCAGCGGCCACGTTGAAGCTGTAGTTTTCCAGCTGTTCTCCCATGCGGAATGCAAGGATGCTGGAGCCGTTGCGGCAGACAAAATAGCTCCTGCCGGGTCCCAGCTGCCACCGGCGGCTCTCCAGCAGCTCGGAAAAGCCCTCCTTCAGCAGGATGTTCCGGACGGATGCAGTGGTGTGGTATGCGGTAGGATTGCCGTCAATGAAGGACAGCAGCTCCTGTACTTCTTTTTCGATCATTGGAAGACCCTCCATGGATTTATCGGTTTGGATGCTCCTATTCTACTTCTGCGGTTTGCGCTTTGCAATAGCCGGCCCTGCGTGCGGGGAAGAATTTGTTTTACATTGCGCGGGTTCTATAGTATACTATTCCTGTTGGTAAATATCGAATCGACAGGAAAGGCAGGGAACCGTCATGGAACGCAGCGATCCGCGCTATCAGGCGTATGTGGAAATATTAAAAGAGGAGCTCATCCCGGCAATGGGCTGCACAGAGCCCATTGCACTGGCTTATGCTGCGGCCCGGGCACGCGAGGTGCTGGGCGCACTGCCCGAGAGCGTGCAGCTGCAGGTGAGCGGCAGCATCATCAAGAACGTGAAAAGCGTCATCGTGCCCAACACCGGGCACCTGAAGGGCATGGAGGCGGCGGTGGCGGCAGGCATCATCGCCGGTTCCGCCGAGAAGGAGCTGGAGGTCATCGCCGAGGTCAGTGCGGACAAGCAGGCTGCCATCCGGGATTACCTGCAGACGGTGCCCATCTCCATTGAGCACATCGAACAGGGCCATGTGTTCGATATCATCGTCACCGAGCGCTGCGGGCAGGACTACGCCCGGGTGCGCATCGCGGACTTCCACACCAACATCTGCCTGATCGAAAAGGACGGCAAGGTGCTCTACGAAAAGCCGCTGGCGGACGAAGCGGTGCAGGAGAGCAGCCGGGCGGACCGCAGTCTTCTGAACATGAAGGATATCTGGGAGTTTGCCGAGACCGCCGACCTGCGGGATGTGGCCGACTTGCTGGAGCGGCAGATTCGCTACAACAACGCCATCGCGGAAGAAGGCCTTCTGGGCGACTACGGTGCCAACATCGGCCGGGTGCTGCTCTCTACTTACGGCAACGACGTTTCCAACCGCGCAAAAGCAAAGGCCGCCGCCGGTTCCGACGCCCGCATGAACGGCTGTGAGCTGCCGGTCATCATCAACTCCGGCAGCGGCAACCAGGGCATCACCTGTTCGGTGCCCCTCATCGAGTACGCCAAGGAGCTGCACAGCGGCAAGGAGAAGCTCTACCGCGCCCTCATCATCTCCAATCTGGTGGCCATCCACGAAAAGACCGGCATCGGCACCCTGTCTGCTTACTGCGGCGCGGTCAGCGCGGGCGCGGGTGCAGGCGCAGGCATCGTGTACCTGTGCGGCGACGGCTATCAGGCTGCCATCCACACGGTGGTCAACGCCCTTGCCATCGTGTCCGGCATCGTGTGCGACGGAGCCAAGGCTTCCTGCGCTGCAAAGATCGCATCTTCGGTGGATGCGGCGCTGCTGGGCTACAACATGTACAAGTGCAATCAGGAGTTCAAGGGCGGCGATGGCATCGTGATGAAGGACATCGAGACCACCATCAAGGGCATCGGACGTCTGGGCAAGGACGGAATGCGGCAGACCAATGAGGAGATCATCCGGCTGATGATGAGCTGAGCGGCGGAGCCTGCGTCCCAAAAATCATACAAAACCTTCTTTATTTTGTCATAACTCTTCCGTATAATAAGAAGTGGAATACTTTGTCACAAGGCCTGAAAGGGCCGGAACATACAGAATTGGGGAGGAAACCACTATGGCCAACGAAAAGATCCTCGTCGTGGACGACGATACCAACATCTGCGAGCTGCTGCGGCTTTATCTGACCAAGGAGGGCTACCAGGTCACCACCGCGAACGACGGCGAAGAAGGCCTGGACAAGTTCAATCAGGTTAAGCCCGATATGGTGCTGCTGGATGTGATGATGCCCAAGATGGATGGCCTGGAGGTCTGCCGCCGCATCCGCAAGCTGGGCAACACCCCCGTGATGATGCTGACCGCCAAGGGCGAGACCTTTGACAAGGTGCTGGGCCTGGAGCTGGGCGCGGACGATTACATGGTCAAGCCCTTTGACACCAAGGAAGTCGTGGCCCGCATCAAGGCGGTGCTGCGCCGCTGCACCACCACCACCGCCCAGACCGAGAGCACTGAGGGCGTGATCGAGTTCGACAACCTGCGGCTGGACATGAACAGCTACGAGCTGCGGGTCAAGGGCAAGGTGGTGGAGGCTCCCCCCAAGGAGCTGGAGCTGCTCAACTGTCTGGCATCTCACCCCAACCGGGTCTACACCCGCGATCAGCTTCTGGACGAGGTCTGGGGCTTCGAGTATTACGGCGACAGCCGCACCATCGATGTCCACGTCAAGCGTCTGCGCGAAAAGCTGTCCGGCGCTTCCGACAAGTGGGAGCTGAAGACCGTCTGGGGCGTGGGCTATAAGTTCGAGGTGCGTCAGTAATGCGCAAAAGTATTTCCGTCACCTTCTTTTCGATGGTGGCGACCCTTCTGGTGCTGGGCACGGCGGTGATGGGATTCTCGGAATGGGTCCTGTTCAACCGCTATTTCGCGCAGGAGCGCTACGAGACGCTGGACAGCGTGGCCGAGGTCACCCAGCGGGCGGCGGACTACGTGGTGCAGCAGGCGGCGCTGCCCGGCGGCGATGAGCTGGATGCGCTGAGCGACAAGCTGGTGATCATCGGCGAGAGCGCGGAGGCCTACCTCTTTTTCACCGATGAGGACGGCAGCGTTCTCATCACGTCCAATCCGGAGCTGCTGGCCAAGGAGACGGTGCCCCAAGAGCTGATAGCCAAGGTGGGGGAGGATAAGCCCTACCACGTGCTGAGCACGCTGGACGGCGTGCTGACCGAAAAGAGCTACGTCTCCGTCCGGCAGACGCGGGATGCGCAGGGCGTGTGCAGCGGGTATCTGTTCCTCTGCTCCTCCGGCGCACGGCTGACGGCCTTCAAGCAAGAGTTCGGGTCGAACTTCTTCTTCTCGGCCTGCATCATGCTGCTCTGCGCCAGCGTGGTGACCTCCTTCCTGATGCGGCGGCTCACCGACCCGCTCCAGAAGATCACCGATGCGGCCCAGCGGTTCGGCGGGGGCGATTTCTCCGTCCGGGTCGAGGGCGTGGAGGGCGAAGGCGAGGTGGCCGATCTGGCCAACACCTTCAACCGGATGGCCGAGAACATCCAGTCCAACGACAACTCCCGTGGGCAGTTCATGGGCAACATCGCCCACGAGCTGCGCACCCCGATGACCACCATCAAGGGCTTCATCGACGGCATTCTGGACGGGACCATCCCGCCCGATATGCAGAACCACTATTTGCAGCTCGTCTCGGAGGAGACGGGCCGCCTTGCCCGGCTGATCCAGAACATGCTGGATCTGTCCAAGCTGGAGAGCGGCGAGTATCAGGTCAACGCCCGGATGTTCAACATCTGGGAGACCCTGACCGGCGTGGCTCTTTCGGCCGAGCAGCGGATCAACGACGGCATGATCGAGCTGGAGGGCCTGACCATGGACGAAAAAGTCCTCGTCTACGCCGACCCGGATCTGATCCATCAGGTCGCGTACAACCTGCTGGATAACGCCATCAAGTTCACCCCGGCGGGCGGGACCATCAAGTTCAAGGTCGAGAAGCTGGGCCCGGAGGTGGAAGTTTCCATCTGGAACTCCGGGCAGGGCATCAGCCCGGAGGCGCTGCCCCATGTGTTCCAGCGCTTCTATAAGGAAGACAAGTCCCGCGGGCTCCATGCGCGGGGCGCGGGCCTCGGCCTGAATATCTGCAAGGTGCTGGTCAACCTGTCCGGCGGCCAGATCCGGGTCGAGAGCCAGCAGGGCGAGTGGTGCCAGTTCGTCTTCACCCTGCCCACCTGCCCGCCCAACCCCGGCGAGATCAAGCGTCTGCCGGACGAATCGGGCCGCCCGGTGCCGGTGGAAGACCCCGCCAGCATGAAACCGGTCGATTAAAATCTGCGCAGTCAGGCTGCTCCGCATCCGGGAGCGGCTTGGCTGCTTTTTGTATTGCCGGGGCCGTGAAATGGATTTTTGCGTCTTTTCCGTGAAAAACACGGCTGTGGGTTTGATTTTTTGCGTGTTTTCATGTAAAATAAAGATAGCTATGTCTACCCTGAATTCTGTCTGCACAGGAGCGACAGAACCGGGCCAAATAGCAAAATTTTTCGTAAAAATAACGGAGAGTACAAACGAATATGACGATTGTAAGTCCTTCGATCCTTTCGGCTGATTTTACCAAGCTGGGTGCCGACTGCCAGATGGTTCTGGACGCCGGAGCGCAGATGCTGCACTACGACGTGATGGACGGCCACTTTGTGCCGAACATCAGCTTCGGCGTGCCGGTGCTGAAAAGCCTCCACAAGGGGATGCCCGCCGCCTTCTACGATGTCCACCTGATGATCAGTCATCCGCTGGCCTACGCGGAACCCTTCGCCAAGGCCGGTGCCACCTTGCAGAACTTCCACCTCGAATGCGAGGACGACATCCAAGCCACCATCGACGCCATCAAGGCGCAGGGCTGCAAGGTGGGCCTGACCATCAAGCCGGGCACCGCCCCGGAGGCCCTCAGCCCCTACCTCGACCAGCTGGACCTTGTGCTGGTGATGAGCGTGGAGCCGGGCTTTGGCGGGCAGAAGTTCATGCCCTCGGCGCTGGAAAAGCTGCGCTGGCTGCGGGAAGAGCGGGCCAAGCGCAGCGCTCACTTCCTGCTGGAAGTGGACGGCGGTGTGGACGACACCACCGCGCCCCTCTGCGTGGAAGCGGGGGCCGACATCCTCGTGGCGGGCAGCGCCGTCTTCGGCGCAGCCGACCCGGCGGCCGCTGTGCGCCGTCTGGCCGCTCTGTGAGAGGAGCCGCACCATGGATGAAACTTTGATCCGTGCGCAGGAGCGGGAGCTGGCCAAGACCGGCCATTACTACAAGCACCTCTGCTGGATGGTGGTGCCGCTGCTGTGCGTGTCCTGCTTCCTGTACGGGCTGCGGCCGCTGCTGCTCTGCGGCGCGGCCCTGCTGACCGGCAACCTCTGCGACCGTCTGGTCTCGCTGCTCCGCCGCCGCGTCTACCAACCCAAGGACTGCTCCAACGAGAGCTTTGCCCTCCTCATCGCGCTGTTGATGCCGGTGACGGTGGACTGGTACGTCCTCATCGCCGCCGTACTGGCCAGTGTCCTCATCGGCAAGGAGGTCTTCGGCGGCTACGGCAGCTATCCTTTCAATCCGGCTGCTGTCGGCTACACGGTGGCGGCGGTGTCGTGGCCGGAACAGGTGTTCCGCTACCCGCAGCCCTACACGAACATCCCGCTGTGGGACGCTTCCGGCGTGCCGGTGTCCGACACCGTCTCCCAGACTCTGCGCAGCGGCGGCATCCTGAACATCGGCTCCCTGTCGCTGGGGCTGGGCGAGTACGCCGCCCCCATGGGCACCGGTGCTGCGCTGGTGATCTTGGCGTGCGGGTTCTTCCTCTGGCTGCAGAAGGATACCCGCCTGAGCGCGACCGTCAGTTTCTTGGTGACGAGCGCTCTCATTGCCTTCTTCTTTCCCCGTCAGGTGGGTTTGATGGACGCCTCTTTCGCGGCAGGTCTGCTCTCCCGTTTGCAGTGTGTGCGGGACGAGCTGCTGACCGGCGCGATGCTCTTCAGCGCGGTGTTCCTGCTCAACGAGCCCTACACCTGCGCCCACCACCGCATCGGCCGCATCCTGTACGGGGTGCTGGTGGGTGCCGCGACCATGGGGTTCCGCTATTTCGGCGTCTATGATACGGGCGTCTGCTTTGCGCTGCTCACGGTCAACAGCATTTCCGGCTGGATGGACCGCACCGAGAGCCGCCTGTATCAGCTGATGCACCGCCCCGCGGCCGGAAAGGAGGGTGCTGAATGAAACGTTCCATTGCAGAACTGATCACCCGCGATCCGGAGAAGTTCGCCCACCATGACCGGGTGTTCAAAAACAACCCCGTTGTCATGCAGGGCATGGGTCTGGCTCCGCTGGTGGTGCTTGCCACCACAGGCAAAAATGCTTTGATGCTGGCCGTGGCTGTGGCCCTGCTGCTCACGCCTTCCCGGATGCTGGCCTGCCTGGTCAGCCGCCTGTTCCCCCTGCGGGACGAGCAGCCCGCCCCGGAAGAGCTGGAGAAAAAGCTGCTGCCCCGGGCGCTGGTGTACAGCGGCAGTGCGGCGGTGGTCTACCTTGCCGCTTATCCCATCCTGAACGCTGTGTTCGGCACCGACCTGCTGATGCTGGGCATCTACCTGCCCATGCTGGTGGTGGAGCCCCTGCTGACCTACCGCTTTGGCCGTGTGCAGGAAACCATGCGCAAGGCTGTCTCCAAGGGTCTGCGCATCACGGTGGGCTACGCGCTCATCCTGTTTATCGTGGGCTGCCTGCGGGAGTGGCTGGCGCTGGGCAGTGTGTTTGGGGTCCAGCTCAGCCGCTCTGTCCTGCCCATGGCATCCATGCCGGCAGGCGGTTTCATCGTGCTGGGCGTGGTGTGTGCCGTCTGGCGCGCGCTGGCCCGCAAACACAAGGAATACCTGAAAACTGAGGCGCGCGGCACTCTGGCTGCGCACCCCCGGAAGGAGGTGCAGGATCAGTGAGTGCTGTGATGAATACCATCGGCGTGGCCTTTGCCTACGCCGTGCTGGCCCTGTTTGCCCAGAACGCCATCTTTACCCGTGGTCTGGGCGTGTCGCGCCTGATCCAGCTGGTGGGTGACGAGCGCACCAGCAGCTGGTGGTTTGCCCTGCTGCTCTGTGTTACCCAGACGCTGGTGGCTCCGCTGGCGTATTTTGCGGGCAGCCAGATCGTGGATCTGCCCTACCGTGCCCAGCTCCGCCCGCTGCTCTACCTGGCCTGTGTGGCGGTGGTCTGCATCTTTGAGCACGCCATCCTGCGGGCGGTCAAGGGCCCCCGCAGCGGCCTGCTCATCCGCATCCTGCCCATTGCCGCCGTGAACAGCGGCGTGCTGGGCACCGTGCTGGTGGAGCGCACCCAGAGCTTTACGCTGGCGCAGTCCATCGGCTTTGGCCTGGGCAGCGGCCTGGGCTACCTGCTGGCTGTGATGCTGGTGACCGAGGCGGGCAACCGCCTGCGCAGCAAGGCCATCCCCGAAGCATTCCGCGGCCTGCCCATCACCCTGATCTATATCGGTGTGCTGGCGCTGGCCATCTACGGCTTTACCGGCCATTCCGTGATCCTGTAAGTTGACCCCAAGGAGGGTGGTTGATTATGGCAAGATATCCCAAACGCCAGAAGGTCAAGCGCTACCGGCGCAGCTTTTACACCCGCGAGATGCGGCTGAAAAAGGGCATCGGTATTGCGGTGCTGGTGGTGGCCGTGCTGGCAGCGGCCTGGGTGGCCGCGCCCCATGTGCTGGACTGGGCCACCCACACCTGGTATACCGTGGTGCGGGATCGTGACCTCTCCGCATCCAGTGCCGTCAGCGAGAGTGCATCCTCCGGGACGCAGAGCACCGCTGCCAGCGAACCGGCAGCTTCCTCGGTGCCGGAAAAGGAGCCGGAGCCAGAGGTCAAGGGCACTGATATTGTGACGGGCCTGTGGGCAGAGGTGGATGTGACCACCCTGACCGACGAGGCCGCCATTCGCTCCGCCGCCCGGCAGCTCAAGGCGCAGGGCATGACCTATGCCATCCTGACCCTGAAGGACACCGCCGGGCAGGTGTATTACGCCTCCCAGACGGCGGTGGGTGCCGCCAATGCAGCCCCCACGCAGGTCGAGCTGACGAGTGTGGCATCCATCTTCAAGGAGGAGGGGCTGGTGCCGGTGGCTGCGCTGACTGCCTTCCGTGACCCTGCCGGTGCCCGGGCCGACCACGCTCTGGCCATCCGGTATCAGGGGCAGGAGTACCTCTGGCTGGACAACAAGGCTTCCGCCGGAGGCAACCCCTGGCTGAACCCCTACGCTGCGGAGACCGTGCAGTATATCGGCGATCTGATCGCTGAAGTACACGCCGCCGGGTTTGATCAGGTGCTGCTGGAAAATGTCCAGTTTCCCTCGTCCACCAGTGCCAAACAGGATTATGGTGCCACCACTGTATTCTATCCTACAGACGGCAGTAGTCCCATTATGGTACTGATGGGCGACCGAACGTATAAGACTGTGTATCTGAAAGAAGGACGTTATGACGTTGTTCTCTTTAACCGTTCATTTGACGATTTTGGTAACCTGGGCTTTAGGGGAGAAGATGCCTACCGGACGTTGGAGGCACATGCCACAAATGTGGTGACAAAGAATGTCCCTTCCACGGAGATAATCATTATGGATAGCCCCGACGAACTTGCAGCCGATTGTATGGAAAGTTTTGAAGTGACTCCGGGCATGTCGGGAAACTATTCATCGGGCATGACTAACTGGGGGAGCAAAAAGATTGACGGTAGTAAAAATGGTTGCCAGCTCTGTTTCCTTCCCCAAAAACTGACTCAAAAGATAACAGTTAAAATCCGTATTAAAGGAATGAACAATATACGTAATGCCACTTGTAAATTGGATGGTATTGCAGAATCTGTGTTTCTCGCTTCGGGACAGATTTCAGAAAAGACTGTGGCGCAGGAGTTTTGTCTCGGTAATCCCGTTTATAATTCCGGATCGGCGACGGACGGAACACTAAGCGCCTCTATCAGCGTGTTTGGTTTTGATGCGGAGATTTCACATAACCTGCATTTGAGAGCAGAATTGGTGGACGGGAAAACCACATTTGAAGAAAGTTTTGATGATCTGAAAATAAGCCAGTTGGAAGAAGGAGATGGAAGAATGAGCATTTTCATCGACATGACGTGCGAAAAAAAAGTACCGAATGTGAAAGTTGAAGGAAGTTCGGGTTTTGACGCCAACGTGGATGACTGGGAGGATGAAGTGAACAGTGATATAGATATTTGAGGACATAATTAATATTAATTGAAAAAATGAATAGAAGATGGGAACGAAAAGTTTATTGATGGCAATGGCAGCGCTGACGATAGCCGGTTGCTCGCAAAATGAAGTTACGGAGATAAATCCGGATGCAGACCGGACAATCGGTTTGGATGTATATACGGGAGTACAGACCAGAGGAACGGAAACCACTACGTCCACGCTGAAAGAAGCGGATGCCGGTTTCGGTATTTTTGCCTATAAAACAAGCAAGGAAGGATGGGATAGTGAGAAAGCGAGTACAACACCCGATTTTATGTATAATGAACATGCTACATGGACTTCCGGTAGTTGGGGGTATGCTTCTCTGCGTTTTTGGCCGACGAATGATGATAAAATAACTTTCTTCGCTTATGCACCTTATGAATCCAATCCGGGAGAGGGAACAGACCAAAAAATAATTTTATCGGCACAAAGTGATAAAGAGGCTCCTAAAATCACCTTTGAAGTAAAAACTTCAAATAATTGGAAAGATATGGTGGATTTAGTAACGGATTGCCGTACTACCATAAAAGACTTGACTTCTGATAGCAATGTCGGTAACAAAGGAACAGTCCAGTTTAAATTCAGCCATGTGCTTACCCAAATAGCCAATGTCAAGGTGAAGCCGGACGTGAATCTGGGCGCTGAAACAAGAATCTTTGTAACAGGATTAAAACTGTCTCCGGGAAGTGGAATACTTTACAACAAAGCGGTTTATGATTTCGGTACTGATGCTTGGAATGCCATCTCACCTTCCGCATCCTATTTTTCGGCTGAGCAAGACCTTAGTGAGTTTGTGAATAGAACAGGCATTGACCAATGGGGGTATAAGAAGAGTGCTGTCGACGTGAGTAGTAATACCGATGCAACAGCTTTGTTCTCAGAAAAGGAAGCTCTTTATTTCATTCCTGTGAATAACCAAAACGGTACAGCCAAGGAAGGGGATTTGAGCCTAAAGATTAGTTATGATGTTGTGACAAAGGTGAATGATAGTAGTAATCTGACAAGTACTGTGACGGATAAAGAAGTCAAATTGCCGCAAGGAACTTTTAAAAAAGGGACACAGCATACTTACGTGTTGACCATCAAGATGAATGCTATCAGTATTGCTGTTGATGACAATATGACGGGATGGACCAGTAATGGGGAAAGTAACATTTAGGTAGAAGGAGTATGAAAGGAAAAGCAGAAGATATAGGGATGAAGCGGTTGTGTAGCATCCTCCTTGCATTACTTTTGTTGTTGGGAGCATGCAGTGGGGAAGAAAGTAAGAACGGACTTCCGCAGGAGAATCTTCCTATCGGCTTTTCTGGAGTTATTACAATGACGAGGGGAACCGGGAAATTTGCCACTGCCGGTGAACTTAAGAATGTGGGAGTGTTTGCATATTTTACACATGGAAAATTCAACGAGAATACTGCCATACCGAATTTTATGTATAACCAGCTTGTGGAAAAACAACAGGATGAGGGAACATGGTCTTATAGTCCGGTCAAGTTTTGGCCGGACAATTCCACCACGGATAAAATCAGTTTCTTTGCTTATGCCCCTTACGTGAATGAAGTGGAAAATGGTTACCTCTCTTTTCAGGATGAAGGAACGGCAAGCGGATTTCCGGTGTTGGGGTATACCGTTCCGATAGCTGTAAATAATCAGATAGATTTTCTTGCCGCAACTCCGGTAATGAATCAAAACAATGGTAATGTAACTTTCAAACTGCACCATACACTGACCAAGGTCAATGTCTATATAAAAAGTAATGATAATACGGAGGGAAAGTCAGTAACTTCCTTCTCAATTACGGGAATGAAGAGTGGATTGCTTACCTATTATAATCCTACAGCAGATAGTGACATAGGCTGGAAGTGGACATATCCATCGGCTGATGAAAAGGAAAACTTTACCACCGGTATAATAAGTTTTCCGGTACCGGATACAATTATAGAAGAAAAGAAACTGCTTGCAACCTTCTTTCTGCTTCCTGCCGGGGCAGGAAGTAAGTTCAATATTTCTTATCAATATACGGCCAAAGATAGTAATAATGCTCTTGTTGTTCAAACTGTCAGTATGGAAAACCAGTCTTTGCCTCTGACTGATAATTGGGCTTCGGGAAGGGCCGTCAGCTATACTATAGGTATAGCACGAAAGGCAATTACTGTGATACCGGAGAACGGTCCCGTATCATGGGAAGAGAATGCTGAAACCGAGACAGTTATTGGAACGGAAGCAAAACAAGAGACTGATTGACCTGACGGGGTAATTCTGGACTTCGCAAAAAGATGCCAATCTGTTTAAAGTAAGATAATATGAAAAGATATATGAAATTTTTCACTGGAATAGTCTTTTGGGGCATCCTTTTAGTGTGTAGTGCATGCACTGACGAATACGAAGCAAACAATGGAGGTATGAAGGAGTGCTGTGAGGGAGTACCCTTTACAGTCCGGGCTATAGTCGCTGATTTTGAAGAGCTCTCCAATGCAGGAAAGTCCTCTACACGTACCTCTGTAAGGGACGAACATTTTAAAATGGAGTTTGTCGATGGTGATTCGATTGGTGTTTTTGCCATAAAGGACGGTGCTATAATGGATAATATTGATAATGCCAAATTGGTTTACAATATGTCAAGCGGCAGTTGGAATCCGGTGGGAAATGGTACACTTTATTGGTATGATGGAGTGAGTTATGTCGCTTACTATCCATATAGGAAGAATATCACAATAGATCTCTCAAAAGGTATGGACGGAGCTATTGCTTCACTGACCGGGAATGAAAAACTGCAACCTGCGAAGGACCAGTCCACAACAGAAAAGCATATTGTCAGCGATTTGTTGGTTGCCACCGGCGTACCTGCTATTGACAATTCTTCCGGAATAATCCTGAACTTGCTGTTTCAACACCAGTTTGCATTGCTTGTGTTGCAACCGCAAGTATACGTAGGTTGTTTTGCACCAGAAAAAGCAGGCTTTGTTTACCATAGGGAATCGAGGGTTTTAGGAACAGACTCGGCGGCTATTAATGTGAGTCTGAACGGTATTACTCCATATCAGATAGATTCTTTGAAATATTGTGCCATTGTTCCGCCACAAGCAAATGCACGGGTTACCGGAAACTATATGACTACCGATGGCAGAGATGATACGAATATAAAGATAAATTATTCGGGCAGCTCCATCAGTTTTACTTCTGGAAAATGCTATACCTTGAAGGTTATTAGTCCCGTACCCGGTAAAGGAAGTATAGAAAGAAAGCTTTATCCCGGGGATTTTGTCTTTCAGAACGAAATCGATAAAAGAATAGAAGTACATCCCGGAAACGGGAAGTTGGAAGAAGATGGGAAAATCTATGATTATGAAAATGCTATCGGAATGGTAATTACTTGCGATCCGGAAAGGATGACAGACGAGAGGTGTAATAAAAAAGGATGGAATCATGCCTATGTGATGATGTTGGATAGTTTGAAAGAAGGGAATTGGGGACCGATGGATTTAATCGAAGCGGATATTGATACAATATCAATAGCTGATGTGAAGTCAAAGCATGATTTTAGCAGAATTAAGAATAACATGAACGGGTACTCTGAAACTTTACAAATGCTGGCAAATCATGAGGGTGATGCATCTTTTGTAAGCGACTGTCGTGCTTTTTATCTGGTGAAAACTTACAATAACAGCAATAAGGTGCCGGATGGGATCGAACGTAGTCCGTGGTTTCTGCCAAGCATAGGGCAATGGTTTGATGTATTGGTGAATATTTGTGGAAAATCTCCGGAAAACTTTCGGCACAATACCGGTAATGGTTTACAAGACGAAAAGTGGGGACTGGAAACGTTAGATAAATTAGAAGGACAGTTATCCAAAGTTGGTAAATCGTTACCGCAGTTTAACGTGAACTACAGACTTGGTTTCAGTTGCAGTTCTCAATATGATAAAGATAGAAACTGGATGCTTCTCTGGCATATCGATGATCCCTTATACAAATGGGAAAGGGTTTGTTTACAAGGATATAATAAGACTTCTGTATGGCATGTCCGGCCGTTTTTTGCTTTTTAATCATTCCTTGATTAAAAACAGTTCTAATCTAAGTTTGAATTCATTATGAAAAAGTCCGGATAGCGCATTGATATTTTATGTAATTTCGTTTGTGTTCTCGAAATAGTGGAGTATCTTTGTTTTCATTTAAATATATTATGATTATGAAACTGAATACTTATCGCTTGTCTTCTTTGGAAGACCCTACTGATGAACAACTGCATGCTTTGATGGAACAAGTGGCTGTTGCGGCCCGTGAAAGTTCTCGCAAGGCAAAAAGAGAATTGGAGCGGAGAATGCAAGAGGTGAGAGAAAAATTGAAAGCATATAGAGCTAAAAATGTAAGTGATATATCCATGTGATGAACGAAAAAAATCCGACACTTTGTATAGTAGCTGGTCCGAATGGTTCGGGTAAAACTTCTACGACAGTGCAACTGCTTCATAATGAATGGGCAGAAAATAGCCTTTACATTAATCCTGATAATATAGCGCAAGAACAATATGGTGATTGGAATTCTCCCGTTGCAGTATTGAAGGCAGCAGAATTGGCGACTAAAATGCGTTATGAGTGTTTAAGGAAAAGGCAAGATTTTGTATTTGAAACAGTCTTTTCCTCAGACGAAAAACTTGCATTTGTTGAAGAAGCAAAAAAAGCAGGATTTTTTATTCGCATTTTTTTTGTCTGTACAAATAATCCTGAGATAAATGTACGGCGTATTACACAGCGCTATTTGAATGGAGGGCATGAAGTTCCCATTTCCAAAATTATTTCCCGTTATTATAAATCGTTATTGAATATAGGCAAAGCAATATCCTTGGTTGATAGGGTATATGTCTACGATAATTCAATAGAAAATCAAATTCCTCGATTATTGTTCCGCACTGTAAACGGGACCCTCTTCAAACAATATGTAGAGGAAATCCCGCAGTGGGCACAGTTCCTTATCAAATAGAGAATGAAAAGAGTCTATACCAAAACTGGAGACAAAGGAACAACGGGTATTCATGGTGGCGCGCGTGTGCCGAAAGATGACATCCGTATCGAGGCAAACGGATGCCTTGATGAATTGAATGCCGTGATTGGTATCGTGCGCTCCATGCTGGCGGCAGAAGATGGATGGCAGGAGTTGCTGCATGCTGTCCAGATTCATCCAGACTCAGAAATGATGGTGGTGATGAGCCATGTGGCCACTCCCTCGGGAGTGGTGAACCCTAATCCGCTTTCTGCCGCAGAGCTCACGCTGCGCTGTGAGCAGGAGATGGATGCCATGACCGTCCTGCTGATGACGGACAACGGCTACTTCCTTTTGCCTGGTGGCACTCCCATATCAGCCCAACTGCAGTTTGCCCGTACCGTGGCCCGCCGTGCCGAACGCCGTTTGTGGACACTCCATCGCCAAGACCCTGTGAACGAGGATATTCTGCGCTTCATCAACCGCCTTTCGGACTTGTTCTTCGTCATGGCCCGCATGGAGATGCAGCGGCAGGACTGGCCGGAGGAGAAATGGCAAGAGTTTGCCTACAAAAGGAAAAGACAGTAAGCACTTATCGCTAACCGCCGGGAAGCTGTTTTCAGCATAGGGGTTCTATTTGCTGTCCGAGCCTTAAATCATACAGACATGCCCGTACTTCCGCTTCGCTGCCGATATGCTTTCCTGCATCGTCGGACAGCTTCACGCATTCGCGCCATTCCTGGTTGACGTTCATCTTGCATTGCGTCAGTTTCATTACGATGTTGGAGGGCTTGAATCCGGTATCATTCGTCAGATTGGTGCCGATGCCGAAGGAGCAGCGGATTTTGCCCCTGCAATGCTCCTGGATGTCGAGTGCCTTGCCAAAATCGAGCGCATTGCTGAAGACGATGGTTTTAGTGGTAGGGTCGATGCCCAGTTCGCGGTAGCGGGCAACGAGCTTGTCGGTGAAATCGAATTCATCGCCGGAGTCGCAGCGTACACCGTCGAATAGTTTGGCCTGCTTGCGGCTCAGGTTACTTAAGAAAATGCCGGAGGTATAGGTATCGGACAGTGCGATGCCCAAGTCACCGTCGTACACGTTCACCCAGTTTTCCAAGGCCATGTAGTTGGCGTGTTTGTAGCCGAACTGTGCGCCGTGGAACATGAACCATTCATGCGGATGCGTCCCCATAGGCTTCATGCCGTATTTCATGGCGAAGTGGCAGTTGGAAGTCCCGGTACAGTATTCGGCGGCTTCCTTCAGACGGTCTATGACTTTGTCCTGCACTTCGAACGAGAAGCGTCTCCGGGTGCCGAACTCTGAAAAATACAGCTGGTGTCGGTTGGAGAGTGCCACCTTTTCGGACAGTTTGCAGAGTATGCCGTCCATGTCGGCCACGTTTCCCAAAGAACGGTTCTTTATTTCGGATACGATAGAAAGCAGGGGGACTTCGTAAAGGGTGGCCTTGTACAGATAGTCCGTGATTTCAATGTTCAGGTGCCGGTCCTCGTCCAGATGGATGCTTACCTTCTCCGGCTGGAAGCGGAAGGAGGAGAGCCACTCCCAATAGACCCTCGGCAGGAAACGGCAGTGGCGGGTCATGTATTCCAGCTCTTCGGCAGTAAGTACGGTCTGTGCCAGGCTGTCCACCGCCTCTTGCAGTTCCTTCAGAAACGTGTCCGTATAGGCGGTGTCGTCTCTGTCCTTGAAGCTGAAAGTGCCCATGGCATAGGGAAACAATTTGATGTAGGCATACGAGGTGGTGAATTTGTAAAGGTCTGTATCGAGTATGGTATGAATCATGGCAAAATATTCTTTAGTTATGATGTTCGATTTTGGGGATGAAGATAGTGAAAATTTCTTATTTGATCAGCCTCTATCTGTTAACAACGGCATATTCCTATTAAACCATGTTATAAATGAGACCGTCATGGACAGAAATTTTGGATATTTCGGGGAAGTCCGTATATTTGCAATGTGTTTTTCATAGTATTAGATTTAAGGTTAACAAAAGATTGGCTGTC
>OGPF01000555.1_pt1 | contig 21588 bp, 17 predicted proteins | sample 1552871 | NCBI WGS metagenome assembly OGPF01 (sample SAMEA2580276, study PRJEB22360) | human gut metagenome | biome: human gut; feature: human-associated habitat; material: faeces | place: Denmark | collected 2008/2010
AGCCCTGCTGCTGGGCGACGGCAGAATAGTGATTGGAGCCAACCAGGAGAACGCCGCCTTCCCGTCGGGACTCTGTGCCGAGCGCAGCGCCATCTTCGGTGCCCAAAGCAACTATCCCGACCAGCCTATCCTGACGCTCGCCATAGCAGCGAGAAACGGAAATGGTTTCCTCAAGTCGCCTATCTCGCCATGCGGAGCCTGCCGCCAGGTGATACTGGAGATGGAAGACCGCTACCAGCGCCCCGTACGCATCCTGCTCTATGGCGAGAACGGCACCTACTGCTTCGACAGCATCAAAGACCTTCTCCCCTTCAGCTTCGTAGATTCGAACATGAAGGAATAAGATTACAGAGCCCACCTCTAAAAAGGGCTCAGGATATAAGAAAAAGCCCTACAGGAAGTTTGCATCATGCAGACTTTCCTGTAGGGCTTTCTTCTTATTCCTCCTTATACTCATTATTCCTCCCTATATTCAAAGCATCCTGCGGCAGGCTGCTCTTTCTTTCTCGGCAAACCATCACGGTCGGTTGCAGGCAGGGTTTCGGCAGCTGCCTTTCCTATTGCTGCCGACTCCTTACTCAGATGGAAATCATACTTCAGATTATCTGTGTCGAAAAGGCGGAAATGCTTCTCGGCAAACACCGTCGTATCCTTGATGTCCTCATAAACCACATGGGTGAACTTCAGACTGTCGTCCGTCTCTAGCTTCTCCGTGCGCAACACACAATGGTCGAAGAGGAAATTGAAGGCATCCTCCTCTTTCGGAGCCTCCCAGACCACCTCATCATCATGATAGCCCGTTACGAGCGAATTTCTCACCTCGAAACGAGGCAGCGGAGAGGCAAAACCGATGGCAGACTCGCGGCGCCCGTCAAACGGATAGAACTGGGCTATGGTGCAGCCGTTTACCTCAACATCGCCACCCTCAACATAGAGCGGATGGTTTAAGCAATTGGTTATCTGCGAATTGTAAACCTGCACCTTGGCAGAATCAATCCTCACACCGTAGCCCTGACTGTTATGAATCGTGGCATTCTCGATGAGCAGTTTCTGCTTCGTAGCATCGCCCGCTTCTATCATCACAGCATCGTAGGCACTATGAATATCAGCAAACGAAATCCTGCAGTCATGAGCCGAAGACATCAGTCTGATGCCCTGCCATTGTCCCGGTGTGCGGTCATAAGGCAGATAATCGAACATGTGGTCCAGTCGGTCGCCCCGCATCACCACTTCCCTGTCCTTTTCGCCCTCAATCTTCAGCGAACCGAACACCTGCAAACCCGCATTCTCGTGGAAATAGAGTTGGGTGCCCGGAGCAATGGTCAGCGTAGCCGCCGAATCAACCCTAATGCCGCCATAAACCACTACCGGCAGCGTGCTCTCCAGCAGCTGGTCCTGCTTCACCTCGAGCGAATTGAGTTTCATCGCATCCCATGAAAACGCCCTCAGGTTCACCTTCTGCTCCACGCCACTTTCCAGCGCAAACACCAGGTTGTCGCTCACCAGCTGCGGCTCTTTGCTGTTCTGCATCGCCGAAGTCAGTTCTACAAACACACGTATGCTGTCACCCTTCCTGATCTCCACATTCTGCGTCTGGAATCCCGCTTCGCTGCCCAGGTAAGAGCCGTCAACATTCACCCGGTAGCCCTTCTGGTTACCGTTTTCTAGCCGCACCGACTGGCAGCGCAGAGCCTTGCCCGTACGGTTGTAAACCCAGAAGCTTCGGGTAGGCGTAGGCACATTCGAGAAGGTGGTGTCCATCTTCAGCGTATCTACCGAAAACGAGAGCACATCTCCCCTCGACGTTGAGAAACTCTCATCGTCGGCACAACTGGCAAGCAGGGCGCTCATCGCCATCCCTACACCCATTATATACAAAAATCCCTTTTTCCGTTTCATATCTATAAAAACGGAAAAAGGGAAATATTATTGTATCTGCCTCTACATAAACAGAGCAAAGATAGATGATCCTACAACCGTCAGCACACCGCAAACCACGATGCTCAGACTGCTCATGGCTCCCTCTATGGTACCCATTTCCATCGCCTTTGCCGTACCCAGCGCATGGGCAGAACAGCCGATAGCGATACCTTTGGCAATAGGCTCTTTGATGGAGAGAAGCTTCAGGAATTTCTCGGCAAAGATGTTGCCCAGCACACCTGTTACGATGATGACGACCACCGAAACCGAAACATGACCACCCAACTCCTCAGAAACGCCGATACCGATGGCGGTAGTGATGCTCTTAGGCAGGAAGGTAACGTAGGACGCATGGTCGAAATGGAAGATGAGGGCGAGAATGAGCACGGAGCAGAGACTCGCCAGCACGCCCGAAACAATGCCGATCAGCACAGCCCGATAATTCTTCTTCAGAAGCTCAACCTGCTGATAAAGTGGCACAGCCAGACAGATGGTGGCTGGTGTGAGCAGATAGCTGATGCTGTTGGCGCCTGCCGAATAGGTCTTGTAATCTACGCCAGTCAGCAGGAGCGTGATGATGACGAGGATGATGGAGATGAGCAGCGGGTTCATCAGCGACCATCCCGTCTTCAGCTTCAGCAGCATGCCTATGCCGTAGGCTGCCAGACTGATGAGAACGCCGAAGAAGACAGAATCCTGGAACAAGTGGTTCATTTCTTCGCCTCCTTTCCTTTTCTGATTACCAACTGCGTAATCCAGCCCGAAGCACCCATCACGACGAAGGTGCTGACCACCGTAACTACGATATACTGGAACCATGCATTGCCGATATCCTGATAAGAATCAATGAGTCCTACGGCAGCCGGAATAAACATCACGGGCATGATGGCAATGAGGAAACTGCTGGTTTCGCGGATATGCTTCACCTTGATCAGTTTTGTTTCCAGCGCAAGAAAGAGCAGGATGATGCCATAGATGCTTGCCGGAATAGGCAATGGCAGCAAAAAATGAAGCAATTCCCCCGCAAAGGAGAAAGCTATGATTATCAAAAATTGAATTAAAAACTTCATGTTGAATTACTTTAAACCTTAAACCTTGGAACTTTGAACCTTTGAATCTAAATCAAGCTAACGTACTGCTCAATGAGGCTTGCCGTCTCTTCTACGCCCAGGCGCACAGTATCCAGGCAGATGTCGTAATCATCGGCATTTCCCCAGGTAAGGCCTGTATAATACTTATGATAAGCCACTCTGCAATCCTCGGTGTGCTCTACAAACTCCTCAGCTTCCTCATACGAAAAGCCCTTCTCCTCCTGAATCTCCTTGATGCGAGCCTCTAGATTGCCGCTCAGGAAAACAGAAATCAGGTCTTTGCGCTCGCGGAAGATATAGTTTCCGCAACGGCCGATGATGATACAGTCTTCATCGCCTATCATATCGGCAAGTGTACGGAGCGGTTTTTCTGTCAGCGCCCTCTGCGTTTCGCCAAGCGACGACATCGAGAAGAGCAGTTCATCTACCGGCCGCTCATCGAAGAAAGCCTCCATCTCGTCGAGCACTCCTCTCTGTTCAGCCATTTCCATCATATTTTTACGGGTATAAAAAGGAATACCATACTTTTCGGCGAGCAGCTTGCCCACGCGAATAGCGCCACATCCACACTGGCGCGCTATCGTTATAATCATGATTCTATAAAATTAAAACGTATATAATAATTACTCAGTTCCGTTATCCCCCTCCAGCCCATCCAGGGCGGGAGTTTTATATAGCAAAAAAGCTAAGAAGATTTGACTCTTCTTAGCTTTCTTGTGTCGGGGCGACAGGATTCGAACCTGCGACCACCTGTTCCCAAAACAGGAGCGCTACCGGGCTGCGCTACACCCCGCTTACTCATCTCTACGACACCTCTTAAGCATTGCTTTAAGCATCATTTCTGAATTGCGAGTGCAAAGGTACTACATTTTTTCGATTCCACCAAATTTTTCCCTAACTTTTTTCAAAAAAATATGCATTTTAATGCAAAATGGCTGGGAAACAGGCAAAAAATAAGGGCAACCCCTATCCGGAATTGCCCTTATACCTTATTATATATAGTGGCGGCAAAGAACCGCAATCATACTTGCTGAACTTTTAAATCAGAAACCGACTGCCCGAATCTGTCAAACCGAGAAGACCGGCAAATCTGATTTCAGACCGGCAAATCTGATTTTACTTGATGATTCCCTCTTCTACGAAAATCTTCTTCAAGATCTGGACAGCCTGCTCAACCTGCTCTCTAGTATGAGTAGCCATGAGTGCGAAACGTACCAATGTATCCTGAGGAGCACAAGCTGGAGGAATAACAGGGTTGATGAACACACCTGCATCGTAAGCCATCTTGGTAACAACGAATGTCTTCTCAGCATCGCGTACGTAGAGAGGAATGATAGGACTCTCTGTCTCGCCAATCTCGAAACCTTCCTCGCGGAAACGCTTCAAGGCATAGTTGGTTACATCCCAGAGATTCTCGAAACGCTCTGGCTCATTCTGAATGATGTGGAGAGCCTCGAGAGCTGCTGCTGTGGCAGCTGGAGTGTTAGAGGCGCTGAAGATGTAAGTACGGCAGTTGTGACGGAGGAAGTTGATCGTATCCTTGTCTGATGCGATGAAACCGCCGATAGAAGCCAGACTCTTAGAGAATGTACCCATGATGAGGTCTACCTCATCGGTCAGACCGAAGTGGTCGCAGACACCACGACCCTGCTTGCCGAATACGCCAAGACCATGAGCCTCGTCTACCATGATAGAGCAGTTGTACTTATGCTTGAGCTTAACGATTTCAGGCAAGTTAGCCAGGTCGCCCTCCATAGAGAACACACCGTCAACAACGATGAGCTTGATAGCCTCCTCAGGGAGCTTAGAGAGCACGCGCTCCAAATCTTCCATATCGTTGTGCTTGTAGTGAAGCTGGGTAGCGAATGAGAGGCGGCGGCCATCTACGATACTTGCGTGGTCGCGGTCATCGCAGATAATATAGTCGTTACGACCTACTACGCAAGCCAAGACACCCTGATTTACAGAGAATCCTGTAGAGAAACACAAAGTTTCATCCTTGCCCATAAACTCAGCAAGCTCCTTTTCGAGCTGCACGTGCAAATCGAGCGTACCATTGAGGAAACGGCTTCCTGCACAACCAGAACCATACTTGTCGAGCGCAGCCTTTGCTGCATCAATAACACGCTGGTCGTTAGTCAAACCTTGATAAGCATTAGAACCGAACATCAGGATTTTATGACCATCGATGTCGGTTACCTCTGTCATCTGCTTACTTGTGATCTCGCGGAAATATGGATACACACCGGCAGCCATATACTTCTGAGGTTCACGATAATTCTTGTATCTTTCTTGTAATTGTCCCATTATTAATAGGTGTACTTTATTTTCTTTTTTTATATTTTTCTAACTTTCAGGGTGCAAAGATACAAAAAAGAACTCAATAAATGGCTTTTTTTATAAGAAAGTTTACTTTTATAGTTTTTTTAATCGATATTTCTTGTTATTTTGGGTATTTTTATTACTTTTGCAGCCTAAATTTTACAAACTCTTGACTATATAATGAAGAAAAAGATACTTTTCATCATGAATCCGATTTCAGGAACAGCCAGCAAGGCGGCAGTTCCCAGTCTGATAGATTCTGTTTTGGACAAAGAGCTTTTTGAGTACGAGATAAGAATGACTGAAAGAGCTGGGCACGCTTCGGAAATTGCTACCGAAGCGAAGAACAACCATGTAGATGTGGTTGTGGCGGTTGGCGGTGACGGAACCGTCAACGAGGTGGCCCGCTCACTGGTTCACTCCGATACTGCCCTCGGCATTCTGCCTTGCGGTTCGGGCAACGGACTGGCAAGACATCTGCTGCTCCCAATGAACCTGAAGAAATGCATAGAGGTCATCAACCAATGCCAGATTAGAGATCTGGATTATGGTGTCATCAACGACCACCCGTTCTTCTGCACCTGCGGCATGGGCTTTGACGCTTTCGTCAGCATGAAGTTTGCCGAGAGCGGCAAGCGTGGTCCTATCACTTATGCTGAAAATATCCTGCGCGAGGGATTGAAGTATAAGCCTGAGACTTACACGCTGGAGGACGAGACGGGCACCAAGCAGTATAAGGCGTTCCTCATTTCCTGTGCCAACGCATCTCAGTATGGCAACAATGCCTATATTGCCCCTCAAGCATCCATGAGCGACGGTTTGATGGATGTTGTCATCATGGAACCATTCGATGTAATCGAGGCGCCTCAGGTAAGTTTCGACATGTTCAACAAGACGCTGGACAAGAACTCGAAGATCAAGTCGTTCCGCTGCAAGAAGCTCCATATCACCCGCAGTCAGCCAGGCGTAATCCATTATGATGGCGACCCTGTGATGACGGGTGCAGAGATTGATGTCCATCTGGAAGAAAAAGGAATCAAGATGGTGGTGAACCCATTTGCCAACAAGAACGACCGCAAGCCGAACATGATTCAGTCTGCCTTTGCCGATTTCTTCAACGACATCAATGCCGTGCGCGATGATATTCATAAAGACATCCAGCGCCAGAGCAAAAGAGTAGAAGCTATCAGCAAACTGGTACAGAAGAAGCTGAACCTTTAAGTAGTGAGTAGTGATCACTAATCACTACTCACTAAGATAGAATTCTTCCGTTATTTTCCTATACCATTCCGAGCGGTTTCCCTGCGAATCCATCATCGTTTCAACATGCTCTTCATAAGGCGAAATGCGATGCTTGGCAAAACTCAGCATAAAGCGCTTTGGCTGCTTGCGCTCTACCGTCTTCACACCACACTTCCGTATAAGATAAAAACCTAATATACAAGACTCTGCAACAAACTGCTCCACTACTTCTACGGGAACAATTGCAGAGAAAATACCGTCATCAGAAAGCAGCCGTTTTACACCCGCAAACAAATCGCGGAACGGAAGACTGTCCGTATGTCTCGCCATCGTCCTCTTACTGTCCGGATTTTTCAAGCTATCTACAAAGAACGGAGGATTGCTCACTATCGCATCAAAAACACCGGCAGACTTCAAATCTTCAGCAGTTTCCAAAGCCTCAGCAGCTTCCGAAGTTCCCCCGAAATCCTGCAGTCTGCAGCATTCTATTTCCACCCTGTCGCGAAACGGACTTGCCATCACATTCTCCCTCGCCTGTCCGCAGGCATCAGCATCCATATCAATCCCTACGACCTCAGCTTCAGGAAAACGCTGCGCCATCATGAGCGAAATCAGTCCCGTTCCGGAACCGATGTCCAGAATCCGCCTGCCACCTTTCGCCCATGCACCCAGCAAAACGCCGTCAGTTCCCACTTTCATGGCACAACGGTCTTGCTCTATCTCAAACTGTTTAAATCGAAAATTACCCATAAATTCTTCTGTCTCTTTACAGAAGAAAACGAATGCGCCGCCGATTTATTTTATCGCAAGCAGCAGAAATTGCCACTTCCACCTGCAAAAGCAGCTACTTACATCTATAAAAACGGGTACTAATATATAGAAAAAGCAATTTTATTATTAAATAATCTATCATCTTCCACGATATTTCATAAAAAATGAGTACCTTTGCACGGAAAATAGAAATCATAACAAAATGGATAATAGAAGAACAAGTACCCGAATACAAATGATTGCAGATTACGAGGGCGACCCGAAAACCCTGATCGAAGACCAGGAAGAAGGTTTGTACCCTACCCTCTGCATGCGAGATATTGTAGTTTTCCCTACCAACATGACCCCTATCGTTGTGGGCAGAAAGGAAAGTCTGAATCTCGTCCGGATGCTGGAAAAGAAACCAGACACCATATTCTGCGTATTCTGCCAGAAGAACAAAGATACAGAATCGCCCTACGAAGAAGACCTCTACCCTGTAGGTGTCTTCGCCAAACTCATCAAGGTGATCAAGATGCCTGGCACAGAGCAGATGAGCATCATCATCCAGGGTCTGGGCAGATGTCAGATGAAACATCTCGTTCAAAAAGAGCCTTACACAGTAATTGACGTAAAAAGTCTTCCGGAGAAATGGCCTGACGAGAACAACGATGAACTCTTCAGAATGCTCTACGAGAACTTCCATTACGAAGCGACAGACTATATCAAATCAAACGCCAACTATACTGATGAGGCCATCCAGGCCATCAACGAACTCTCGAGCATTCATATGCAGTGCAACTTCATGTGCTCCCTCCTCCCTTTCTCCATCGAGGATAAAATCAAGATGCTGAAAGAGGAAAATCTCAGCGAGCGCATCATGATTGCCATCAGATCCCTTAACAAGGTGCGCCATCTGCTACGCATCCAGACTGAGATTGAGAACAAAACCCACTACGACCTCGATGAACAGCAAAAGGAATACTTCCTCAAGCAGCAGATCAAGAACATCAGGGAAGAACTGGGAGAAGGCAACGCCAGTCCGGAGAAGAAGGAGATTCTGGAGAAGGCGAAAAAGAAGAACTGGAGCGAGGAAACTGCCAAAATCTTCAAGAAAGAAATTGCCAAGCTCGACACCCTGAACCCGCAGAGTCCTGACTATTCGATACAGATAGGATTCCTGCAGACCATGGTAGATTTGCCTTGGAACTCCTACACCCAGGACGACCTCAGTCTGACCCGTGCCAAGCGCATTCTGAACCACGACCACTACGGCATGGAGAATGTGAAGGAACGCATCCTGGAATTCCTCGCCGTAAGAGCACTGAACGGCGGCGGCAAGAGTCCTATCCTCTGCCTCTACGGTCCTCCGGGCGTAGGAAAGACCAGTCTGGGCAAGAGCATCGCAGCAGCCATGAAGCGCAAGTATGTACGCATGTCGCTGGGCGGTCTGCACGATGAAGCCGAAATCCGCGGTCACCGCCGCACCTATGTGGGAGCCATGCCGGGCCGCATCATCAAGAACATGCTGAAGGCAGGCAGCAGCAATCCGGTCTTCATCCTCGACGAGATTGACAAGGTGGCGCAGAGCAATTTCAACGGCGACCCAGCATCAGCCCTGCTCGAAGTGCTGGACCCGGAACAGAACAATGCCTTCCACGACAATTATCTCGATATGGATTACGACCTCTCCAAGGTACTCTTCATCGCCACTGCCAATGACCTGAGCGTCATTCCGCGTCCGCTCCTCGACCGTATGGAGCTGATAGAAGTAGGCGGCTACATCACCGAAGAGAAGACAGAGATTGCCAAGCGCCACCTCGTACCGGAAGAGCTGGAAAGCACCGGACTCGACAAGGTCTCGCCAAAGGTAAGTTTCAACAAGAATGCCCTCGAGTTCATCATCGAGCACTACACCCGGGAGAGCGGCGTAAGACAGCTGAAGAAGCAGATTGACAAGAGTCTGCGCAAGATGGCTTACAAACTTGCCTGCAACCAGGAGCTGAAGAACTACACCATCACCCCTGCCGAAGTAAAAGACCTGCTGGGCAATCCGCCGTTCAACCGCGACATCTACCAGGGCAACGACTATGCAGGAGTGGTAACCGGACTGGCCTGGACCTCAGTGGGCGGCGAAATTCTCTACATCGAAACCTCGCTCAGCAAGGGCAAGGCAGGCAAGCTCACCCTGACCGGAAATCTGGGCGACGTGATGAAGGAATCAGCCATTATCGCACTGGAATACGTCAAGTCGCACATCGACCTGCTCCAGGTAGACTACCGCATCTTCGAGCAGTGGAACATCCACATCCACGTGCCTGAGGGAGCTACCCCGAAAGACGGTCCTTCTGCCGGAATCACCATCGCCACCAGCATCGCCTCAGCCATCACCCAGCGCAAGGTGCGTGCCAACACAGCCATGACCGGCGAGATAACCCTCCGCGGCAAAGTGCTCCCGGTAGGCGGAATCAAGGAGAAGATTCTGGCAGCCAAGCGGGCAGGAATCAAGCACATCGTGATGTGCAGGGAGAACCAGAAGAACGTAGAGGAAATACCGGAGAAATATCTCAAGGGCGTAGACTTCCACTATGTAGAGAATGTGGCTGACGTCTGGCAGTTCGCGCTGACCGACGAGAAGGTGAAAAAAACTACAGACTTCAGCATTGAGGAAAATGATAAAAAAGAATAGAAATGAAATTTGAATTACAAGTAACAGATAAAGCAAGCGATGCGCGTACAGGCATCATCACCACCGACCACGGACAGATCAAGACCCCAATCTTCATGCCCGTAGGAACCGTAGGAAGCGTGAAGGGCGTCCACTTCGAGGAACTCAAGAAGCAGGTCATGGCACAGATTATCCTCGGAAACACCTATCACCTCTACCTGCGCCCAGGTCTTGACGTCATCAGGGCAGCAGGCGGATTGCACAAGTTCAACGGCTGGGACCGTCCTATCCTCACCGACAGCGGCGGCTTCCAGGTCTTCTCGCTCACCGGCATCCGCAAGCTCAAGGAAGAAGGCTGCGAGTTCCGCTCCCACATCGACGGCAGCAAGCACTTCTTCACACCGGAGAATGTAATGGACACCGAGCGCATCATCGGAGCCGACATCATGATGGCCTTCGATGAATGTCCACCGGGACAGAGCGATTACCAGTACGCCAAGAACAGCCTCATGCTCACCCAGCGCTGGCTAGACCGCTGCATCAAGCGGTTCAACGAAACCGAGCCCCTCTACGGCTATCAGCAGAGTCTCTTCCCTATCGTTCAGGGCTGCACCTTCCCGGAACTGCGCCGCGAAGCAGCCAAATACATTGCCGACAAGGGAGCCGACGGAAATGCCATCGGCGGACTTGCCGTAGGAGAGCCTACCGAGGTGATGTATGAGATGATAGAAGTAGTGAACGAAATCCTGCCGAAAGACAAGCCGAGATATCTGATGGGCGTAGGAACCCCGCAGAACATCCTCGAAGCCATCGAGCGCGGCGTAGACATGTTCGACTGCGTAATGCCGACCCGCAACGGCCGCAACGCCATGCTCTTCACCTATCAGGGCACGATGAACATGCGCAACAAGAAGTGGGAGAAAGACTTCAGCCCGATAGATCCAGACGGCTGCGACATCGACCTCGTAACCACGAAGGCCTACCTCCACCACCTCTTCAAGGCCCAGGAGCTGCTGGCGATGCAGATAGCCAGCATCCACAACCTCTCTTTCTATCTGCGCCTCGTGACCGATGCCCGCCATCATATCGAGCAGGGCGATTTCGTGGCATGGAAGAATTCCATCATCGACCAGCTTGGCCGAAGAATTTAAGTAAGCAAGCATCATGAAAGATTTTAAGAAAATAAGAAAACACCGCCGACTCTACCGCACCGGCCGATGGGCTTCCCGCAAGTTCGGGTGGCTCATCAGGGCTGTGCGCTGGCTGGCTCACAAGCTCTGGTTCCTGCGCATATTCCGGTTTCTCAACCCGTTCAGGTACATCAAGAAGCTCGACTGGTACATTATCAAGAAGTTTCTGGGCTACTATTTCTTCTCCATCGCCCTGATCATCTCCATCGCCATCGTCTTCGACTTCAACGAGAACCTGTCAAAATTCACAGAGCACCATGCACCGGCGCGCGCAATCATCTTCGATTACTACGCCAACTTCGTGCCCTATTTTGCCAACCTCTTCAGTGCGCTGTTCGTGTTCGTGGCGGTCATTCTCTTCACCACCAAGCTGGCAAGCAATTCCGAAATCATCGCCATCCTGGCGTCGGGAGTATCCTTCAAGCGTCTCCTTCGCCCATACATGATTACCTGCATGCTGCTCTCAGCCCTCTCCTTCGGGCTTTCAGCCTACGTCATTCCCCACGGAACCGTCATCAGGCAGAACTTCGAGACGATGTACAAGAACAAGAAGAAGAATACCAGTGCCGAGAATGTACAGCTGCAGGTAGACAAGGGAGTGATTGCCTATATGCAGCATTACGACAACAGCATGAAACGCGGCTACGGATTCTGTCTCGACAAGTTCCAGGACAAGAAACTCGTAAGCCACCTTACAGCGATGGACATCCAGTACGACACCATTTCCGACAGCAAGTATCACTGGAAACTGAGCAACTGGAAAATCCGCAAGCTCCAGGGCATGAAGGAGCATATTACGAGCGGAGCCCAGAAGGACACCATCATCATGATGGAACCTACCGACCTGGTCTATTCCAAGGGTCAGCAGGAAACCTTCACCAGTCCTGAGCTCCGCGATTACATCTCCAAACAGATTAACCGCGGTTCGGGCAACGTAGTGCAGTACGAGGTAGAATACCACAAGCGCATCGCCTCTTCCTTCGCTTCGTTCATCCTCACCATCATCGGCGTCTCCCTCTCAGCCCGCAAGCGCAAGGGCGGCATGGGAGCAGCATTGGGCGTTGGACTTGCGCTGAGTTTCGGCTACATCATGCTGCAGACGGTTTCTGCCACCTTCGCCATCCAGGCCAACTTCCCGTCTGTTCTGGCAGCGTGGCTTCCAAACTTCCTCTTCGCCATCGTAGCCTACTTCTGCTACCGCAAGGCACCGAGGTAATTATCAATTAATAATTAAGAGTTTATAGTTTATAGCAGCCATGCTCCCCTATAAACTATAAACTGTAAACTATAAACTATAGAAGAATGTATTTCGACGAATTAGATTTAAACGACAACGTGCTCGACGCATTATATGACATGCGCTTCGACACATGCACTCCAGTACAGGAAAAGTGCATTCCAGAGATATTAGAAGGTCACGATGTCTTGGGTGTAGCCCAGACCGGAACCGGCAAAACCGCAGCCTATCTGCTGCCTGTATTGAGCAAGCTCGATGACGGCGGTTATCCGAAAGACGCCATCAACTGCGTCATCATGTCACCAACCCGCGAGCTCGCCCAGCAGATAGACCAGGCGATGCAAGGCTTCGGCTATTACCTGCAGGGCGTGAGCAGCGTAGCCGTATACGGCGGCAACGACGGCAACCGTTACGATCAGGAGTTGCGCAGCCTCCGCATGGGCGCCGATGTAGTCATCGCCACCCCGGGCCGCCTCATCTCCCATATCTCTCTGGGCAATGTAGACCTCAGCAAGGTAAGTTTCTTCATTCTTGACGAGGCCGACCGCATGCTCGACATGGGGTTCTCTGACGACATCAAGACCATCGCGTCAAAACTGCCAAAGACCTGCCAGACCATCATGTTCTCAGCAACCATGCCTGAGAAGATAGAAGAACTGGCTAAGACCCTGCTCAAGAATCCGGTAGAAATCAAACTTGCCGTCAGCAAGCCAGCCGAGAAAATCAAGCAGGAAGCATACGTATGCTACGAAACCCAGAAGATGACCATCATCAAGGACATCTTCAAGGCGGGCGACCTGAAACGCGTCATCGTCTTCAGCGGCAGCAAATTCAAGGTGAAGCAACTCGCAGCTTCTCTCCAGCAGATTGGAGTAAACTGCGGAGCCATGCACAGCGACCTGGAACAGGCTGAGCGCGATGATGTGATGTTCAAGTTCAAGAGCGGACAGTATGATGTTCTCGTAGCTACCGATATTGTGGCGCGCGGAATCGACATCGATGATATTGAGATGGTCATCAATTACGATGTTCCTCACGATACAGAAGATTACGTTCACCGCATCGGCCGTACTGCCCGTGCCAACCGCGATGGTAGAGCCATCACCTTCGTGAGCGAAGAAGACCAGTACTGGTTCCAGCAGATAGAGAAGTTCCTGGAGAAGGTGGTAGACAAAATGCCTCTCCCTGAGGGATGCGGCGAAGGTCCTGAATACATCAAGCTTAACAAGCCGAAGAAGAAAGGCGCAAACGGAAGAAACAACAGACGCGGTAACGGCAAAAACGGCGAGGCCGGAAAGAACAGTGCCAAGAACCGCCGACAGAAAGACCGCGACCAGACTTCTCACAAGCGCAAGCCAAACAAGCCAAACGAGCGTCAGGAAAAAGCACCACGCAGCAACGAACAGCAGCCTCAGCAGGGTAACAAGCAGCAGAACGCAAAGCAGCAGAACGCAAAGCAGCAGAACAGAAAGCCAGCCCAGCCAGGCGAGCAGCCAAAGAACAGCAACAGCCAGAAGCGCCGCAATAACAGCAACCAGAAGCGCCCAGGCACCGAGAACAATGTTCGCCCAGGCAGCAACGGCCGTGGCAGAGGCGTAGCCCAGAAAAAGGGCGACAAGCCGGCTGCACACAAGCACACCCCTATCGTAAATCCACAGAAGCAAGAAAATGCTGTGAAGAAATTCATCAAGCGCATCTTCGGATTCAAGAAATAGGAAATAAATTATCTTTTAAAAGAAAAGAGGAATGATGAAAGCGCTACCCCTCACCCCGCTCATGACCATCAGCCTCACACTGACGATCGGAATCATCATAGCCAAATTTGGCTATGATGATTTCAATATGCGCTTCTGGCTCATCATCTCCATCATTTCATGCGCCCTTAGCAGCATCATCTTTTTCCTTACTAAGTTTTTAAGCAAAAAAGCTTACTTCAGCAGGAGCCACCAGTTTCTCATCTACTCCCAATGCGTGATGATTCATTTATGCATTCTGAGCCTTGGGGCTTTTCTTACCTGCAAGCAAATAGCTGATTCCCAAACCTCTACACAACTGAAAAACTGGCAGGAACTGCCTTACCTCACACGGGCAAAAATCAATACCGAACGCTATAAAAGCAATATTGAAAGCAAACTGGTTTCCCTTCACGTAAAACAGCAAGACTATGCAGTCATCGCAGCCATGGCGCTGGGCGACAAGAGCGCACTCGACTCGAACACCCGAAACAGTTACTCCATTTCCGGAGCCAGTCACATCTTGGCAGTAAGCGGACTTCATATAGGCATTATCTTCCAGCTTTTCATCTTTCTGCTAGGCGGCAGAAAGTACTCAGTTTACACCATCATCCTGTCCCTCATCTCCATCTGGACCTACGTTTTTCTCATAGGATTGCCGGCAAGTGCAGTCCGTGCAGCCATCATGCTTTCAGCCTACAGCTTAAGCTTAGCTTTCCATCGTACCGGTCTGCCGCTCAACACTTTATCCTCAGCTTATATATTTATGCTCTTCATCAGTCCGCTCTATCTTTTCGAGTTGAGTTTCCAGCTTTCGTTCCTGGCCGTAGCCTCCATTCTGTTGTTTTTCACACCCCTTTACACCCTCCTCCCCATCCGCAGCCGTTTCATCCGTTGGGCATGGGGACTCCTTTGCGTTTCACTGGCAGCCCAGATAGGAACCCTTCCGGTCATCGTCTACACCTTCGGCAGAATATCGTGCTATTCACTTCTCACCAATTACATCGCCATTCCCGCAGCAACCCTCATCCTATATCTTGGAGCAGCATTAATCCTGTTCTCCCCACTCACGTTATGGGCGCCCATAGCACCGGTTGCCGCCCCACTCATCAGCCTTACATCAGGCGCCCTGACCAGCATCACCCAGTTTTTGAATACAGCCATAAAACTGATCAGCATGCTGCCTGGAGCAAGCATCGAAAACGTAAGAATCAGTCTGCCTCAGGTAATCGGCCTCTACGCTATCATCCTGCTCATTTATGCCCTATGGCGCAGGATAGATAAACAGAAGTCGTCAGAATGCAAGATTCCCTAAAACGGAGATAAAGGCTTAAACCCCGAAAAACGTCTCTTATATAATAAGGTGTGCGTACACAAAAGCGCTACAAATCGAGGTTAAGAATGTTAAAAAATAACTTTTTTCTACTTTTTCTTCATTTTTTCTTTCTTTTTGTTGGTGTTTTCGAGAAAAACATGTATCTTTGCAACCAGAAATAAAAAATAAGAATTTAAACTCAATAAAAGATTAAAGATTATGAAAGCATCAGAAGTCATCGCGAATCTCCAAAGAAGATTCCCAAACGAGCCTGAGTACATTCAGGCAGTTAGTCAGGTACTCGGTACTATCGAGGAAGAGTACAACAAGCACCCAGAGTTTGAGAAGGCAAACCTCATCGAGCGTCTCTGCATTCCAGACCGCATCATCCAGTTCCGCGTATCTTGGGTAGATGATAAGGGCAACGTACAGACTAACATGGGTTACCGCGTTCAGCACAACAACGCGATTGGCCCTTACAAGGGAGGTCTTCGCTACCACAAGTCAGTAAACTTGGGTATTTTGAAGTTCTTGGCTTTCGAGCAGACATTCAAAAACTCTCTTACTACTCTCCCAATGGGTGGTGCTAAGGGTGGTTCTGACTTCTCTCCACGTGGCAAGAGCAACAACGAGGTAATGCGTTTCTGCCAGGCTTTCATGACAGAACTTTATCGTCACATGGGTCCAGACGAGGATGTTCCAGCTGGTGATATCGGTGTAGGTGGCCGTGAGGTAGGTTACCTCTTCGGAATGTACAAGAAGTTGACACACCAGTTCCAGGGCGTCTTGACCGGTAAGGGTCAGGAGTTCGGCGGTTCATTGATTCGTCCTGAGGCTACAGGTTACGGTAACGTATACTTCCTCTGCAACATGCTCGCTACCAAGGGTATTGACATCAAGGGCAAGACAGTTTTGGTTTCAGGTTCAGGTAATGTAGCCCAGTACACTATGGAGAAGTTGCTCCAGTTGGGTGCTAAGCCAGTTACATGTTCAGATTCAGACGGTTACATCTACGACCCAGACGGAATCGACCGCGAGAAGCTCGATTACATCATGGAGCTCAAGAACGTCGAGCGTGGCCGTATCAAGGAATATGCAGAGAAGTATGGTGTAAAATATGTTGCAGGTGCTAAGCCTTGGTTTGAGAAGGCAGACATCGCTCTCCCATCAGCTACTCAGAACGAAATCAACGAGGAGGCAGCCAAGGCTCTCATCGCCAACGGCGTAATCGCAGTAAGCGAGGGTGCTAACATGCCTTCTACTCCAGAGGCTATCAAGGTATTCCAGGATGCTAAGATTCTCTACTCTCCAGGTAAGGCAGCCAACGCAGGTGGTGTTGCAGTATCAGGTCTTGAGATGAGCCAGAACTCAGAGCGTCTGAAGTGGTCTCGTGAGGAGGTTGATGCTAAGCTCCACGACATCATGAACGATATTCACGCTAACTGCGTGAAGTATGGTACAGAGCCAGACGGTTACATAAATTACGTAAAGGGTGCAAACGTAGCCGGCTTCCTGAAGGTAGCTAAGGCTATGATGGCTCAGGGCATTGTATAAGACAATAAATTTTCCAATAAAATTTTTTAAAAAATTAATATGATAGGAAATAGCGGGTCTGTGACAGATCCGCTATTTTTGTGTCTACTCCTTCCCCCACTCCTTCTTTACATCAAAGCAGGGACAGGCTTTGTTGGCAAATTCATTATGCCCATGAATCGTGGCTAATGGATATTCCTCCTTCAGCTGCTCGATGAGCGAGCGCATTGCCGCTTTCTGTTCTCGGGTTCTTGTATCCTTCGGCTTACCTTTCTTTGATAAGCCGCCGATGTAGCAAATGCCTATACTGATGGAATTATGGCCCTTGCAATGGGCGCCGACCTCCTCTATCGCACGGCCTACATGAATGCTGCCGTCACGATAAATCACGAAATGATAACCTATGCAGCGCATTCCGCGCTCCCGGTGCCAGCGGTCAATATCCGCTACGGTGAAGTTGCGACCTTCCTTGGTCGCACTGCAATGAATGATGATTTCCTTTATCTTACGCATGATATTGAATATTAATTATTGAAAAATAAGCAGATAATTGAAGGGGATTTCGTCAACACCCCAATCCCTGATAAACAGATTGATTCTGCACGGTAGATGCTTTTTCTTCATCCTCTTGAATTCTTCATCCAACAACTGGCAAAATTCATTATAGCATTCTTCTGATTGCGTAACGATTCCGGTATAATGAGACTTGCCCAGAATGATACTCTTGTTTCTCAGACGTAGCGGACCGTTGCCAGGCACGAAGCGAGCTCTGCGCCTAACAGTACGAGGCACGTAATTGGATCTTAACAGAATAACAGGCTTGATAACAATTTCATATTTTCCTCTTTCATACTTATTTTTCTTCTTTGTCTCCGACACCTTCTTTTGCTTGGTAGGAATGAGAGAAATCTTATAACGTCCTGCTGGCAAATGACGGTTAGGACGTTCTAAGGTGTCGCAGAAAATCTTGCCACCTATAACCATTGTGCCATCCACACTCCATGGAGTGAAGCGACGGCGGAATATATTGATGTTCATGATAATTTACAATTAATAATTGATAATGAATAATTGGATCAAGGCCGGCCATTAAGGCTGATTTAAGAACCGAAAAACTTAATGACCCTTAATGACCTTGACCCTTAATGACACCCTCTTTAGACTGTAGGAGAAACTTTCTGATAGCGCATGTCAGGTAATACACAGATTAACCCCTGACGTTTCCAGTTCTTTAGCATCTGTTTTACCGTCTCATGGGTGGCTGTTGCTCCCTTAACTGCAATGCTCTGCTGCTCTGCCTGCTCAAAGGTGAAAGTTACGTCCAGCCGCTCAAAGATGGAATCATTCTTACCTCTGCGACTTCTGTCGTAAGCAGACTGACTGCAATAATTCTTGGATGAGAACGCATCCTCTATGCGACTACGGAAGAAGTAGAGTGCATTATCCAACTGATAATCTGCCAGGATATTGAAGGTTTCGAGCATGGTTGGTGTCTGCGTCTTTACGAGCATTCCCTTCCACAAATCAGGTGACTCCTTCAGCTGTTTCTCGGCTCCATTGAATCCATGCTTCTGAATCAGCGTTTCCAGAACCTTACAGAGCATGATGCAGGTCATCATTCTCATGGTGGTTGGACAGATACGGAAACGCTGGCGGGCTTTCACCTTGTCGTCATTTTTCATCGTTTCCAGTCTGATCTGTTCCAGCCATTTTCTACCCTTTTCCTCCAGCTTCGGCAGCACTACCTCACCCGACATCAGCGGCAGCAGATGAGCTATCTGAATAATGCGGTCGCGCTGACGTTCGTTCATTACATACATGTTGTCAGAAAGTGGAGTGAAGGTATTATCGGGCGTTTTTGCCACGATGATACGGCTTTGGAAACCATCCGTATAATTGCTTACCACTCGATAGAGCGCATCAGGCGTTCCACACATCACTACGTTCCATAACAGTCTGTCTATATGAACATTCACTGCATCTGCACTTCTAGCTTCACGCTCATAGCTTGTTCCGTCGTAAGCCTGTCTCAACATGACTGAAAAGTCGCTCATTGCCGATTTCCACTTCTGCGCTACGGTGTCAGCTTCCGGAGTAAACGAGAAGGCGTGCTTGCCTTCCGTGTTCGCCAGTCGTTCAGCCAGATTCGCCACCGTATTGTTCAGTGTCAAGCATCTTACCGGCAGTTTCGGCTCTTCCGGCTGCTCCTTCTTGTTCTTGGCTGCACGTTTCTTGGCTCGCCATTCATCCTCCTTCTGCTGATACATTTTGTCCATTTCCTTCACTTCCGAAGTCCATGCGTCAATCACGGGGTCAATACTACCCTTGCCAGATGCAAAATCTCCGGCGATGTAGGAGATGAGGTTCAGCGAGTTCATCTTCCCGTGAACGGAAACCTTCACGCCCGTTGCGAGCATTCCGATGGCAGGACAGATGGCTGTGATTACAGGCAGTGCCAGTGCCGGACCCACTGCGCTGACGGAATCCCGAATGCCTTGCGGCAACTTAGGCAGCGCATTATAATAGAACAGATCGTCCTTGGCGTTAGCCTCGTCCAGCGCATTTACCAGCGCCTCATTGTCAGTCGCCGAACCACCACCCGCATTTCCCTGCTTCATTCGTTCCTGACGGATGGCAGAGAGCACATCCTTCAGTCGCTTAGGCATTTGCGTGATTTTCTCGTTCAATGCCGAGTTGATGCAAGCCATCTTTTCCTGTTCGGGAAACCCATCGTAGCAGGGAATAATCTGAGCCAGCAGATTGCGGTCAAAACCACAGATGTGGCGCAGATTCACAGCCAGCTCAAAGGTCAGCGTATTGCGGTTGGAGCGCATCGGCTCCTGCCCATCATTATACAGTTGCCACCACTTCTTAATGATTTCCCCATAAGGAATCCCGAGATAATTGTCCTGAGCAGCAGAAGTAGTTGAAGTAGAAGAAGTTGACGCAGCAGAGGCAGAAGCAGCAGAAGTAGAAATTCTCGAATCCTTAAATTCCTGACCCTTAAAAGCCCCTTGAGAAGCTTTCTGAGAATCCTTAAATTCTTGACTCTTTAAAACCCCTTGAGGATTCTTCTTGATTTCTTCCAACCAAGGCATAAAGTGCTTGTTTGCCTTGTGCGCCCCTTCCGGCAGTTCCTCCTGTCCGTATCTTTCACGCTCTTCCAGGACCTTCCCTTCAGCTGCCACGGCAGCCTCATCATATTCATCCTTGAAAAGCCGTGGCGAAAGGAAGAGCAAATCTTCGTCATCCGATGTGGTCGTGAAATAAACCCGATTGATGTCGTGAGCCGAAGTATCCATTTCACACTTGAGCATCGTAGCAATTCGTACCTGATTCTCCAGAACCGTCTTGCCCTTTTCACGTTCAAACACCGCATGACCGCCTTGTCGTGCGCTGCGTTCCAGCATCAGAAGTCCGTACTTGTCCGGTTCTTTCAGCAGCAGCTTGGCAGCCTTGGCAAAAGCCTCCGGCTCATCCATATCAAATCCGAAAGCACCGCTTGGCAATTTCATTCCCTTCACCACGCCTTGCGGATAATGGCCGGAGTAGTTAAACTGCACCAGTCTCCGTTTCGCAGCATCGTTTCCGGCACGAGCCAGGCGAAGATTCGCCTTCTGCTCATTGCTTCCACGCAGCTGCTTATACTCCTCTTCCGAGGTGATGGAGCGGGCAACCTTGTGCCCATTCTCCACCTTAATTAAATAACAACTCATCTGTCTGTTTCTTACTTATCGTTTTTAAGTTGAATACAAAACATCCTAATGTTTCAGTTGGTAATCCAATACAGCATCAGCACCTTCAGCAGCCTCAACAGCCAGCGTTTGGGCGATGTTGATTCCCTCATGGCAGAACACCTTCAAGGTAAGCTGAACAGCACCATCCTTGGTCTTGCTCACACGACCGTGCGCCAGTTTCTTAATCAGTTCCGACTGAGTTCTGAGGCGGTGCTGAACCACGAAATCAAATGTTCCGTCAGGCATTTGCTGAGCCACGCCCATCGAACGGAATCGAGGAACCTTATTCACCCCCGATTCCTGAGGACTGAAGAGGAAATACTGCTTAGCATCATAGTAAGCCATTCCACCCAACTGCACATGCTGGCAGTCATTATTATTCACTTGCTGGTTCTGAACATTATTCTGAGCATTGTTCTGAACCTTGTTTACTTTCTTAACCATAATCTGAATTGAATTTTAGGAGAAGAAACATCCGGATTGTTGCGCGCTTTACCATGGAAAATCCTCCTCAGTTTCAACTCAGTTTTTTACTTTTTTGCCTCCTTTTAGCCTTTAACGGGGAAACGGGGGCGGAAAGGGGTTAAGGTTCTTTTTACCTTTTTACCCTTTTACCTTTTTACCTTTAAAAAAGCCTTTTTACTTTTTTACCCTTTTACTTTTTCAATGTCCGTAACCAGGATATCCTGATAAACCTGACCATTGTGCTCATGGGTAGTAAAGCGGAGCGTAACTGCCACCAACTCGCCCGGAGCATACTTACACTGAGCCATATTGCCCAACATTGCCGCAGCGTACTGGTTCTCATACTTGCCGCCCATCTCCTGGAGAACGATGTTGCATTTCATCA
>OGPF01000578.1_pt1 | contig 20973 bp, 11 predicted proteins | sample 1552871 | NCBI WGS metagenome assembly OGPF01 (sample SAMEA2580276, study PRJEB22360) | human gut metagenome | biome: human gut; feature: human-associated habitat; material: faeces | place: Denmark | collected 2008/2010
ACATGGTTCCTTTTCCTTGATGGGTCCTGCCCCCCGCCGACGCTAGCGGCTACTCCACTCAGAACATCCCCAAGGACTATATAGCCTATATCCAGAACAACGGCACTGACCCCATCGAGTCGCTCTCCATCATCGTGGAGGCCAAGGGTCTGCGCACGGCCGAATTCCTCACCGAAGGTCTCTCTGTCCCCAACAACAAGCCTACGCAGGTCAGGTTGCGCGACATCTCCCTCCCCTTTGAGGGCAACTACAACGGAACATTCACGGTAGCCGAGGTGAATGGCGACTTGGATCCTGACATGAAGGACAACGTCATCACACTCTACAACTATTATAGTATCAAGGAGGGTGCCAAGGCTGAAACCCATCGCCCGCTCTTCGAGGAGTTTACCTCCGAGGGCTACGAGGGTTCCTACATCGCCGACACACTCTACCGCAATGCGCTGGCCGAGTTGGGCGACGTTATCTGGGTGAAGCACCACGACGACTACCAGAAGAATGTCGATCAGTTTAAGTTTGGCAACGAGGCCGACTACGAGGCCCTCTACGGAGGCTATCCCACGTTTGTCCCCGCCGTTTGCTTCGACCGTCGCCGCATCACGGGCTTCGAGGAGCCGGGTCCGGCCTACTTCTCACCCTATCGTGAGGAGACTACTGCCATCCTCGCCCAGCTCGGCGAGACCCTCACCTTCATCGACCTCGACATCCAGCCCACCGTCCAAGCCGCCACGGGCAAACTCGAGGTGCGCATCAAGGGCCATGCTGGCGTCAACGAGATGCCGCTGCAGAACAGTCTCCGCATGACGACATGGCTCGTGGAGGACAGCATTCCCACAACCACGCAGAAGGGCTGCCCCGAACCGCAGTTCATCCAGAATGGCGTCATCCGTGCCGTCCTGAGCGAGGAGGGCATCTGGGGCGACCCCATCGACATCACCAACTACGACTTCGACCGCAGCTATACCGCCGACCTCGACCCGTCGTGGAATCGCAAGCACCTGCGCGTGGTGTCCTTCGTCAGCAACTGGGACGAGAACAACGTCCGCAACCGTTCTGTCTATAACACCAACCAGGCCCCCGTGCTCGACCTCACCGCCATCGACGACCTCGCCACTGAGCCGTTGCAGCCGCGTGTGGAGGTGCTGGGATCCACGCTCGCCACGACCAACGGTGCCCGCATCGTCGGCGTCTATGACATGAGCGGACGCGAGGTCTCTGCCACGCAGCTCTCCAAGGGTGTCTATATCGTCAAGGTGACCAATGGTTCCGTCACCGCCACGCAGAAAGTATTCATACCATAATCCAATTCGGAGCAAATGGGCCAGCGGTCGTCCAAGGAATTCCTTCCAGGCCAGCCTGGCCCATTTTTCCCCATTCATATTTATTTATTAATAAACTGATGAGAAAGAAAATTTTACTGATTCTTCCATTACTCCTCTTTGCCATCACCCAGCAGCTGCAGGCCGTCACCTGCAACTGGGGCTATTGCAACAGTGTTGTCAACGACCAGTTTGGATCTGTCAACAAGGGCAAGGGAGCCATCTATATCCCGGCCGAGATCTCGAAGATGTACGAGGGCAAGCAGCTCTCCTACGTCCGCGTCGGACTGGCCGCCAAGGCTAAGACCGTCAAGGTCTTCGTCACCAAGGACCTCAATGGCGAGTATATCACCACCCGCACCCAGCGCGACCAGCTGAGTGGATTCAACGAGATCAAGTTTGCTGAGCCCTGGACCATCGACGGTGAGGGCTTCTATATCGGCTATGAGTTTGAGTCCGACGACTACGCCCTGGGAGCCTCCACGATGTACAACGAGAACGCCTGCTGGGCTGACCTCGGCGACGGTTGGAAAAACTATGCGGTCGAGGACCACGCTCTCGCACTCTCCATCCAGGCCAAAATCAGCGGCGACAACCTGCCGAAGGACTACTGGCTCTTCTGCTCCAACGACATCCTTGCTGAGGCTGGCAAGCCTTTCAACATCAACTTCTCCATCCGCAACATGGGCACCGCCATCGGACGCCGCTTTCAGGTGGCCTATAGCATCGACGGTGGCGAGGAGGTGACCGAGGAAATCAAGCAGACGCTCGGCCAGGATATCGAGAAGGACTTCAGCATCGCCCATCCGGGTTACGCCTCCCTGGGCAAGCATAGCGTACAGATCCGCCTCGTCAGCGTCAATGGCGAGGCCGACGCCTACGAGGGCAACAACGTGGCCAATTCCACCATCCGTGTGATGAATACTCTCCCCGTGCAGCGTGTCGTCTTCGAAGAAGGCACGGGCACCTGGTGCCCTTATTGCATCCGTGGCATCGAGGGCTTCAACTACATGACGGAGAAGTATCCCGATACCTTCATCGGCATTGCTGTCCACAAGGACGACCAGTTTGCCACCAGCTCCTACGACAAGCTCACCTTCACGGGCTATCCCTCTTCCTATGCCATGCGCGACTGTTCTCAGTCCATCAACCCCTCTTCGGCCAACCTCGAGGGCGTCTATAAGGTGATAGCCGCCCAGCAGCCCGTGGCCTCCGTGGGTGTCGTCGCAGGCTACACCGACGCCAGCAAGACGACGTTCACCGTCCGCACCAACCTCAACTTCTTCACCGCCAAGAGCGGACTCAACTACCGTCTCTCCTACGTCCTCCTCGAGAGTGGCATGATCGCCTACCAGCAGGGCTACTACAAGGACACGGAGATGAACCACGTGGCCCGCATGAACTACTCTTTCGACGGTTTCGCCAACAGTGTGCCCAAGAGCGTGGAGGAAGAAGAGGATGTGGAGAGCTTCAGAGATCTTGAAATGCCCACGACGGTCCAGAACAAGGACAATGTCGAGTTGGTCTGCCTCCTCATCGACGGCATCTCGGGCCATATCGTCAATGCTGCCAAGTGCGAGATCGACGCTGAGGCTCCCGTCAGCGCCATCCGCGAGACGCGCCAGCAGGATGTGCCCATCTTCACCGTCAGCAACGGACAGTTGAACCTCAACGGCTACCGTGGCACCGTCAGCGTCTATGACGCCAGCGGCAAGCAGGTCTCCGCCGACCATCTCCAGGCTGGCCTTTACATCCTGCGCGCCACCGACGGCAACCAGAGCTTCGTCCAGAAGGTGGTGGTCCGCTAAGTATTTCCTCGTCCTCGCGCCCTCTTGGCGAGGAGGACGAAGAAAATCTCTCATAGAGGCAGGATGGAAGGCCGTGGTGCTTTCCTCCAGCCTCTGCCTGTATCTTTGCCTACTGCGGCTTCCGATATATTCACCTATCAAAAGACAACACGAATGAAACCGATCCGACAATTATTCCTTTCTGCCCTATCGCTGTTTCTTGTCGCTCCGCCAGCCTTAGCCCAGGACACCCATGCCCCCACGTGGCATTTCCCCCTCCAGGCAGCCGGCACGGCGGCTCAGCGAACCCTCTGGGGCTATATGGGCTCCTGCACCGACTGGCCTACCAGCAGCGCCGACTATGGCTTCATGGCCTTCACGGCAGGCAGCAACCCCACCTTCGCCGACCTGCTCGTCGATGCGGTCCATACGATGTCGCCCAATGGTGGCGGCGCGCTCCACGACGGATTCTACGACGCGGTCCACTACGTCAAGGAGGAAAATATGCTGAAGGTCACCCACTATCAGTTTAGCACTGACGGCAAGTGGCACTCCACCATTGTGCCTACCCTGGTGTCCGACCCCACGCTCATCGCTACCGAGACGGCCTCCAGCCGCGCCACGGGCAAGGTCTATGGCCAGTTCTACAACAATGCCCTCAGCGGCTTTGAGTTTGGCGTTATCGACTACGACGCCATGGAGCGCACCACCATCGCCGAGTCGCAGCACAAGTATGTGGCCCTCGGTGTCACCTCCTACGAGGCGGTCTATGGCGTGGCCACCGACGGCAACCTCTACCGCATCGATACCGAGACGGGTGAGGAGCGTCTCGTCGGTCCGACGGGCGTCAGTGTGGCCGAAAGTTCGCGCCAGAGCTACGGCCAGAGCGGTGAGATCGATCAGGACGACGACATCTTCTACTGGGCCTGCATCGACAAGGACAAGCATGCAGCTCTCTACACCGTCGATCTTGCTTCGGGTGCTGCCACCCTCATCGCAGACATGCCCCACAACGAGCAGATCCTTGGCATGGGCATCCCCGACGCCACGCCTTCATCTGCCGCTCCTGCAGCCGTCGCCGACTTCCGTATCGCATTCGACGGCGGTTCCACCTCCGGAACGGTCAGTTTCACGGCTCCGACCAAGACCTATGGTGGCGCTTCGCTCTCGGGATCGGTCAGCTACACCGTCAAGGCCAACCAGCGTACCATCGCCTCCGGCACGGCCACGCCCGGCCAGCAGGTCAGCGCACCCGTGAGCGTCCGCGAGGGCACGACCTATTTCCGTCTTCAAGTCTCCAACGAGGCCGGTGCGGCCCCCGTGGTGCGCAAGACGCAGTATGTCGGCTTCGACGAGCCCCTGCCGCCCACCTCCGCCCGCCTCACCATCTCTGCCAGTGGTCAGGCCACCGTCACCTGGGGTGCGCCCCAGCGTGGTGTCAACGACGGCTATGTGGGCCCGCTCACCTACGATGTGGTGCGCTATCCTGGCACCGTCACCGTGGCCTCCTCTACGGAGAACCGTAGCCTGAGCGAGCAGCTCCCCGACCAGCTTGGCAACTATATCTATGCCATCACAGCCATCAACGGCACGAAGCGCAGTCAGCCTGCCAACACCAATGCCGTACGCTACGGCAGCAGCATTGAACCCACCTACACCGAGACCTTCGACACCCAGGATGCCTTCAATCTCTATAAGGTCATCAATGCCAACAACGACAACTACACTTGGAAGTGGCATGAGGTGCTCCAGTGCGCGCAGTATGAGGCCAACCTCGGCCGCGCTGCCGACGACTGGCTCGTCTCGCCCCCAATCCACCTCCAGGCCAACCATGTCTATACGCTTTCCTTCAAGGCCCGCAACTCCCTCGTCTATTACAATGAGGTGATCGAGGCCAAGTGGGGCAACCAGGACAATGTCTCGGCCCTTACCAACGAGGTCATCGGCCGGACAACGCTCTCGGGCGCCGTCTTCCAGCCTTATGGCAAGGAGATCACTTCGGCTAAGGATCAGACCATCTATCTCGGCATCCACGCTCTCAGTCCCGCGGGCACGGCCAAGGTACTCATCGATGATATCACCATTGCCGACGAGGGTCATGTGCAGGGTCCCGACTCCGTGCGCAGTCTTCGTGTTGTCCCCGACGCTCAGGCACGCCTTCAGTCCACGCTTTCCTTCACTGTCCCGACGAAGACCGTCCAGGGCGGATCGCTCGGTGCCATCACCAAGATAGTCGTAGAGCGTGATGGTACGGCCGTCCATACCTTCACCTCTTGCACGCCTGGTCAGACTCTCTCCTGGGACGATACCACGCCGCAGCAGGGCTTGAATCGCTACACCGTCACGGGCTACACGCAACAGGGTGCGGGCCGCAAGGCCACGGTCTCGGTATGGGTAGGTCTCGATCAGCCTGCCGAGCCTCGCAACCTGACCACCACCGACACGCAACAGGGTGCCCGCATCGCCTGGACTGCGCCTTCCGCCAAGGGAGCCCACAAGGGTGTCGTTCTCTCCGAGGGTCTCACCTACAATGTCTATGAGTATGACGCCGACGAGATCCTGGAGCCTTGGCAGTCGGTCGAGGAGGGACTCACGGACGCTTCCTACGAGGTCAGCCTGAACAAGAGCGGCCCGCAGACGCTTCGCCATTTTGCTGTCTCGGCCCTTAATGGGGCAGGGGAGGGCAACCGCGCCTTTGCTCCGCCCGTCATCGCTGGCGCACCCTACACGATTCCCTATCGTGCGGGCTTTGCTCCCGCCAGCGACAAGAGTCTGTGGTGGATTCCCGTCGATGCTGGCAACAATCAGTTCGTGCGCAACGGCCAACAGGCTTCCGATGGTGACGCCCACTGCATGATGTTCACGTCCTACAATCCCGACGTGGCAGCCGAACTCTATTCCGGCAAGATTGCCCTTGCAGGCACGCAGGACGCCGAGGTGGTCTTCAGCCACAATGCCACGGCCAATAGTACCGACCGCATCGAAGTCACGGTGCGCCAGCCGGGTTCTGCTGAGGAGACCCTCGGTGTTGTCGATTACCAGAGCATCAGCACCAGTGGATGGCAGCGCACGGCCTTCTCCATCCCGGCCAAGTATGCCTCCGCTCCCTATGTCATCATTGGTTTCCGTGCCACGGCTCCCATCTACCATGCCATCCGTCTCGACGACGTCTGTGTGCGTGGAGTCCTGGCCAATGACCTTTCTGTCGCCATGACCGCTCCGCAGCAGGTGGAGAAGGGTCTTCCCGTCGAGGTGACGCTGGCCGTCGAAAACCACGGTACGAAGGAGGCTTCTCACTATGCCGTCCGTCTCGCTGTGGCCGACGAAGTGCTCTATAGCGAGACCTTCGACACACCGCTTGCCTCGCTTGCCACCCATACCATTCCCGCTCGTGTCGTCCTCCCGGTCTCCATGGAGGGCAGTGAACTGACTCTGACGGCCACGGTCTCCTATGAGGCCGATGAGGACCGCGCCAACAACACCGCCTTGCAGCAAGTGACGGTCGGCGAGTCGCCCGTCCCCGCTCCCTATCAGGTCTCGGGCAGCCAGCAGGGCGACGCTGTCACGATCTCTTGGGTTGCGCCTGCTGCCGCCAGCATCCCGACCAAGGAGACCTTCGATAGCTATCCCGCATGGACCATCGACAAGATCGGTCCCTGGACCACCTACTCCTCCAACAAGGGTGAGACCGGATGGCTTTGGGGTGCCATGGGTATGCCGTTCGAGCACGAGGGCGAGCCCTACGTCTATATCGTCTTCGTCCCCGACTCCATCCAGGACGGCATCACGGGCTACAACTACTCGCTGAAGCCCCATAGCGGCGACCGCTGCCTCATGGCCCGCTACAGCCGCGCCAAGGACTATTCGCTCATCGACAGCGACGACTGGCTCTTCTCGCCGATGCTCTCGGGCGAGGCGCAGACCATCAAGTTCTTTGCCAACGACACCGAGCCCGATCCCAGCAATCTTCGCTACTACGCCACCTTCGAGGTGCTCTACTCCACCACCGGACTCAAGCCCGATGATTTCACGCGGGTCAATAGTTTCAAACAGGAGGACAGCCACTGGGGCGAATATGCCTTCGATGTGCCTGCGGGGGCACAGTATTTTGCCATCCGCAACACCACTGAGGGTGCGCCCTTTGACGGCCTCCTCATCGACGACATCAGCTATCTTGCAGGCTACGGCCTCTTGGAGGGCTTCAATGTCTATCGCGATCGTGAGTTGATCGAGAGTCTGCCCGCCGACGCCACGTCCTTCAGCGAGTCCCAGATGCCGTGGGGTCGCCATCAGTATGCTGTCACGGCAGTCTTCGCTGGCGGCGAGTCGGCCTTGGCCACGAGTAGCGAACTCATCTTCACGGGCATCACGACGGTTCAGTCCAGCCCTGTTGCTGCCGATTGCCAACCGGTCTATAACCTTCAAGGACAGCGTGTTGGCGTTCGTTCCGACCTCCACCGTTTCCCCAAGGGCGTCTATGTCGTGGGAGGCAAGAAGGTAGTGGTAAGATAAGTCTCAGATAGACTTTCGAACCCCTCTCGCCGTTCCTATCCTATAACAAGGTCCGCCAGTCTGCTTCCCTTTTGGAGGCTCGCTGGCGGATCTTTTCTTTACTTCTGCCGCATCATCCACGGATGTGCGCTTTCCTTCCCTTCTTCCTTCTTGTCTCTGTGATCAGAAATCGAAAACGTCATTTCGTCATTACGACGTCGCTCAATCCCAGCTGCCCGCTTCCGCCAATGGATGAGTCGAGATAGGGGAGAGGGTTCCAAAGTCCTTCATGATGACTCGCCAATTTGTTGGTTCATCCGGAAAATGGAGTGATAGGGTTGTTTGCGTTGTTTCGATGCAGCCTGCTAAGTGGGGAAAACAACACGAACAACAAGTACAACGTATCACAACATTTCGCCTTGAGCAATCCTGCCGAGAGGTAAACAACATGATACCTCCAGGTTCATGCAAGAGTCTCCCACCTAATGACGAAATGACGTAATGACGAAATGACGTTTTCACTTTTCCACTTCTCCTCAGAATTTTCTAAAAAGAGAGCATGTAAAGAAAATTAGTGTCATCTATGGAGGTTTATATAGTTAAGCTATATACTTCGTGTGTTAGATTTAAAAAAGTTCGAAACATTTTGTTCCCCGTTGCAGTATCGCTCTGCGTTATTCGTTAGTTTCGTGAACGGTTATGAACGGATTGTGAATGGTTTATGAATGGATTGTAAACGCTTATGAATGGATTTGCATTCGGTTGTTCTATATCGTAATTTTGCACCGTCTTCAACAGACATTATCACCGTCAGCAACTGACAAGGTGAAGCAGTATCAACTTCAAAAACTTTCAAGGCAATGAAACAAAATCGCAGTCCCACCAAGTCCGCAGAACGGCGGCTAAACGAATCGGTCACGTATCGGTCTCGTATCGTTTCCGTATCGATCTCGTATCGTTTCCGTATCGATCTCGTATCAATCCCGTATCGTTCTCGTATCGTCCTCCTATCGTTCTCCTATCGTTCTCGCTTCCGGAAGCGGAAACAATACGGAAACGATACGTAAACGATATTTGTTCGAACGAAGGTTGATACGTGGTTGATACGTGGTCGATACGTAGGGGATACGTGGAGGCAGGGTTCCTGGGGCCCTGACTATCACTGCCAAGGTAGCGGGTGTGGTGTCTCAGCTCACAGCGGCAAGAAAGTGTTTACCAACCTAACGATCGAAAGTAGTGGGTATTTTTCGCTTATTGAGCAGTGAGAATTTCCTCCAAATAGGGCTGCAGGACGCTGGCCCAGATACGGTAGCCCGCCTCGTTGATGTGGAGCCCGTCTGTGGTAAGGTCTGCCCGCATGGTGAGTCCGTCCTCGGTAGTGAAGAGCGGGTGGAGATTGATGAAGGTCAGCTGCTGCCGCTCGCAGTAGTCCTGCAACCGGTGGTTGATATCGACGATCTTCGCCTCCTGTCCCTCCAGTATCTTCCACAACTTCACCTCCAGGTTCACGGGCAGCAGACTCTGCACCAGGAGACGCGTCTGAGGGGTCTGCGTGCGGATGGCGTCGATCACGCTGCGGCATTTCTCAAAGATCTCCTCGTCAGTCTCTTCTCCCGTCACGTCGTTGGTGCCGACCATCAGAAAGATAGCCTTCGGGTGGTGGGGTGTGATCTGATAGAGTCGGCGGAGCATTCCCTGGGTGTTGTCGCCCATGATGCCGTAGTTGACGATGCCGGGCCTTCCCAGTTTTTCGCTCCAGTCGCCTCCAAACTCGGTCAGGCTATTGCCCAGCATGACAATGGTGGAGGTGTCGATATCGTTGCGGTTCTCAAATTGTGTTACCATGTTCGTATAGTGTTCTGACGGTCTCCACGCGTCCGATTGCGCTGACAATGAGAGGTGGGAGGCCAGGAGGATGGCGATGGAGAGGAATAGTTGTTTTGTTAGAATCATGTTGACTACATTATGACGGCCCGTCCTTGTGCGATCATCCGAGTGGGGTGGGGGCGAGGGTGCCTGTTGGCTCGCTGCCTTGTGGCTACCTGGCGAATCTTTGCCCTGTGTGGCTACCTGATGGTTCTCTGTCCCGTTGCATATCGGGCGTGGCCGCTAAAACGAGGGGCAAAGTTACGTTTTTTTTCTGTATTATCTCCCCCTTCCGCAAGGTTTTTGTCCCTTTGTTGGCAAATTGCGCCTTAATTTACCTCTTGCATAATTCTTTAAAGTCAAAAAATATAGCTAACTTTGCACCCGCAAATGCGCTTGTGGCGGAATTGGTAGACGCGCCAGACTTAGGATCTGGTGTCTCCCGACGTGCAGGTTCGAGTCCTGTCAGGCGCACCAATAAGAATCCTAACTACTTGATAATAAGTGGTTGGGATTTTTGCTTTAATATTTTTGCCGAGTTTTTTCGAGTTATTAAGAGATTACCTGTATAAGCCTCGGCAAAAGTGTCATAATATCAATTTCAACATATTATTTTCACACATAAAAGAGAAAACTACCCTACAGTTGTGCTTTCTCATTAAAATCAGTTATCTTTGTAGGCGAAATGGCAATAGCCAAATATAAATGGTACAAAGCGAAATACGTCTAAGATGATAAAGGAAACAATATCTCCTGTTCGAAATAAAGGAGCACAAATGAGCCAAGAAGAAAAACCTTGGTTTAACCATTCGCAGATGGTAGCCAATATCATGTCAGCAAGAATGAAGAAACTTGGAATGACTCAAAAGATGTTGGCAGAGAAAATGAATTGTACCCAACAGTACATTTCAAAAATCTTAAAAGGGCGTGAGAATCTTTCGCTTGAAGCCATAAACAAAATAGAGAATGCCTTGGATATTCATTTTCTACAAATGAATGAATAGCCATGTTCCATTTCATGGCACGTTTTCTCGCCATGGCAGAGCTTAAGTAAACTTAGCTCTGCTCATCTGGCTTAACGAAAACCTTCTTATAAGTGTAACGATAAAAAAGATAAGATATGTCTGTACAAAGTGAAGCTGCCCTCGAAAACGGACTTATTGCAACTCTTCAAAAGATGAACTACGAGTATGTTCATATTGAAGAGGAGAAGAACCTGTCTGCCAATTTCAAAAGGCAGTTGGAGAAACACAACAAGAAGAAATTGGAGGAACTTGGACGCACAGAGTTTACGGAGTCTGAGTTTGAAAAGATACTTATCTATCTTGAAGGTGGCACTCGCTTTGAAAAGGCAAAGAAACTGCGAGACCTCTTTCCGCTTGAAATGGAAAGCGGCGAACGTCTGTGGGTGGAGTTCTTGAACCGCACTCACTGGTGTCAGAACGAGTTTCAAGTTTCCAATCAAATCACGGTTGAGGGCAGAAAGAAATGCCGTTACGATGTGACGATACTCATCAATGGTCTGCCTTTGGTTCAAATAGAACTAAAGCGCAGAGGTGTGGAGCTGAAACAGGCATATAATCAGATACAACGCTATCACAAGACTTCTTTCCATGGACTGTTTGACTACATCCAGTTGTTTGTCATATCCAATGGTGTAAACACGCGCTATTTCGCCAACAACCCGAATAGTGGCTATAAGTTCACTTTCAACTGGACGGATGCCGCCAACGTGCCGTTTAACGACTTGGAGAAGTTTGCCACAGTGTTCTTCGACAAGTGTACGTTGGGTAAGATTATCGGCAAGTACATAGTATTGCATGAGGGAGACAAATGCCTGATGGTGCTTCGCCCTTATCAGTTCTATGCAGTGGAGAAGATTCTCGACCGTGTGGAAAACTCCAACGACAATGGCTATATTTGGCATACTACAGGTGCTGGCAAGACCTTGACTTCATTCAAGGCAGCCCAACTCGTATCAGAGTCGGACGATGTGGATAAGGTGATGTTCGTGGTTGACCGCCACGACCTCGACACGCAGACCCAAGCCGAATACGAGGCTTTTGAGCCTGGTGCCGTTGACAGTACTGACAACACAGACGAGTTGGTGAAGCGTCTGCACAGCAATTCAAAGATTATTATTACCACCATACAGAAACTTAATGCAGCTGTCAGTAAACAGTGGTATAGCAGTCGTATTGAGGAAATACGCCATTCTCGCATCGTGATGATTTTCGATGAGTGTCATCGAAGCCATTTCGGAGATTGCCACAAGAACATCGTGAAGTTCTTCGACAACACGCAGATATTCGGCTTTACTGGCACACCTATCTTTGTTGAGAATGCGGTGGACGGACATACCACAAAGGAAATCTTTGGCAACTGTCTTCACAAATACTTGATAAAGGATGCAATTGCCGATGAAAATGTGCTTGGTTTTCTTGTGGAGTATTACCACGGCAATGAGGATGTGGATAATGCCGACCAAGACCGTATGACGGAGATAGCAAAATTTATCCTTAATAATTTCAATAAGTCAACATTCGATGGAGAGTTTGACGCATTGTTTGCCGTGCAGTCAGTGCCGATGCTCATCCGTTACTACAAGATATTCAAGGGCCTCCATCCGAAGATTAGGATTGGAGCCGTGTTCACATACGCAGCCAACAGCAGCCAGGACGACGCCTTGACTGGCATGAACGCTGGCCGCTATGTGAGCGAGAGCACGGGCGAGGCCGATGATCTTCAAGCCATCATGGATGACTATAATGATATGTATGGTACAAGTTTTACTACTGAGAATTTCCGTGCCTACTATGATGACATCAACCTCCGCATGAAGAAAAAGAAGGCAGATATGAAGCCGCTCGATCTCTGCCTTGTAGTTGGAATGTTCCTTACTGGCTTTGACAGCAAGAAACTCAATACGCTCTATGTTGACAAGAACATGGAATATCACGGCTTGTTGCAAGCGTTTAGCCGTACCAACCGTGTGTTGAACGAGAAGAAGCGTTTCGGTAAGGTGGTTTGCTTCCGTGACTTGAAAAGCAAGGTGGACGAGTCTATCAAACTTTTCAGCAACAGCAATAATCTTGAAGAAATTGTGCGCCCACCATTTGATGATGTCAAAACCCACTATCAAGAACTGACAAAGAACTTCTTGGAGCATTATCCCGAACCGCACTATGTGGACTATTTGCAGAGCGAGAACGACAAGAAGCGGTTTGTCCTTGCCTTCCGTGACATCATCAAGAAGCACGCAGAGATACAAGTGTATGACGAGTTTGAGGAGGATGCTCCCGACCTCGGAATGACCGAACAGCAGTTTATGGACTTCCGCAGCAAGTATCTTGATATATACGATTCGTTTGCAGTCAAGAACGATGATCCAAAGAAAGGTTATCAAGTTCCAGAGGAAGAACCAAGTATGGTTGGTGAGCCAGATCCTCATGAAGAAACCGCAACTGGTATGGGCGATATTGACTTCTGCTTGGAACTGCTACATAGCGACATCATCAATGTGGCTTACATTCTGGAGTTGATTGCCGACCTCAATCCGTATAGCGAGGACTACGAAGAGAGGCGTAAGCACATCATCGACACCATGATCAAGGACGCCGAACTTCGCAGTAAGGCAAAACTCATTGACGGATTTATTCAGAAAAATGTGGATGATGACCGTGACAACTTCATGGCTCGCAAACAAAAGGCTGATGGTACAAGCGACCTTGAAGAACGGTTGAACAACTACATTATCACCGAACGTAACAATGCTGTCAATACACTTGCGAAGGATGAGGATTTGGATGTATCCGTGCTCAATCACTATCTCTCTGAATATGACTACTTGCAAAAGGAACAGCCTGAAATCATACAAGAGGCATTGAAGGAGAAACACTTAGGACTGATCAAAAAACGCAAGGCATTGACAAGAATACTTGATAAATTGCGTTCTATTATAAGAACATTTTCTATGTGTTAAGTGTTAGTGATAAGTGATGAAGTGTTAGTGATAAGTGATGAAGTGATGAAGTGTTGCACTGCAACCACTTAGTCACTAATCACTAAAACATAAAACTTAAAAAAAAGATTATGAAGCAAAGTATATTAAAAGATAAGAGCAAGCTTTTTGCACTAAGGGTTATACGCTTGTACAAGTATTTATGTGAAGAAAAGAAAGAATACGTTCTTTCAAAACAATTACTTAGAAGTGGTACAAGTATCGGAGCAAACATAGCCGAAGCCTTTTACGGACAAAGCGAAGCTGATTTTGTTGCGAAATTGTCTATCTCGCAGAAAGAAACGAGTGAAACCATTTATTGGTTAGAATTATTACATGAGAGTGAATATTTAAAAGATAATGAATTTGATAGTGTTTATAGTGATGCAGAGGAATTAATCAAACTATTGACATCCTCTATAAAAACAATTAAAGAAAAAATGCTACAAAGCAAACATAATCACTAATCACTAAAACTTAATACTTAATATGAGCGAAGAATTACAACAGAAACTCCGTGACCAACTTTGGGAAGTTGCAAATAAGCTGCGTGGCAATATGTCTGCCAGCGACTTTATGTACTTCACCCTTGGCTTTATCTTCTACAAGTATTTGTCGGAGAAGATAGAGAAACACGCCAATGATGCATTGGTGGACGATGAAGTCACGTTCAAGGAACTGTGGGCAATGGAGAAAGATGCTGATGTGGAAGAATTGCAGGAAGGTGTAAAAACCGAATGTCTGGAGAATATCGGCTACTTCATTGAGCCAAACTTCCTGTTCTCGTCTGTCATTGAGAGCATTAAGAGAAAGGAGAATATTCTGCCGATGCTCGAACGCTCATTGAAGCGCATAGAGGACAGTACCCTCGGACAGGACAGCGAAGAAGACTTTGGAGGTCTATTCTCTGACATTGACCTTGCTTCACCCAAGTTGGGCAAGACTGCCGATGACAAGAATTCTTTGGTCAGCAATGTTCTTCTTGCACTTGATGATATTGACTTTGGTGTGGAAGCATCGCAAGAGATTGATATTCTTGGTGATGCCTACGAGTATATGATTAGTCAGTTTGCCGCTGGTGCTGGCAAGAAAGCTGGTGAGTTCTATACTCCTCAGGAAGTGAGCCGTATCTTGGCAGAGATCGTAACCATCGGTCACGCTCGTCTGCGCAATGTCTATGACCCTACTTGCGGTAGTGGTTCGCTGCTGCTTCGTGCTGCAAGCATAGGCAATGCCAACGAGATCTTCGGACAGGAGAAAAATCCTACGACCTACAACTTGGCTCGTATGAATATGCTACTGCATGGTATCAAGTTCAGCAACTTCCGCATAGAGAATGGCGATACTTTGGAGGCTGATGCTTTTGGCGATACACAGTTTGACGCTGTGGTAGCAAATCCTCCTTTCTCAGCCGAATGGAGTGCTGCGGACAAGTTCAACAACGACGACCGTTTCAGTAAGGCTGGACGCTTGGCACCACGCAAGACGGCCGACTATGCCTTTATTCTCCACATGATTTACCATCTTAATGAGGGTGGCACAATGGCTTGTGTCGCTCCTCATGGTGTGTTGTTCCGTGGCAATGCCGAGGGCGTAATTCGCCGTTTCCTCATTGAGAAGAAGAACTATGTGGATGCCATCATCGGACTTCCTGCCAATATTTTCTATGGTACAAGTATCCCTACCTGTATCTTGGTGTTCAAGAAATGCCGTAAGGAGGATGACAATATTCTCTTCATTGACGCAAGCAAAGAGTTTGAAAAGGTCAAGACCCAGAACAAGCTTCGTCCTCAGCATATCCAGAAGATTGTTGACACTTATCGTGAGCGCAAGGAGATAGAAAAATACAGCCATCTCGCCACACTGCAAGAAGTGGCTGAGAACGACTACAATCTCAACATTCCTCGCTATGTTGATACTTTCGAGGAAGAAGAACCTATCGATATCCACGCTGTCATGAAAGAAATCAAGGAGCTGGAAGCCAAACGAGCCGACCTTGACAAGGAGATTGAAGGCTATCTGAAAGAGTTGGGATTGGTGGAATGATTTTTTTGTACCAGGTTGGGACAATTTTAGAAGAACGTTTTATATGGCTGAGAAAGATAATATACCAGAAATGCGTCCTACGTTTGATGCTATCCGCAGGACTGACGAAAACAACAAGGAATATTGGAGCTCGCGCGACCTTTGTAATGCTATGGGATATTCTACTAACTGGAAATTCCAAAATGTCATAAATAAGGCAATTGCCGTAGCCAATCAAAAAGGCATGAAGATTGATGACCATTTCAACCAAACGGTTGATATGGTCAAGCTCGGTAGTGGTGCATATAGAAAGGTGAACATATTCCGTTTGTCTCGTATGGCGTGCATGATTATAGCTGAAAATGCAGACGGAAAGAAACCTCTGGTGCAACAAGCAAGAGAATATTTTTCGCAGTCCGTTTCTACCACAGAACTTATCCAAAACTCACTGGAATCCAACATATTGCTGTATAAAACAGCACAAGGTGAAACCCGCATTGAAGTGATATTCAACAACGAGACATTTTGGATGTCGCAAAAACGCATGGCAGATTTGTTTGGCGTAGACCGAGCAACGATTGCTTATCACCTTTCTCAAATTTATGAAAGTGGAGAACTTACAAAAGAGGCAACTTGTAGAAAAAATCAACAAGTTCAACTTGAGGGTGAGCGTGATGTGGAACGTACTCCTTTGTTCTACAACCTTGATGCCATTATTGCCGTAGGTTACCGTGTGAACAGCTATCAAGCAACTCAATTTCGTATATGGGCAACTTCTGTGTTGAAGGAGTTTATCATCAAGGGGTATGTACTTGATGACGAACGCTTGAAACAAGGAAAGCATTTCGGCAAGGACTACTTTGATGACTTGCTGGAACGCATCCGTGAGATACGGACGTCTGAACGTCGCTACTATCAGAAGATAACGGATGTATATGCAGAGTGTAGTGCTGATTATGATGCAAAATCAGAAAGTACCAAATTGTTCTTCAAGATGGTGCAGAATATGATGCACTTGGCTGTCACACATCATACCGCAGCAGAGATTGTCTTTAACAGAGCTGATGCCGAACAACCACACATGGGGCTTACCACATGGAAAAAAGCACCTAACGGACGAGTACAAAAGTCGGACACAATTGTAGCCAAGAACTATTTGTCGGATACCGAACTTAATCAACTCAATGGCATAACTACTTCATTCCTTGACTTTGCTGAGACTCGTGCCCAACGCCATATCATTACAACAATGGAAGATTGGCGAAAGCGACTTGCCCAGTTCCTTGCGGCAATGGACTATGAGGCAAACCCTTCGGCAGGAACTGTTTCGCAAGATGAAGCAAGAGCAAAGGCTTATGGAGAATATGAGAAATATAAGCTCATCCAAGACCGTTCATATATTTCTGATTTCGACAGATTTAATAATGGTGATGACGATATGCCTCTGCTTCCTTTCGACCTCAATCCAAAGGAGAACTGAAATCTTCCACAACTTGTGGAAATTTTAGGGAAATAATTTGTCCACCAAGCTGGTGGACTATTTCAGAACGATCAAATTAAGGATTAAAAATGACAACGACAAAAAATAACGAACATAAGAAACTCAATTTTTCGAATGAGCGAGAGCAGAGTCAAGCTTGCTTGAACTCTGCCGAGCATGAGAAAAATCAAGGACGAAAAGTCCTTAATGTCCCAAATCTCAGATTCCCTGAGTTTCAGGGGGAGTGGAAAAAGTGTACTTTAAATGAAGTATGCAAATTTCATAATGGAAGAGCATACAAACAGACAGAACTTCTTGCAGCAGGAAAGTATCGTGTTCTAAGAGTTGGTAATTTCTTCACCAACGATTCTTGGTATTATTCAAATCTTGAGTTAGAAGATAATAAGTATGCCCAAAATGGGGATTTGCTTTATGCGTGGTCGGCTTCATTTGGTCCACGATTTTGGAGAGAAGAAAAAGTAATATTCCATTACCATATATGGAAGATAGACTCTTTTAAGAATGTTGACAAGAATTTTCTGTATCATTTTTTAGATTTGGACTCTGCAAAAATTAAAAATGAAGTACAAGGCGGAACTATGGTTCATATTACAAAAGGAGATATGGAAAAAAGAACTATTTCATATCCTTCTGTCCCTGAACAAAGGAATATAGCCAGATTTTTATTTCTTCTTGACGAGCGCATAGCAACCCAAAACAAAATCATTGACAAGTTGCAGACCTTAATCAAGGGAATTAGTAGTAGAATTTTTGCATCCATACAAGGAATTGAATATAGAATGGGTGATATTGTTACAATTACTAATGGAAATAGTAATGTGCAAGATGCTGTTACACTATCAAAGGATGGTTTGTATCCTTTCTTTGATAGGTCTGAGGATATAAAATATTTGCCTACATTCTTGTTTGACAAAGAAGCTATTATATATCCAGGTGAAGGAACTGAATTTATGCCACGATATTTCAAAGGGAAATTCGCTTTACATCAAAGATGTTATGCCATTTTTGACTTCAACGAAATTATAAATGCTCGTTTCCTATATTTTTATCTAAAGACGCAAAATTCTTATTTCGTCAAAAATGCTGTGGGCTCAACAGTGCCTTCATTAAGACTTGACACGTTTCAAAAGCTAAAAGTTATTATTCCACCGAAGAAAATACAACATAGTGTATCTCTATGTCTTTCTTCTATGGAGCAGAAGTGTAATGTCGAAAAAAAGATTTTACACAAACTATTAAAACAAAAGCAGTATCTGCTTCGCCAAATGTTCATATAAACATCTGGCGAAGCAAGTATTGCTTCTGTTTTGACAAATGAGCAGCATAAGCTTCTTCGTCCTCGATTTTTCTTTCAAAGGTCCCAATTACTTTTACTATATATTGCTGGTGCTCTTTTGGCGGAATAGTAATCTTCATTCTGAGCCACTCATCTACATTAATAGAACGTCCATCACGAATACCATATGTCACAAGAACCAAAGACTTTATAAATCTTTGAGAAGTGAAATAATTGGATAAATAGCCATATTCTAAAATACTATTTGGACGCAGTATTGTATATGCAGGACTACACACACCCAACTTATCAGAAAAAGCGAAACCTCCTTGAAATGAACGCAAATGAATAACGTAATCTCCTTTTTTGACAATCTTGTAAGTATTAATATTGCTACGTTCAAATTGAATATCCAAATTTAAGTCATCTCTATTCACCATGCCTTTTTCTTGGCTTGCAGAAAGAATATTGGAATATTCCATTTGTTTGTTACGCTCATTTACAACATCAAACACTTGCCTATATGAGTATTCTTTGCCTTGAATTTCAGAGTACACCTTTTCAATAATTGCGCACTTTAGCTTCTTCAAATCCTCAATGATTTTGTTTTGGGTAGCGATGCGTTCATTTATAGCATCGAAAAGTCGTGCAATCTTACTCTGTTCGTTTGCATTAGGCAGCAATACCTTCGTCTTTCTTATAGATTTCAAAGAAAGATTTTTGATAGTCGTACCAGTAAGCTCTGATGTAAAATAAAATTGGCACTTAGGCATCATCAGGTAATAGAAAATGTAATTTCTATTTATATTGGAAGATACGTTAATATAGCAAGCGCTCTTACCTAACATAATAGACTCATTTTTATACAAAGCAACATTTCCGACAGTTCCATTGATAGATAGAAGTATTGAATAAGAATTTAAAGCAGATGCATTATTTCTTAAAGCCTCTTCCTCTGTTACTTTTTGAGTTGTTGCTGTGATTGTAATTCCATATTCGGATATGTTATTGCCATTTACGAAATAGAATGTACCATTATCATCATAGATAGGAGTGGCATGAATACCATCTCCTATTTCAGCTGTTATGTCCTCTAATTTATGTTCCTCCCACTCCCCCTGAAACTCAGGGAATCTGAGATTTGGGACATCAGAGGTCTATTATCTCTAATTATATATGTACACCTTCAAGATTAAGGATTACAATGACAACAAAAACAATTAGAGAAATTGCGTTGGCTTGGAAAAGTGACAAGCAACGCTACGTAAAGCAGTCCACATACGCTGCTTATGTGTTAGTTTTGGAGAATCATATTCTGCCATCATTTGGTGATTGTGATGCTCTGAGTGAGAAACTTGTGCAGGAGTTCGTTTTGCAGAAACTGAATGACGGTCTAAGCATTAAGACCGTGAAGGACATCTTGATTGTCCTGAAAATGGTTATGAAGTTCGGGGTAAAGAACGAATGGATGAACTATTGCGAGTGGGATATCAAATACCCTACGACTGAGACCAACAAGGAAATTGAGGTGCTGACGGTGGCACACCACAAGAAGATCCTCGATTTCATTAAGCAGAACTTCACGTTCCGCAACCTCGGTATCTATATCAGTCTGACTACTGGTTTGCGTATTGGAGAAATCTGCGGTTTGAAATGGTCGGACATCAACACGGACAATGGTACGATTGTAGTGAACCGCACCATTGAGCGCATCTACATTGTGGAGGGCGAACGCAAGCACACAGAGTTGGTCATCAACACACCCAAGACCAAGAACTCATGCCGTGAGATACCGATGAACAAGGAACTGCTGGCGATGGTGAAACCACTGAAAAAGGTGGTAAACACAGACTTCTATGTGCTGACCAATGAGGAGAAACCAACCGAACCTCGCACCTATCGCAACTATTATCATCGGTTGATGGCGCATCTTGACATTCCTCGACTAAAGTATCACGGACTGCGCCATAGCTTTGCCACACGCTGCATTGAAAGCAACTGCGACTACAAGACAGTAAGCGTACTGCTCGGTCATGCCAACATCACAACAACCCTTAATCTCTATGTTCACCCAAACATGGAGCAGAAGAAAAAGTGCATCACCAAAATGTTCAAGTCTTTGGGAAAATAAGACATTATACCTATATGAGCAAGAGAGTATGTCATAAACACACACTCTCTTGCATCATTATTATCTACTACGGTATTTTCTTTTTGCCATAGCAGGTCGCATCATCGCAGCCGATACAGCAATGCACCTCCGCCACCAATGCTCATCGTCTTCATCCTTGTCTCGTCCCCAACCAGAGTCTGGTGAACCGCCACCGCCACATGATTCTGCATAGGTCGTTGCCTCATGGATATAACCAAGAGAAAGAAGCATGGCGCAGTTGATAATTTGGTTACTGTTTCGCATTAAGTCAGAATAGCCAGACTCGTTTAGAATATCCTGCTGACGGCCGGTAAACGTCTAAGCAAGAGGCTCTAAGGAGGAAACAAGCATACTGTTGAAAGTGGCAAGCATATTTCTTTGAAGTTGAATTGAGTGCAAATCCCGGTCTTCACCAAGGACTTCTTGCATTCTGCTGTGCTCGTATTTCATTTCTGCAAGCCTCTGTTTGGCTTCCGTAATGGTAGAGTTGGCAGTCAAGATGTTTATGAGGGACTACAACATGTTTTTCCATCAAGTTTAACTCAGGACGAGAAAC
>OGPF01000592.1_pt1 | contig 20561 bp, 14 predicted proteins | sample 1552871 | NCBI WGS metagenome assembly OGPF01 (sample SAMEA2580276, study PRJEB22360) | human gut metagenome | biome: human gut; feature: human-associated habitat; material: faeces | place: Denmark | collected 2008/2010
CAGCCATTCCCCTTTTGATAGATCTGTTCATATGTGCCGGGCTATACCCAAATAAAAAACCGGATAAGTTGACATTCCTGTATACGGGTATTATAGACTGCAATATGTTTCCAAGGCTGTTTGCAGAGCACCCGTTATGCTATGCGCTGGTGTTTATTGTGCTTGATGCTTTGTTCGGCGGTATTGCCGGGCTGGTGGCAATGTGTTTTGCCAGATGGTGCGGAAGCAGATTTTCCACAATAATGGCACCATTTGCACTGTATGTGTTTACGGGAGTTATATTTGAAGGAACCGGAATCGGCACATGGTCGGCTATGGCAATGATAAATCCTATTCAAAATGTAGTTACATACAGATATCAGATAGTGACAATGTATGTTGTGGTATGCACAGTTCCACTTGCATTGATATATATATGGCATAGGAGGAGAGATATTCTGTGAAAGAGATAATAATTGAGGGACTCAGTAAGAAGATAAAAGGCACGCTCATACTTGATAATGTTAATATGCAGATGGAGCCCGGAAAAGTGTATGGACTCAGGGGAAAAAACGGGTGTGGCAAGACCATGATAATGAGAGCTCTTTGTGGCTTGCTGATACCGGACAGTGGCAAGGTCATTATTGATGGTGAGGTTTTGCACCGTGATATAAAGTTTCCGCGAAGCGTTGGAGTTTTGATAGAGAACCCTTCATTTCTTCCGCAGTATACGGGATATGAAAACCTTCGTATGTTGTCAAAGCTTATGGGAAATATAAGCGATGAAGAGGTGAGGAATGCGATAGAGAGGGTCGGACTTGATCCCGATGATGGAAGGACATACCGTAAATATTCGCTTGGAATGAAACAGAAGCTTGGAATAGCAAATGCAATTATGGGAGAACCAGATCTGATAATTCTGGATGAACCGATAAATGCACTTGATGAGCAGACTGTGATGAGCATAAAAACCGAACTTCTGAAGCTGCGTGACGAGGGGAAGCTAATAGTAATTGCGTGCCATGACAGGGAAGAACTGGAATTTCTGTGTGACATAATATATGAGATCAAAAACGGTACGGTTGCGGGATGCGAGGTGATCGGGGAATGAAAACTCTGAGGCTCCTTGGAAGAGATACAACAAATGGTATATTGAGAAGAAGTTTTCTGTTTATCATACCTTTATTATTTGCTGTATCACAGACAAGGGAATTACATTCATATCTCAATGATCTCGTGGATCGAAATGCGTTGTTTACAAACGGTACACTTGCAGATTACATATTGTTTGCTACCAAAGGGATGAGTGTGTACTATTTTGATCCAAAGGAGTATTTCCAGATACCAATATACTGGTTTGCATTTCAGATCGGGCTTGCGTATCTGCTTGCATATTATGCAAGTGATGATTTTCACTCGAATGGAAGGGTATTGTTTATAGCCGTTGGGAGCAGAAGTAAGTGGTGGATAAGTAAATTTATTTACTGCATTGTGACTGTGGTGTTGTATTATGCTGTGTGCATTGGTGGAATATGTGTAACAGCAGCTTTATATGGTGCTGATATGAGATGGGGAGTAACCCCTGGATTGGCAGTGCGTCTGTATACCACTTCGACAGTGAGTATGGGTACGTGGGATGTGCTTTGTGTGACCATATTACTGCCGGTATTGGTGTCTGTTGCGGTCAGTCAGGTTCAGATATTGGCTGGATTTCTTATTACACCTGTAGTCAGCTTTGCCGGAGTATGTGCTATGTATGTATTGTCGGCCTACTATACAGTGTGGTATCTGCCGGGAAACTATACCATGTGGCAGAGGGCATCGTATATAGAGGCGGATGGTGTTAATCCGGCCAGTGGACTGGTGCTTTCGGCAGGAATGATCCTGATATCTTTGATCGGTGGACTTATGTATTTTGACAGGAAGGATATATTGTGAGGCTGTGAACTATAATAAAGGGAGAGCGTTGCAGATGCAAAAAGACATCTGTACTGCTCTCCCTTTAAATTTGTTTAATAAACAGGTTTTCTGTTTTCAAATTCCTGTATATGGGTTATAATACTTTCGATTAAGCCTTTACAGGTTCAGGATAATCAACACCGAAGGTCTCGACTGTTACAGTCTTCATCTTCTGTTCCTGACGAGGCTTGTCATTGTAGTCAGTTGGCACATTTGCAATCTTGTCTACGATGTCAAGTCCCTCGATAACCTTACCGAAGGCAGCGTAAGCACCGTCCAGATGAGGAGATGTCTTATGCATGATAAAGAACTGTGAACCTGCTGAGTCAGGCATCATGGAACGGGCCATTGACAGCACTCCGGGAGTGTGGGCCAGATCGTTCTTGAATCCGTTCTGTGAGAATTCACCTTTGATTGAGTATCCAGGACCGCCGATGCCGATTCCCTGAGGGTCTCCACCCTGTATCATGAAGCCTTTTATTACACGATGGAAGATTATTCCGTCATAGAAGCCTTTCTTGATCAGTGAGATGAAGTTGTTTACAGTGTTTGGAGCAATGTCAGGATAGAGTTCTGCTTTCATGACATCGCCATTTTCCATAGTGATAGTAACTATTGGATTTGCCATGTATATCATTCCTTTCTTGGTATAAGATAGGGTAATGATAACATCAGTTAACAGAACAGGCAAATGAAATTTGCAGATACAGAAGGAGAAAGAGATGGATTGGAGAAACATAGCAAGACCCGTTATTATAATAGCGCTGGCGGTATGTCTGGTGCTGTTCGGGGTATACAAGGTTAAGGAGACGTATACCGGATTTATGCAGGAATATGAGGGCACCTACAGTGCCGGCGGCGGAGAGAAGATCGAGGTTACCATACCTGAGGATACATCTGTCAAGGAGGCAGCATCTATACTTAAAGATGCGGGGCTTATAAAGTATAAGCTTGCATTCCAGCTCAGAATGACCGGCTCGCAGTACAGCCACAGTCTTCAGCCGGGTACTTACACACTCACAACAGGTATGTCGACATTGGATATGATAAAGACTCTGTGTTACGTGGAGTCGACCAGAGAGGTAAAATATACACTGACAGTTCCTGAGGGATTTACGGTTGAACAGATCGCTGACAGATGCGAGGAGCTGGGCTTCTGCTCTGCAAAGGAGTTTCTTGAGGCGTGCAAGTCGGGAGAGTTTGAGTATCCGTTTGAGATACCTTCATCGGAAGTCAAGTACGCATTACAGGGCTTCCTGTTCCCTGCTACTTACGACATATATGCAGATATGACTCCAAAGGAGCTCATACAGGACATGATAGACAAGTTTAACAGCATTTACACAGATGACTTCAGGAAGAAGGCAGAGGAGCTTGGATATACAGATTTTGAGGTTCTCACCATGGCTTCCATAGTTGAGAAGGAGTGTAAGCTGGATTCAGACAGAGCGATGGTTGCGGGAGTATTTATCAACAGATTGAATGATGACATGCCTCTTCAGGTAGATCCATCTGTTCTCTATGTTGTGACTGACGGTCAGTACAATCAGGCAGAACTGTCATATGATGATCTGGAGGTTGATTCACCGTACAATACCTACAAGTACACAGGACTTCCTGTCGGCCCTATATGTAATCCGGGCGAGGCATCCATAGAGGGTGTCCTGAATGCGGTTAAGCATGATTACTACTACTACCTGACATCAGATGAGAGCCAGGGAGCATGTATCTTTAATAAGACATACGAGGGACATCTTGCTGACATAGAAAAGGCTGATGCAGCCAAGGCGGAAAAGGAAGCTGCAGAGGGTGATGGATCAGAAGATGGCTCCGATGAAAGCACTGATTCAGAGTAAAAAAATATAGACAAAATTATATAGCGAAAATTATCTAAAAGGGTATAAACTGCTTGCGATATATAGACTTTTTATATATAATAAAGGAGTATGTACCCTTTTGGGTTTTTATGCATCTAGTTATGCGCTTATGGAGGTGCGATAGGAGGAATATTTGATGAGGAAAATAAGTTTCAAGGTAAGAAATATCGGCTCTGAGAAATATTTGTCATATATTCTGAATGATGATTGTGAGTTTGACGAGGAGTTATTGGATTATCTGGAGGAGAACCGGATTCCTGAGCTCATTGATATCATTTATGAAGAGGATGATGAGAACGATTATCTTACATATAACGTTACAGGCAGGACAACGGTTGACGCACTCCTTTCGAATACGGTAAATGCTGAGAAGATATTGGGGATAATCAGAGGGGTAGCTTCTGGTATAGTTAATTTACGTGATCTTGGAATACCGGCATCATATGTGGTTCTTCACAAGGAGTTTACATATGTTAATCCGGTTACATACGATGTTGGAATGTTATGTGTTCCAGTTGAGTCAGAAGCCAATATCAATGCCGAATTCAGGATGTTCGCAAAGGACTTGCTGACGAGCGTTATTTATGATGACAGTGAGGATTGCAACTATGTGGCAAAGCTTCTCAATCTGTTGAATGCGGATAAGTTCACAGTGAGAAACTTCTATGCACAGCTCACAGAGCTTATGGAGTCTGCAGGAATGCAGGTGGAGGAGAACTTCGTTGATATAGGCTCAGATATGTCGGTTTCACAGTCTTCGGTTGACACGGCGGCATCTGATACAAGTATGGATGATCTGCCTGAGTTTGAGGACGTGTCATTTGGCGATGATGAGGAAGACGAGCTTGATGAGGTAGAGGAGATCAGTGACGAGGCGGCCGCAGCGAATGCGATATTCAAGGATCTTGATCTTGATTCGGATGAGACGAAGAAAGAGAATGTATCAAGCGAGATAGATATGTCGGTATTTGATGACAGCGTTCTTGAGGAGCTCGAGTTAGATGAGAGCCTTGATGAGGAAGAAGAGGATGACGAGGAGGGCATGACAGAGGCTCTCACATCAGATATGGCAGTACATGAGCCATCAGGACTTACAGAGGTTGCAAAGGCTGCCGATGGAGTTACGGAGGTTGAGCTTGACAAGAAGGATGAGCAGAAGCCGGTTCTGATATCTACGGACGAGCTTATGGATAATCCACCTGTTGTTAAGAATATCAAGATCAACCGTGCGAAGATCATACAGAAGGCGGTTGCTGAGACAGAGGAAGCTCAGATAGATAACCCTACAGAACAGATAGTTGCACCACAGTTCATGGACGGTGACCAGCCGGAGCCTGAGACGAATATGGATCCGGTGAAGGAGAAGGCAGAGGAGCCTGAGCAGAAGGGCACAGGAAGCACTGTTGAGCTGACCGGAGGAATGAACGTAGTTAAGGATACCGAACCTGAGAAGGCAGCGGTTAACAGGAACGCTCCAAAGGCTATGCCATATATAGTCCGTGTCAACACAGGCGAGCGAGTTATGGTCAACAAGGCTGTGTTCAAGATAGGAAAGGCGGCAAGAGGTGTTGATTACCATGTCGGTGGTAATGGTGCCATCAGCAAGGTACATGTCATCATCTACCAGAGAGAGGATGGATGTTATCTGAAGGATAACAAGGCGACAAATGGCACATATCTCAACGGAGCGCGCCTGGATGAGAATGCAGAGCAGAAGCTTTCAAACGATGCCATGATAAGCATCGGTGGAGAGGACTTTATCTTCAAATTAAGTTAATATACACCACCCACGATGTGGGACAAGAGCAGGTAGCAATACCTGCTTTTGGTGTTTGAATGAAGAAATAATTTTTGACGGAAAATATGCGGATTTAGACGAAAGGGATTGAAAAAATGAACAGAGAAAAGGTTGTTGTAGTTCCGGCGGGGGAAACTTACAGAGTGAGTTACAGTCTGGATATCAGTGATGTGATAGATGCTAAAGTGTATGATATGAGCAGAAGCGGATCTATGCCTGAGATGGCACCGTGTGACATGCAGGAGAATGCCGGAGTCAGGGTGTTCAATTATCAGATCGATGACAAGAAGCCTCTTGCGGAGATACTGAGACAGGAGATGAACAAGAAGGAGATACTCACACTTCTGTACAACATTCTGCATGCACTGGAGATGTTTGGTAAGAATATGGTTTCGCTCAGCTATGTTGCAAGGGACGAGCAGTGTGTATTTGTATCGCCTGAGACATACGATGTCTGCTTTATTGTCGCTCCGGTACAGAAGGAAGTGACAGATCTCAACGAGGTCAGAGCATTTGTGAAGTCGGTGATAGTTGATGCGAGATACTCAGAGAATGACAATGACAATTACGTAGCACGCCTTATAAACTGTGCGAATATGAGAGGTACATTTTCAAACTCGGACATGAAGAACGAGGTTAAGGCGATGCTTGCAGAAGCAGGCATAGACGCTGCTGAGATAGACAGAATGAAGGAGCTTTCCACAAATGCTCCAAAGGGTGGCAACAGCCACATACTTCGAGGTGAGTCACCTAAGGTGAGCAGACTCGAGGTTATGAGAAATAATGCGAGAATGAATGGATATGCACAGCCGATGGGACCAAACGGCCAGATGCCAAACGGAATGCCACCGATGGGCATGCCACCGATGGGACCGAACGGCCCGATGGGATCAAATGGTCAGATGCCGAATGGCCAGGTTCCGAACGGAATGCCACCGATGGGCATGCCGCCAATGGGATCGAATGACCCAATACCAAACGGCCCAATGGGATCAAATGGAATGCCACCGGTAGACGTGCCACCGATGGAGGAGCCAATTAAGCCTGAGGTGGCTGGAGCACAGCCGCAGGGTGATAAAACGGAGAATGATGAGGCGGTTGAAGCAGAAGCACAGGATGCCAAGCCGGAGGTTGTAGAGCCTGTTGTGACAGAGCCGCAGGATGTCAAGCCTGAGCCAGCAGAGCCGGTTGAAACACAGCCACAGGAGATAAAGCCAATACCTCCAATGCAGGGCAACCCATTTGGAGGAAACCCGATTCCACCAATGCCACAGGCGCAGCCAATGCCGCAGATGCAGCCGGTGCCACCAATGCCGCAGATGCAGTCGGTACCACCAATGCCACAGATGCAGCCGGTACCACCAATGCCACAGACACCGCCGATGCCACAGGCACAGCCAGTGCAGGGCAATCCATTTGATGGAGCACCGGCACCATATTTCCTTAGGGTGAAGACGGGCGAGAGAATAAGCTTGGACAAGGCAGAGTTCAAGATCGGACATAAGGCAAGACTTGTGGACTATGCGATTACTGACAATTCAGCTATAAGCAGAGTTCATTGTGTCATCACCAAGAGAAATGGCGTGTGCTTCATCAGCGATAACAAGTCTACAAATGGTACATTTGTGAACGGAGAGGAATTGAAGGCGGGCGAAGAAAAGTTCCTGACGAACAATGCGATCGTTATACTCGGGGACGAGGAGCTTGTCTATCACATTAGATAGAATATCCGCAACGAGAGTTGAGACATAAATATTGGGAGGAATGTATATGGGGTTTAGCGCAGTATACAATACAGACGTAGGAATAAAGAAAAAGACAAATCAGGATTCGCTGGCGATCAAGATAGCGGATACTCCAAATGGACAGGTCGTGTTCTCCCTCGTATGTGATGGCATGGGAGGTCTGGCAAAGGGAGAGGTTGCCAGCAAGGAAGTCATAACAGCTTTCTGCAACTGGTTTGACACACAGTTTGTTGAGATGGTTGACAACAACAGCTTTAGTGAAGAGCTGCTGAGATACCAGTGGATAAGACTTGCCGTGGAGCAGAATGAGAAGATCAAGGCGTATGGCGAGCAGAATGGATTTATGCTTGGTACGACCATTTCTGCGATCCTCATATACAGAGAAATGTACTACATTCTCCATGTTGGAGACAGCCGAGTGTATGAGATCACTTCAGGGATAAGGCAGCTCACCGCAGATCAGACGCTTGTTGCAAGGGAGATCGCAGCGGGAAGACTTACACCGGAGCAGGCGGAGACGGACAGCAGACGAAGCGTGCTTCTCCAGTGTATCGGAGCTTCACCTGTGGTGGAACCGGATTTCGTAGTTGGGCAGGCAGCTCCCGGAGCGCATTACATGCTGTGTTCTGATGGATTCAGACATAAGATAACGCCTCAGGAGATGATAGAGAGACTTGGCCCGGGAACATGCATCGACGAGGCGAAGATGAAGGAGGGCTGTGAGTTCCTCACAGAGCTTGTGAAGTACAGAAAAGAAACGGATAATGTAACAGTAGTGCTTATTAAATCGGAGTAATGGGGATCGATATATGACAGAGTTAGGAACGGTATTAGACGGAAAATACGAAATACTTAAAAAAGTCGGCCAGGGTGGTATGTCAATAGTTTATCTTGCCATGGATAACCGACTTAATAAACAGTGGGCTGTAAAGGAGATCAAGAATGATGGCTCCAAGAGTACAGCCACACTCTTAAAGGGATTGGAGCGAGAAGCAAATATCCTCAAGGATGTGGATCATCCGGTACTGCCACGAATCGTTGATATCATCAATGAGAATGGCACGATCTACGTTGTCATGGACTTCGTAGAAGGACGTCCACTCAGCGATGTGCTCAAGGCGGAGGGAGCACAGCCACAGGAAAAGGTAATCGAATGGGGCAGGGCGCTTGCCAGTGCACTTGACTACCTGCATTCCATGAATCCGCCGATCATATACAGAGATATGAAGCCTTCAAATGTCATGCTGAAGCCGGATGGCTCGGTAAAGCTTATCGACTTTGGAACGGCTAAGGAATACATAGTGGAGAACAATGCGGATACCACGGCTCTTGGAACAAGAGGCTATGCGGCACCGGAGCAGTTCGGTGATGCGCAGGGACATGGAATCTACAACACGGATGCAAGAACAGATATTTACAATCTGGGAGCAACGCTCTATCACCTTGTTACCGGCAAGAATCCATGTGAGCCTCCTTACGAGATAAAGCCTATCAGACAGTGGAATCCGATGCTCTCATCAGGATTTGAGAGAATTATACAGACGTGCTGTCAGCCGAGTCCTGAGGACAGATATCAGTCTTGTTCAGAACTGCTGTATGCGCTGGATCACTACAACGAGCTCGACGATGCATACAAGGCAAAGGCAAAGCATAAGATAGCAGCGTTCTCAGTGGTTGCGGGATTATCGATACTCTCAGCGTGTTGTGCTGTGATAGGCGGAGTAAAGAAAGGCCAGCTCAAGGATCTTGATTACAACAACAAGGTCAACGAGGCGAGGGATGCAGTCGACGAGGGCGATTACAACAAGGCATTTGAGTGCTATAAGGCGGCTGTCGACATAGACCCAACCGCATCGGATGCCTATATAGGCTATATGGAGACATATGCTTACTATTATACAGAGGACGATGGAAACACTTCGGCCAACACCGAGACGGCGGCAGAAAAGGGAATAAGACTTGCACTTAAGAACAAGGACGAGATAAAGGACGACGTAAAGTTCAAGATAGCCATGTTGTATTACGACGAGGTCAAGGACTACAGTGCGGCCAAGAAATATTTCAATATGGTTGATGAGAGCAAGGACTTCCCGGATCAGGCAAAGCAGGCAAAGTATTACGCTGCGATATGTGACAGCAAGATAAACAAGTCTGCAAGCTTTGATACGAACAAGGAAAATATATTTGCATTCGAGGATTACAACAGTGACAACATAGATGACACCAATCCTGACAAATACACCAATTACCTCAACATAGCTTACATATATCTTGGCGAGATATCCAATGATCCGGAGCTTGCGAACAGAATAGAGGTGCTGATGGATGAGGCGATGAAGAACCTGGACGACAACGCAGAGGTGCTGAACAGCCAGTTCCCGGCGGACAGAGGCGTAAAATACTACAATGGCCAGTATTCAGGAGTTATGTACTCAGTATATACAGAACTTGCCGAGAATGCGGATGATGCGGGCCAGCAGTTACATTATTACAACTCTGCGGCGAACAGTGCAGCGCTTTATCTGAACAGTCTGGATATAGAGGGCGAGAATGCGACAGAGACATCCAAGAAAGCATATTCAGAATACTCGGTGAACGAGGCTGAGACTTATATCAAGATGGCAGAGAACAGCGGCGATGACAGCTACTATGATGAGGCAGAGAGAATATATGGCAACGCTGAGACTACACTTGGAACCGATGACAACGCAGCGGTCGTGTACGTAAGCCATCTGAGTTATCTGGTCGATAGATATTCGAATAAATTTGGAAGCGATTCGGCAGCATGGAATGCCAGTGCCACAAGGGCTGTGAGGAAAGTGTACGAGAACGGTAACAAAGTTCCGGCACTTGCAAATGGTCTTAAGCAGGGATGGCAGTCGTTATCCAATGATCTGACAGTTAAGAGCATAGTAAATGGCAGTTCAAGGTCAACGAGCGAGTAAGGGAGGAGTGAAAGGTTATGGCAACAGTTTATAATGTAATGTTATATGGCGGCCTGGCACTTGCGATCGTATTCGCTATTGTGGCGGTGGTACTGTTCTTTGTGTTAAAGATACCGAAGGCGGTGGGAATTGCCACAGGCTCAACAGCCCGTAAGAAGATCGATGAGATCAAGGAGAAGGGCTATGAGAGTGTACAGGGAGGCGGTGCCTCCAAACAGGAGGCGATCAAGAACCATACATCCAGAATTTCGGTAAGGGATGTAAAGTCAACTGCAGCCGAAAAACATTCTGAGAAGGGAATGGCAAATTACGAGAAAGCGATAGCTGATCTCGGGAAAAAGAGACTGGAGGATGAAGGCGAGACTGCAACTGATATTCTCCGCGATGATGCCGAGGAGGCAACAGATATTCTGAGGGAAGACGAAGAGAATCTTGACATCAATGGCAGCAGCTTTGAGGAGGCGACAGACATCCTCAGAGAAGATGCGGATGAGGAAGCAACGGATGTACTCAGAAATGACGAGGCAGACGAGGAAGCAACGGACATACTCAGAAGTGATGAGGCGGACGAGGAAGCAACGGACATACTCAGAAGCGATGACGCAGACGAGGAAGCAACGGATGTACTTAGAAGCGATGACGCAGATGATTCCACAGCCGTTCTTCAGGTAGGACGCGCAGAGAGCTCGGTAAGAATGATAAAGAATGTAATTATAGTACATTCCGATGAAGAGATATAGGAGGAGAGGGACATGAAAAAGGTTATGCAGAATAAATCACTTTTGCATCGACTGATCGCGCTTACGATGGCGGTAGTTATGACACTCACTCTTGTGGCGATCGATTCACATTTTCATTTGTTTGCGGAGGAGGAAGATATACAGACCATAGATGTAACGGCCATTGTAAAGGGCGATAAGGCGGATATGGTGTATGGCTTCAAGGATTTTGACAAGGCAATAAAGTTCAAGATCAAGTCCGACAAAGTTGACGGAATCGACAGCAGCAAGTTGGGAGTGGCTGTTTACAAAGGAGCTACAGCGGACGATAAGATCGCTACAGCCACAGATGCAGCAGGAAAGCTTGTCACATTTGATAATGTGTATGAGCTGAAGAATGACACAGCAGTACAGAAGATAGCTATTTACTATTATACAGGTACTGATGAGAGCGGCGATTTCGAGCTGCTTGGAACCATAAAGGTTGCCGTGGATAAGCAGGCACCTACAATATCGGTTGAGGCTGATGATAACTACAATCTTCACAACAAGGTGAGCGATGGCTATTATCTCCTGAACCTCACAAGCAGTGATGCCGACAGAACATTTGTGATAGACGCCAAGGATACCACAGATGCAGCAGAGGAAAATGCCACAGGAATAGACTATGTGGAGTATTCATCAGACAATGGAAAGACCTGGAGCAAGACTGAGAGCACATCCCAGTTTGTTGCACCTGATAAGAGTGGAACATACAAGTTCAGAGCGGTCGATGTTGCAGGAAACAAGTCAGAGGAGACCAGTGTTATCGTCAAGAAGCTCAACAGAGCTCCTGTCATAACAAGTGTTACCCCTGAGATCATACAGAAGAACGGAGTGGATTACAGATTCCCTCAGCTCAAGGTAGATGATGCTTATAAGTTCACTGTACAGGTGAATAAGGTTACAGCCGGCAGTGATAACACTGAGATAGATGACGTGAGCCTGTACTACAAGCTTACGGGTGCAGCTTCAGCAGTGGAGTGCACAGGCAAAAAGGCTGTGTCCGGCGGATATGAATATGAATTCGAGACAAGTGCACAGTGGTTCAAGAAGGACAATGCAGACAATGCAAAGAAGCTTGTCATTTACGCCAAGGAGAACGAGTTTGGCAATAACTCAGTCGGCGCAGATGAGGATGGCGACATTGTATTTGTAAAGGAAGGAAAGCCTGAACTCACAGTTACAGGCGGTTCCACAAGCTATGTGAAATCCACAAAGCTGACAGTGAAGGCAACTGGAGAGTATTCTTACATAGACACCGTGTCATACAGCGTGGATGGCAAGAAGGAAACGATCCTTGAAAAAGGAAACAAGTTCACATACAGCAGCGATGTCCGCGTGAGCGGTGGAGATGTCAAGGATTCAACAAAGTCAGACATATATCTGGCTGATGGAGAGCATACCATCACATTTGCGGCAAAGGACTTCGCCGGAATAGAGGGCAGGATAGAGACTGTAGTCAAGGTGGATAATACAACACCTGTTGTAAAGGTTACGGACAACGCCGGAACAGACAGGACAAACAATGATCAGCAGTACACGGTCACAGACGCAAAGGAAGCTGTTCTTAATATAAAGTACAGCGATGCCACATCAGGTGTTGCATCGGCGGTCGCTTCACTCAAGAAGGCAGATGCAAATGGATCATATATATCAGTCAAGAACTGGTATTCAACATCTACAGGTGACAATGGCCTGCAGAGCGGAAAAGAGATAAGCATAGATGGTTCAGGAAGTTATGTCCTGACAGTTGTGGTAACTGACGAGGCTGGAAATAAGACAGAGACGAACACATATGTGTATGTCAATGTGGATGGCCTTTCAGGAGAGAAGTTATCTGCGAACGGTACAGATGCTGACAACGGCGCTATATTCTGGAGAAATGATGATACTCTGACTGTAGAGGGTGCAGTATCAGGCTTCCAGCTTGCAGCAGATGACGCAAAGCTGGTGATCACCAGAACATCATTTGCAGGAAAGAAGGATAAGGCAGTTGAGGTAAAGGGTACAGTTGCCGCTGCATATGACAAGAATACGGTCAACATATCCTACGAGCTTCCAGATGAGGGTGTGTACGAGATCTCACTCATGGCGAGAATACACGATCCGAACAATGCTGACACGAAGTTCAAAGAAGTACAGAGCATAAAGGTTTACTATGATAAGACTGCACCGGCAAATGTGAAGCTGGAGTGTGCAAACCAGAAATACAAATCAGGATCGACATTCTATTACAGATCAAAGAGTGACGTGAAGATCAAGGTCTCTGGTTCCGATAACGATGACAGCAATGGCAAGGTTACATATACAGTAGGCAGAAGCAGCACAGCCGGATCACAGGACATTACAGGAAGCATTAATGTATCAGGAAATGATATAGAAAAGACACTGGATGCAAAGGCCCTTGGCATAACAGATGAAAATACAGAGTACACGATGACTGTTAAGCTGAAGGACAGAGCAGGAAACGAGAGCAAGGCCAGTCAGGAGATACACCTGATAGTTGATACCGTCAAGCCATCAGTGTCAATAGATGGAACTGCCGGCGGAAAGCTGATAAATTACTGGAATAACAGCAATGTGACCATAACAGCAAGGGGAACTGACAATTACTTCGTGGAGAAGTTCGTTGTGACAGGAACACGCGATGGCAAGAGCATAAGCAAGTATGAGCTGGATGAGGATTACACTGCAAATGCAGCAAAGTCCACAACATTCAGAGAGCCTGGACTTTATAATATCACGATCGTTGCTGTCGATGAGGTTGGCAATGAGTCGGGTAAGGCAACAACTTCATTTGTAATAGATAAGAAGAGCCCTGAGATATCAGTTGTGTCCGGTGGAAGCAGCAGATTCCTTAACAGGAGCAGAACTATTACATTTGGCATAGAAGACGATTATGGAATGGATACACAGAATGCGACGCTTAAGGTGTACTACAAGACCTACAGTGATTCAAACTGGTCAGAGACCACAGTTCCGTTCCAGACAGCAGATGGCAAGACCACTGCAGCATATAAGATGACAGCCAAGGGCGGCAAGGCAACTGTATATTATTTCACAGTTGAGGGAGCCGATAATTCCGGCAATGCACTGAAGCCGGCAGCAGACGAGGCGTTCGGTGTTCAGGAGGGCACAAGTGCTCTCAAGACAAAGAATTATTACGTCGACACCACAGAGCCACTTGTGTATGTGGACGATGATCCTGAGTACAGACTGGATAATAACAATTACTTCAAGACTTCAATATCATTCAGAGTTGGTGTGGAGGAACAGTTCAAGTCGCTTCAGAACACTATTATCACAGAGAATGATGGAAAAGTAGCAGTGGATGAGAATCCGCAATACTTCTATATAAAGAGTAACGGCGGAACATGGGGCAAGAAGTACACATATGATAGGGAAGGTGAGTATGATCTCACCATGACCGTTACCGACAAGTGTGGAAATGAAGGAACAACAGGAACCCATTTCTACATAGACAAGCACAAGCCTGAGATACAGCTTGGAAATGTCAACACTATAAACAACAGCGATGTGACAGTCCCTGTAACACTTACAGATAACATGAGAGGTGGAAAGTACACCATTCATGTAGTCAGAGCAAATGAGGGTGGATCTGTTGTAGAGAACAGAGATATCAGAAAGAATGTTACCTGGGGAACAAAGGGCGATGGAGTCAGCACAGTCAGAGAGGTACTCAGCGGTGTGACATTTGACGCCCAGGGTGATTACACAGTCACCGTGTCCGCAGAGGATAAGGCGGGCAACAAGGCTGTGACCAGAACAGTGAAGTTCAGAATCGATAAGACTGCACCGGTTATATCGATTTCAGGAATGAACGACAGACAGACAACGGCGGTAAATGCAACCATCAGCATAGATGAGGCATTCTCATTTGCATATGAGAACAACAATCTTGCCGCAGATGCATTTAACGTGACAATAACTAGAAAGACGGACGGAACAGCGGCATCGAATATCGCTACGCTGGGAACAAGCAGCTTCTCAGGAAGCAATCCACATACCGCAACTTACAACTTTACAGAGGATGGCGAGTACACGATCACAGCAAATGCAAGAGATCTTGCAGGAAATGTGGCAGCCAGCCAGACCAAGACCTTCAAGGTTGACTCAAAGGCACCTGTTGTAAAGGTGAGCGCAGTGGATAAGAACAACAAGGAAGTAAAGAATTACGACCCAATAGGAAGTATGGATTCTTCCGCACCGAACTATGTTGATATGTCACTGAGCGTTCAGGAGTCATTCTTCTCGACAGATGATGTGAAGATAACCGTGAAGAAGGACAGCAAGGATGTGTCATCATCATACTTTACAAATTACAGCAATTCTTCAGAGCTCAGCACAGGAAGCCAGAGATTCTCTGAGGATGGTGTATACGAGGTGTCAATAACAGCGCAGGATGAACTGGGAAATAAGGCTGATGATTACAGCCTGGTATTCACAGTCGATAACACACCACCTGAGCTCAAGGCTACATCGACACTTGCCGGATTCATGAGCAAGAGCATTGCAAGCGATGACGGAACACTGCTTCTCAATGCATCAGATTTTGCTGATATACGAGACAAGGGCTACGAAGCACTGTGGGATGTAAGTGATACTTCAGACTTCTCGGTTGACGCCAAGATAGACGGAGTAAATCTTATCGATTTCTCAGATATGACAGACGGATATCACAAGATAACACTTACAGTAACTGACAAGGTTGGACACACGGCAACACAGGAATTTGATTATACGTATGATGGTACTGCACCACGAATCATCATAACAGGTGTTGAGGATGGAGAGACTCTCAGAGAGCCATTCAACATGACGATAGGTCTTGAGAATGAGGAAGACGAGATCACATCCATCGTTATAAATGGCAATACCATAGATCCTGCAAGCTATCAGGCAGATAACAAGTATGAGATGCAGGTAGATCAGTATGATACATACACGGTTGAGGTAACAGCCCAGGATAAGGCCGGTAATATAGCGACAACATATGACAGAGAGACCGGAGAGGTATTCACCTTCAAGCTCAGCGAAAAGATGTCACCGGTTGTGCTGATCATAATAATAATCGCAGCGATCCTGCTTCTTGCATTGCTTGCATTCATCATCATAGCTGGCAGAAGAAGAAAGAAAAACGCCGCTGCTTAATGTAGGAGAAAGTGCTATGTACAGGGCAGTTGTATTTGATATGGACGGCGTGTTGGTAGACACGGAGAAGATATACAGGAAGTGCTGGAAGGAAAACGGCATGAGCATAGGGATTCCTGAGGCACAGATGGAAAATGTATGTGACCGGGTGGCTGGAGGCAACAAGACCTCCAACGCCCGGGTGTTTAAGGAAATAATGGGCGAAGATTTTGATTATCTTGCGTTCAGACAGAGAACAATGGATCTGTTCGATGAACATGTGGAAAAGTATGGAATAGACATAAAGCCACATGTCGAGGACACGCTGAGATTCTTAAAAGAACACGGCGTGAAGATAGCACTTGCAACCTCCACTGCGAGGACGAGGGCGCAGCAGAGACTTGATAGCGTTGGAATAGCCGGATACTTCGATGAAAAGGTATGCGGAGACGAGATCACCCACGGAAAGCCGGAGCCTGATATATATCTGAAGGCCTGCGGGAAGCTGGGCGTAAACCCGGACGAAGCGGTGGCCGTTGAGGACTCTGTGAATGGTATCATATCTGCCAGCCGGGCAGGGCTATGTACGGTCATGGTGGTGGATCTGATAAAACCAAATGGTATCACGCGCGAGCGTGCATACAAAACCTTTTATGATATAGAAGATATATGCAGCCTGTTTGAGTAAACAGGCTGTATTTTTATTAATAAAATGAGGAGGAACATCATAATAATGTAAAGAGTAAAGAATATGGTGGTAGTATGTCTGCAAGTCAGAAATTTATGGGAGTTGTAAAGGGACTGATCCTGTCCTATCTGCTCACGATAATCATGCTGTTTATAACGGCGGTGGTCGTATACAAAGTGGGGATAAGCGATAAGGTGCTCGGTATACTGGTTGTTGTGATATACATAGTGGCCACATTTGCCGGGGGCTTTGTTACGGGCAGAAAAGTCAGGGAGAAGCGTTTCCTGTGGGGGATGGTGTATGGCCTGACTTACATATCGGTCGCATTGACCGTGTCGGTGCTGTTTACAGGTTCAGGCGACAGAGAGGGAATAGCAGTTATAACCAAGTGTATTATGTGCGTTGCAGGTGGGATGCTGGGGGCTATGCTCAGTTAAAAAAAACTTTTACTTTATATATCTTTGTGTTATAATCCCGATATATGACATAAAAAGAGAGGTGTATCCAGAATGAAGAGAATTAAAACACTCACAAACAGGACTATGAAGAATACAATGGTCAAGGGTGGATGTGGCGAGTGCCAGACATCATGCCAGTCAGCTTGTAAGACATCATGCACAGTTGGTAATCAGAGCTGTGAGAATGTTAACAACAAGTAATTTGTAACAGGTTTGTATTTGATCAGCTAAAGGGGACCGTCGTTTATGATGACAGTCCTCTTTAGTGCGTGTATAAGGGTGCCGTGTGTGGCGCCTTGAATTAGAATTTCACGGATAGATCCGATGGAATATATTGAAGGAGAATTATGGTTCATCAGTACAAGAACAATGGTTATAATATAGTGCTTGATGTCTGTAGTGGTTCTGTACATGTCGTAGACGATCTTGTCTATGATATTATTTCTTTATATGAGGAGAATGATAAAGAGCAGATTATAAAGGCACTGTCACAGTATGACAGCGCAGATGTTTCCGAGGCTTATGACGAGGTAGCCCAACTGGTAGAGGACGGAACATTATTTACAGATGACGTATACAAAGATTATATTATAGATTTCAAGAAGAGAAAGACAGTTGTCAAGGCGTTGTGTCTGCATATCGCCCATGACTGTAACCTTGCCTGCAGATACTGCTTTGCCGGTGAGGGAGAATATAAGGGAGACAGGGCGCTTATGTCACTTGAGGTGGCAAAGAAATCCCTGGATTTTCTGGTTGCGAATTCCGGTTTAAGAAGAAATCTCGAGGTGGATTTCTTCGGCGGTGAGCCGCTTATGAACTGGGATGTAGTCAAGAAGACTGTGGAATACGGAAGAAGCCTTGAGGAGAAGTATGACAAGAAGTTCAGATTCACACTTACTACCAACGGAGTGCTTCTGAATGACGAGATCATGGAATTTGCCAACAGAGAGATGGCGAACGTGGTGCTCAGCATAGATGGAAGGAAGGAAGTCCACGACTACATGAGACCTACCAGGAATGGCAAGGGAAGTTATGATGTGATACTATCCAAGTTCCAGGAATTTGCCAAGAAGAGAGCAGGCAAGAGCTACTACGTAAGAGGTACTTACACTCATAACAATCTTGATTTCTCACAGGACGTGCTTCATATGGCGGATCTGGGATTTGACCAGATATCCGTTGAGCCTGTTGTATCACTTCCGGACGAGCCATATGCTATAAAGGAAGAGGATATACCGGTACTGCTTGAGCAGTACGATATCCTGGCTAAGGAGATGATCAAGAGACATAAGGAGGGAAGAGGCTTCAATTTCTTCCACTTCATGATAGATCTTGAGGGTGGACCTTGCGTAGCCAAGAGACTTTCCGGTTGTGGTTCAGGTACAGAGTACATGGCGGTCACTCCTTGGGGAGACCTTTATCCTTGCCATCAGTTTGTTGGTGAGGATGATTTCTGTATAGGAAATGTATTCGATGGAATCAAGAATCAGGATATAGTCAATGAATTCAAGCTGTGCAATGTATATGCCAAGGATAAGTGTAAGGACTGCTTTGCAAGATTCTATTGCAGCGGTGGCTGTGCGGCCAACTCATACAAGTTCCACGGCAATATACTTGATGCATATGACATAGGTTGTGAGCTTCAGAAGAAGCGTATAGAATGTGCAATCATGCTGAAGGCGGCTATGGCCGATGAGGCAGAAGAGGAATAAAAAGGGTAAAAGGAGAAGACGATGAAGAAAACAAAGAGAAATGCTGTGCTCGTCATCATAGCCTTTCTGCTTGTACTGGGTGTTGCTATATATACAGCGATATTCGGTGTTGCGGACAGAGGTAAAGTTGAGTACATCAAGCTTGGACTTGACCTTAAGGGTGGTCTGAGTGTAACTTATGAGATTCAGGAGGATGATTACAGCGACAAGGATCTCGAGGATACCAAGTATAAGATTGAGCAGCGTGTAGAGGCCTACACCAATGAGTACTCAGTCTATGAAGATGGAGACAAGAAGATCACAGCAGAGATCCCGGGTGTAACAAATGCAGATGAGATACTTAATGCTCTGAATATTGAGGGAAAGCTTGAGTTTCTTGATCCGGACAATTATACAAAGTGGTCACAGGGACAGGAGTATGAGGCTGCTCTTACAGGAGATGACATCAAGAATGCCACAGCCGGAATTGACTCAGATAACGGCAATGACAATGTGGTACAGCTTGCATTCACCGATGAGGGAGCTCAGAAGTTCGCTGATGTTACCGCGGCAAATGTTGGAAATATAGTATACATTATATATGACAACAAGGTCGTAAGTGCACCAACAGTACAGTCAGCCATAACAGGCGGAAGCGCAGAAATCAACAAGATCGGAAGCTACGAGGAGGCCGAGCAGCTTGCTACTACTATCCGTATCGGTGCACTTCCTCTTACACTTAAGCAGGTTCGTTCCAATATAGTAGGTGCTACACTTGGATCAGATGCCATCAGCACAAGCCTTAAGGCAGGTGCGATCGGTATTGCACTTGTATTTCTTATCATGATCATAGTATTCAGGATCCCAGGTCTTGTGGCATCATTTGCTCTGGCATTCTACACAATACTTGATCTGCTGGTACTCAATCTGTTCAACGTAACACTGACACTTCCTGGTATAGCTGGTGTTATCCTGTCAGTAGGTATGGCGGTCGATGCCAACGTAATCATATTCACGCGTATCAAAGAGGAGCTGGCGGATGGCAAGTCCGTAAAGCAGGCTGTAAAGGGTGGTTTCCATAATGCCCTGTCAGCCATCATAGATGGTAACGTTACAACACTTATAGCAGCTCTTGTACTTGGAATATTCGGAACAGGTACTATCAAGGGATTTGCGATCACACTGGCTATCGGTGTTGTTCTTTCAGTATTCACAGCTCTGGCAGTCAGTCAGTCACTGCTCACAGCGCTTGTAAATCTCGGCGTTACAGATGCCAAGTATTTCGGCGTTGCAAGAGAGCCAAAGAAGACAAACTTCGTGAAGGCAGGTAAGTTCTGTATGCTCGGATCACTCATTGTGATCATCGCATGCTTCTGTATGATGCCTGTTAATAATAAGTCAAAGGGTTCACCACTTAACTTCAGTGTTGAGTTTGCAGGCGGTACAAGCCTTACAGTAGGTTTTGACAAAGAGTACTCACTTAGCGAGGCTGAGAAAGATATAGTTCCT
>OGPF01000608.1_pt1 | contig 20253 bp, 8 predicted proteins | sample 1552871 | NCBI WGS metagenome assembly OGPF01 (sample SAMEA2580276, study PRJEB22360) | human gut metagenome | biome: human gut; feature: human-associated habitat; material: faeces | place: Denmark | collected 2008/2010
GACCTTGGTCCCCCGGCCCGGGGCCTCTTCAACGAGGCGAGCGACAAGACAACGCTCAAGAGTGGCTACAACCGCTCGTTGCTCGCATGGTACAATATCGACCCGCTCTTCACGCGACGCAGCTCGTCGCTCACGCCAGGCCATATCCGCAGCGACCTGGAGCAGCTCTCCAACTACTATGTGCGCGAGGTCTATACCCGCGAGCTTTTCCCGAAGCGCGACCAGAACAACTATAGCGGCCAGTCGTCGATGCTTACTGTCCTCAACCTCGCTTACTATCCCGACGAGCGTGGCCCGTACAACTTCAATCCAGACCTCACCCTCAACGGACGCCTCAACCAGCCCAAGACGAAGTGGGGCGGCATGATGCGCAAACTGGACACGAGCGACTTCGAGGCCGCCAACATCGAGTATATCGAGTTTTGGATGCTCGACCCCTTCATCTACAGCAACGAGCGCGAAGATGCTCATCTCTACGGTGGCGACTTCTATATAGACCTCGGCGAGGTGAGCGAGGATATCCTCCGCGACGGCAAGAAGTTCTATGAGAGCGGAATGCCCGTCGATGGCAGCGAGTCCTGGACGACCACGCAGTGGGGCCGCATCCCGACGCAGCCCACCGTCACCTATGCCTTTGCTACCACCAAGGGCAGCCGCGCCCTGCAGGACGTGGGCTTCAACGGCCTCACCGACGATCAGGAGCGCGAGTTCGAGTCCTACCAGGATTTCCTGACGGAGATCAGAGGCAAGGTCAACCAAGCCGTCTTCGACTCCATCTGGGCCGACCCAGCCAATGACAACTACCACTACTTCCGCGGATCCGACTACGACCGCGAACAGAAGTCTATCCTGGAACGCTACAAGCGCATCAACATGCCGCAGGGCAACTCCCCCGATTCCGACAACCAGCCGGAGAACTACGACACGTCCTACAAGACGACCCCCGATGTGGAAGATATCAACCAGGACTACACGCTCAACGAGTATGAGAAGTACTACCAGTACCATCTCTCCATCCGTCCCCAGGACTTGGTCGTAGGCCAAAACTTCATTGTCGATAAGCGCGAGACGACGCCCTCCCTGCGCAAGGGAGGTACGGGCAAGGCGACGTGGTATCAGTTCCGTGTCCCCCTCAGAGAGTTTGAGCGCCGTGTCGGTGGCATCAGCGACTTCACCTCCATCCGCTTCATGCGCATGTTCCTTACGGGCTTCGAGAAGCCTATTGTGCTCCGCTTCGGATCCCTCGACCTGGTGCGTGGCGACTGGAGACAGTACAACCAGAACCTAACAAACTCCTCCACGACCTCGGGCACGATGTCCGTCAGTGCTGTGAGCATCGAGGAAAACTCCGACAAGGTGCCTGTCAACTATGTCCTCCCGCCGGGCATCTCGCGCGAGCAGGATCCGACGCAGCCGCAGCTCGTGCAGAGCAACGAGCAGGCCCTGGCTATGACGGTCAGCCGCCTGGGCACGGGCGAGTCGAAGGCAGTCTATAAGAACACCACCCTCGATCTCCGCCAGTACAAGCGCATCCAGATGTTCACCCACGCCAATGCCTTCGACCCGAACACGACTGGACTGCAGAACAGTCAGCTGGCAGTCTTTGTCCGCTTCGGTTCCGATTATAAGAACAACTACTACGAGTATGAGATTCCGCTGACGCTCACCGCCCCTGGCCGCTACAATGGCTATTCGCGTGAGGGATGTGTGGCCGTATGGCCCGAGGAAAACATGCTCGACGTCCCGCTCAAGGTCTTTACGGCCGTGAAGAAGGCACGCAACGAGGCCAAGGCCGCAGGTACGGCCAGCTTCAGCATGCCCTTCGTGACCTACGATGCCGACAAGCCAGCCAACAAGATCACCATCGTCGGTAATCCTACGCTCGGCGAGGTGAAGACGATGATTATCGGTGTGCGCAACCTCAGTGGTGAGGAGAAGAGCGGCGAGGTGTGGGTCAACGAGCTCCGCCTGCTGGAGTATAACAACGAGGGAGGCTGGGCCGCACGCGGAAAACTCAACGTGCAGCTCTCCGACTTTGGTACCATCGACCTCAACGGCAGCTACATCACCGACGGCTTCGGTGGCATTGAGCAGGGCGTCAACGAGCGCCAGCAGGAGACAACGAGCGACTATACCCTCACGACCAACTTCGATTTGGGCAAGTTCTTCCCCGATAAGGCGCGGGTCTCTGCACCGATCTACTATAGTGTGCAGCGCAGCCAAAGCCGCCCGAAGTATAATCCGCTCGATACGGATATGGAACTGCAGGATGCACTCGACGCAGCGGGAAGCCGCAGTGAGCGAGACAGTATCGAGTCGATCGCCGTCACGAAGCAGACGACGACCAACTTCTCGCTTTCTAACGTGCGCGTTGGCATACAGAACAAGCGTCACCCCATGCCCTACGACCCGGCCAACTTCTCCTTCTCCTATAGCCATAGCCACACCCACACCAGCGGCGAGACTACGGTCTATGAGAACGAGGACAACTGGCGCGGCGCACTCTCCTATAGTTGGACGCCGGTCTATAAGTCGTGGGAACCGTTCAAGAAGATCAAGAACCGATCGAAGTGGCTGGAGATTTTCAAGCGCTTCGGTCTCAACTGGCTGCCGCAGAACATCGGCTTCAACACGGAGATGACGCGTTCCTACTATGAACTGCAGGAGCGCGACATGGAATCGACGGAGAACGCCATGTTGCCGTTGACATTCAGTCAGCAGTTCTTGTGGAATCGCGATTTCACCATCCGCTGGGATCTGACGAAGAACCTTCACATGAACTTCCAGAGTGCGACCCACGCGGAGATCGAAGAACCCTATACGCCCGTCAACAAGGACCTCTATCCCGACCAGTATCAGGCTTGGAAAGACTCCGTGAAGCAGAGCATCCGCCACTGGGGGCGCCCGCTGGATTTCAATCAGTCCTTCAACGCCTCCTACCAGTTGCCGCTCAACCTGATACCCATCTTCGACTGGGTCAATGCCGATGCCAGCTACGCCTCTACCTACTCGTGGGTGAGAGGATCGGACCTGGAGGATGGCACGTCGCTCGGCAACACCATCTCGATGAGCCGCACGATCAACCTCAATGGTACGTTCAACCTGGAGAAGCTCTATAACCAGTTCCCGTTCCTGAAGAAGACCAACGAGCGCTTTAAGCAGTCGAAACGCAACAACCGCCGCCGCCCCAACGCCTCGGGCCGCGATCAGCGCACGCCCAATCCGCCACAGAAGCCAAAGAACGATAAGGATAAGGACAAGGCGGACGACAAGGACGACAAGGCTGGCAACAAGAAGAAAGAACTGCCCAAGAATCGCCGTAGCTTCGAACGCGAGGTGACGATCAAGGCCGACACCACGATGGTCATCAATCATGGCAAGAAGACGCGTCGCCTCATCGTCACGGCCAAGGATGCCGACGGTAAGACCATTGACGTGCGCTGGAAGAAGGTGGACGACAACAAGATCAAGATCTTCAACAAGACCGACTCCACCATCCGCATGAAACTCACCGTCACGCCCAAGGAACCGCTCGACGATAAGCGCTGGTATAAGACGGCCCAGTGTGTGGCCCGTGTGCTGATGACGGCACGATCCTTCAGTATCTCCTATCGCGACCAGTATGCGATGATGCTGCCCGGCTTCATGCCCGTCATAGGCAAGGCCTTCGGTCAGCGTAGTGGCGATGCCCTCGCTCCAGGCCTCGACTTCGCCTTTGGTATGACGGGAGACAGTTATATAGATCGCGCGCGCGAGCGAGGCTGGTTGCTCTCCAACGATAGTGTGGCCACGCCCGCAACGACCAACCACACCCAGGACCTTCAGTTGCGCATGACGCTGGAGCCTGTCAACAACCTCAAGATCGACCTCAACGCCTCTCGCACGCAGACCACGGCGAAGAGCATACAATATATGTACCAGGGCAACCCGACCACACAGAGCGGATCGTTTACGATGACGACGCTCTCGCTCGGTTCGGCCTTCGAGGGTATGGGCGATGCAGCCAACGGCTACCATAGTGCGACCTTCGAGAAGTTTGTCCGCTCCCTCGATGGCTACCGTGACCGGGTGGAGGCGCAGTATGTGGGCCAACAGTATCCTGCTGCCCTGGGCGGAGGTAAGTTTGATCCTGCCAAGGGTGCTGTTGACAAGTATAGTGGCGACGTGATGATCCCTGCCTTCCTCAACGCCTATACGGGCATGGGAAGCGTGGGTCTGAACATCTTCCCCACGTTGGCTTCGCTGCTGCCCAACTGGACCGTGCGCTACAGCGGTCTCTCACAGTTGCCGTGGTTCCGCGACCTCTTCAAGAGCGTCAACATCAACCATAGCTACAAGAGCATCTATAGTGTCGGCGCTTATCAGAGCTATAGCACCTGGCTGGCTCTCAACGGCGACCTCGGTTTCGTCCAGGATGCCGCGACGGGAAGCCCCATACCGAGTTCGATGTTCAACGTCTCGATGGTGAGCATCAACGAGTCGTTCTCGCCGCTGCTCGGTCTGTCGGTGACGACGCTCAACAACCTGACGGCTGAGATCAAGTACAACCAGACACGTCAGCTCTCGCTCTCGATGACCTCTGTCCAGGTCAATGAGGCCATCAGTAAGGACTGGGTACTCGGGTTCGGCTATAAGATCAATAACTTTGACCTCTTCGGTCCGCGCGGCCGCAAAAAGCTGAAGACCAAGAAACAGGGCGACGGCCAACAACAGGGGAGCCAAAACAGTCAGAACAACCGCGGTCAGGCTGCTCGTGGTGGTGTGAACCGCGACTTGAACCTGCGCCTCGACCTCTCGTTCCGCAAGCAGGCAGCCATCACGCGCGACATCGCCACGATGACTTCCTCGGCTTCGAGTGGCAATTCGGCGTTCAAACTCTCGTTCTCCGCAGACTACACCCTCTCGCGTCTGGTCACGATGAGCTTCTACTACGACATGCAGACCAATACGCCGCTCCTTTCTTCGAGCAGTTATCCGACCACGACCCACGACTTCGGCTTCAATGTCAAGTTGAGTCTCACGAGGTAATGCCAGGATCATAGCTTGTTAAAGTCTGGGCGTAAGCGAGGCAATAGCGAGGTTGTGTCGAGATAATAGGGTAGTGTTGAGGTCATGCCGAGGTAACGATAGCAAAGTGCCAGAACGCCCGACGTGGGCAGACAGAGACAAGAACAACATGGGAAGAAATAAATTTTCACAACAAGAGATTACGGAGATAGCCCGCTTGCTCAAGTTGAAGAACGCCAGCAAGCGGGGACGGCAGAAGGAGATTCGCCACGAGCTGCGCGTCGATTACGAGTTTAATATATCTGACTTCAACGTGCAGGGTAAGGCTTTCGGGCCCGACGAGCTACAGGAAGCCATCCGTCGTGGTGCGATCGTGATTCTCGATGAGGCTACCATTGCCCAGATGAAGGCCAAGCGCGCCCGCGACAGAGCCCGCGACGAGGCTGCGCGCCAGGCCGAAGCAGTCGCCTCGGGAGAGGTCACCGACTGGCAGCAGGCTCAGGCAGAATGGGAAGCCTGGGAGAAGACGCAGGCAGAGGGGAGTAAAAAAGAAGGCCAATCCTTTGGCAATACCGAATAAAATTCCTATTTTTGCACTTTAATCATGGTGGAATGCTCACTTGGACTTCCATCACGTAGTACCAACGGTCAAGAACGGCAAATAATTATGCAGGATTTGAAAACTTATGGTGTCTATCGCTTCACGTTGAGCGATGGCGGCGCAAAGCCGGAGTTGCTGATCTCCATCAAAAAAGAATATCAAGGGAAGCCGCTTTATGAAAAGGGGCTTCAGCGCCAGTTTGACGCACATCACGACGAGGAACATCCCTACTTGCTTCGCTATGTAGAGATGCGGAATGTGGACGGCCTGGGACGCTGCCTGGTCGTCGATTGGGAAGATGCCCGTCCCCTGTCAGCCTTCGCTGCTGAGAATCCTTCCCTCGAAGCCAAGAAGGCCGTGCTCGAGCAGTTGGCTTCTGCACTCGGCTATATCCATGAGCGCAAGGGCGTTCATGGCGACCTCTCTCCAGCGGTGGTGTTTGTCACCAAGAAGGGCAACCAGGTCCGCTTGCTCAACTTCCGCCAGACCTATGCCGGCAATCAGGACGACGCGGCACAGGTCATCCGCTATCAGGCCCCCGAGATCAAGGACGGCACGGTGGCTGTCACGGCACGTGCCGACATGTATGCCCTCGGTATGCTGATGAAGGACTTGCGCCTCGGTGGTGAGTTCTACGACGTGGTGAGTTGCTGCTGCAACTATAATAGCAGTGCGCGCTATGAGACCATGGCCGATTTTGCTGACGCTCTGGATCACCGTCGCAGTAGCCGTCCCTCGGGCGGTGTGAAGGTCGGCGTGCCCAAGGTAGGCAAGGGGGCGCTCCGTGCCTTTGCCGTCGTGTTGGCCTTGGCTGTAGTGGTTGGAATCGTCCTCTACTTCATCAATGATGTCAACCTTCTGTCACAGGACGACACGCAGCATGTAGCCGCGCCCCATGATACCACGGCCACGGTGTCCCCGCAGGACACGACGGCGCAAGATACGGCTCCGACCGTCTCGCCCGAGGACTACACTGGCGAACTGGAGTTTCTTGCTACGCTCGTGCCCCAGATGTATAAGGACCTGGACAAAATCTATGCTCCCTATCAGACTGGTGCTACCGAAGCTGACCGTCGTGAGCTTAGAGCCAAGGTGGTGCGCTACTATCGCGGACTTCGTGGTACCCTCGGCAAGAAATCGCAGGCGCAGTTTGAAGCCTTCGACAAAGCCTTTGCCGACTATAACAAGATCAAAAACGACGCGTTCGGCTAAGGCGTAGCCAAGACGTAAGGTCATCCTATAAGAACTGGCGGGCACTCTCTCGGGCGCCCGCCCGTTCTTTGTTGTGTTTTCTTATCCTTTCTTCATATTGTGCTCTCGCTCCCTTCCTTTATACCATGCACACTCCTTTGTCTAATGTGCATGCTCTTATTCATATAAAGTGCACACTCTTTTATATACCGTGCATGTTTCTTCCTTTGAATGCTTGAAAAGTGGCAGATTCGTGAAGTTGACAAGATGTTGCGTTTAAATAAAATTAGTTTCATTAGCTTTCGAAGCGAAAAACATGCATGTAATATACAGAAAATGGCCTTTTTGGTTGTTTGGAATGTATTGAAAAGCTACTGCTCTTGATTTATATCCTTAAAACATGTTAATACATTTGTTTGTTTCGCCGCCTTATTGTACTTTTGCAAACGTAAAGCATGGCGTTGGGTTTTGAAGCGTAAAACGATTTACCCTTTTTGCTTGCGCAAAAGTTGCTTTTGAAGGAATACAACGATCCTTTGAGATTCGGAATAACTAATGTTTAAATAAAATTTATTATGTGGAATTTTTTGGCTCCTCCTGCTTTTAAGCCGGAGCAGACAGGCTCCGAGGCAGATGAGCGATACCGCCGCTTGCGTTGGCAGGTCTTCATCGGTATCTTTATTGGTTACGCGGGATTCTATATTGTCCGCAAGAACTTCTCCATGGCAATCCCGATGCTCGCGCCGTTTGGCTTCGAGAAGGGTGAGCTGGGTGTGGTGCTCTCCATGAACGCCATCGCCTATGGCTTCTCCAAGTTTGTCATGGCCAGTATCTCCGATCGCAGCAATGCACAGCGCTTCCTGCCGTTGGGTCTGATCCTCGCTGCCATCTCGATGATGTTCATGATCGTTCCGGTGCAGTGGATTGGTGCTGACAACAAGGGCTTGGCAATCACCCTGATGGCCGTCTTGAACTTCCTCGTCGGTTGGTTCAACGGTATGGGTTGGCCTCCGTGTGGCCGCGTGATGACCCACTGGTTCTCCATCAAGGAGCGTGGTACCTGGATGTCATTCTGGAACTGCGCCCACAACGTCGGTGGTGCTCTTGTAGGCCCGATGGCCGTCTATGGAGCCGCTTGGTTCGGATCATGGTTCTACGGTGCTGACGAGAAGTCCTACTTCTTGATTGGTACTTACCTCTTCCCCGCTGCTGTTGCTATCCTGATCGCTATCATTGCCTACAGCATGATCCGCGATACGCCTCAGTCTTGCGGTCTTTCCTCTATTGAGAAGTGGCGCAACGATTATGCTGACACCTACGATGAGAAGTCTGAGGAGGTGCTCTCTACGGGTCAGATTTTCCGTACGGTGCTGAGCAACAAGTTCTTGTGGTACATCGCCTTTGCCAATGCCTTCGTCTATATGGTGCGCTACGGTTGCCTCGACTGGGCACCTACCATCCTCACCGAGCAGGGCATCGATATCAAGGAGGCCGGCTGGGCCTACTTCGCCTACGAGATGGCTGCCATCCCTGGTACGATCATCTGTGGTTGGTTGTCCGATAAGGTGTTCCACGGTCGTCGTGCCTTGCCGACCATCCTCTTCATGATCGTCGTGGCAGTCTTGATCGTCATCTACTGGCAGAACTTCACCAATATCAATGTCGTCATTGGTTGCCTGATCGGTATCGGATTCTTCATCTATGGTCCTGTGATGCTTATCGGTGTCCAGGCTCTCGACCTCGCTCCGAAGAACGTGGCAGGAACCGCTGCCGGACTGACTGGCTTCATGGGCTACGTGCTCGGTACGGCTCTGCTGGCCAATGTCGTTATCGGCTACGTCGCTGAGTCTGCTGGCTGGGACTGGACCTTCGTCCTCCTCATCGGCGCCTGCGTGCTCTCCGTTCTCTTCATGGCCCTCACCTACAAGAAGGAGCAATATCTTGTGAAGAACAAGTAAAGACTGGCGATCGCTATCATTTAGAATAATCATTTAGTCAATATCATCAATTAATAATTGTTTATGACAAAGCAAATTATCCGTTTAGGCTTCGTGGGTATGGCTATGCTCACTGCCTTTACTTCTTGCTCTGACGAGCAGCAATTCACCAATGTGAATACTGACGCCAAGCGTACCGACGTGCAGCAGATCTCGCCGGAGATGGCGAAGGTGCGCGACTATGTGCCTCTCTATGCTTGCGTGGCACACCGTGGTTCCACCTACTGGGCTCCTGAGGAGACTGAGGCAGCCTGGCGTTGGGCCCGCAATATGGGCGCCGACTACTTGGAGAGCGACCTCCAGGTGACCAAGGACGGTGTGGTGCTCGCCAACCACGATGAGAACCTGAAGCGTACCACCAACATCGCTTCTGTCTTCTCTGACGACGTGCCCACCAAGCGTAAGGACTTCTACCGCTCGTTCCGCAATGCCGACGGTACGCAGCACTTCTCTGAGGCTGATATCGAGGCTCAGTATCAGCGTGACGTGGCCGATTTCCGTGCCAACTACACCATGTCCTACTACTATGCTGAGCTCTTGATGCTCGACGCTGGTAAGTGGTTCAACGACGCCACGCCCGAGTTGGGCCGTGCTTCCTTCGCCGCAGGTCACAATGGTTACTACACCTACGACGCTGCTGGCGTGCCCACGATCCACTATAGCAATGGTCTCTATGTCTCTGCCCTGCAGGATCAGATCAACTACGCTATGGGTAAGAAGCTCAACCGCAATGCCGAGGGCGAGCGCGTGCTGACCTACAAGATCAAGGACGAGTACAAGAACATGACGCTGGAGGAGATCTACAAGGCTGCCAAGGCTGCCGTGAAGTGTGACGATCCCAGCACCGTCGGTAGCAAGGCCGGCAAGTACATGGACTTCGTGGAGTACAGCTTCGGTGACAAGAACGGTAGCACCGCCTATGTCGCTGACGACAAAGACAACGGCAACCGTCCGGGCATCTATCCCGAGTTCAAGGAGTCTTGGTTGAACCCGAAGGACATCGAGATCCGTGTTTATAACATCCTCGACGAGTGGGGTTGGAACATCATCACCAAGAAGGAGTCAGAGAGCAAACCGTTCTATGTCAACGGCCACGTCAACGTGGGTAACACCAATGGTAAGGTGATCCTCCAGACCTTCTCCTTCGATGCCCTCAACCGTGCTTACAACGTCTTCAAGGGTCAGATCCCGATGTGCTACCTCCTGTGGCTGAGCAACGGCGGTTCTACCGACCTCAACTACGACACGCCTGCTGGCTACGCTTCCTTCATCAAGTACGCCCAGGATCATGGTGCCCACATCATTGGCCCGTGCGTAGAGGGTGCGCCCAACAACTATCCTGAGCTCAACGCTCCCTGGATGGCTTACATGATTCGCAAGAGCGGTATGATCAACCACCCGTACTCTTTCGATAGCTATGCTCAGACTGCTCGCTACATGGGCTACTATGTCAACTACTGGGGCGACAACGCCACGCAGTTTGACGACCTCCTGGGTGTCACCGTGCAGCCGACGGCCTACACGACCTTCACCACGCCGCAGACCCACCCGATCTACATGGACGGTTTCTTCACCAACCACTCTGAGATGTCGCTCCGCTACATGATCGAGAATGGTTTCCGTTGCAGCTCTACGCTCCACAACCCGTTCCACCCGGAGCAGAAGTATGACAACTCTCAGGCTCCCCACGTGGTGCCCGACGGTGCCGACGTGCTCAACGAGCTCGGTTACTAATCGAAAGGTAGTGGTTTAAGTAAGTCATATTACCAACATTCATAAGTAAACAAATACAATGAAGAAATTTATCATATTGCCCATGTTCGCTCTTTGCGCCATGGCAGCCAACGCGCAGGACTTTGATTCCAAGCCGACCGTGACTATCGACAATGAGCAGGAAGACCTCCACTTCACCGTGGGTGCTCGCTTCATGGCCGACGCAGCATGGTACCACAACGACTATACGCCGATGCAGTCTGGCGCTACGATCGCTGACGCCCGCATCCGTACTTCGCTGACCTATCAGGACTGGTACTTCTATGCAGACTTCGGTTTCGGTGGTGGCAAGTTCTCTCAGAAGAACATCTTCCTTCGCTACAACCAGAAGGACAACAAGGGTGGCAACCATGACATCCAGGTGGGTTACTACAACAACGCCGCTGGTTCCATGGCTCGCAACACCTCTCTCGGTAGTTATCACTTCATCTCTCGTGCCGGTGCTGCCAACGCCCTCGGCGAGGGTCGTGAGCTGGGTATCACCTACAAGTTCACCAACGACAAGTTTATGGCCTATCAGGGTGTGACGACCGAGAACCAGTACAACAAGATCGAGTCTGGCTTCAATGGCATCGTCCTCTCAGGTCGCTACCAGTATCGTCCCATCAACGACGGTACGCAGACCTTGATGATCGGTGGTAACATCCGCTACCAGCACGTGGGTGGTGGTGTGACGGAGAACAACGTTCTCAAGAAGACCATCAAGCTGGGTCAGAGCATGGAGACCTTCGTCGATGAGGACGAGCGCTTCGTAAGCTGCGAGCTGCCTTGGGCTGAGAACGTCCTCGACGCTGGTGCCGAGGCCCTCTATCACAACGACAAGCTCTTCGTTCGTGGTGAGTATCTCTACAAGCACGTCACCAAGAAGCGCGACTCCAAGACGCTCTTCGACGCAAGCAACAACAACATTGATACTTGGGGTACCCTCGATGCTTGGATCACGGCCAACCCGCTTCGTTCCAACAACTTCCACGGTGGATACGTTGAGGCAGGCTACATGATCTTTGGCAACCCCTACAAGTTTGATAGCCGCAACGGTACCTTGAAGGGCCTCTCTGGCCGTTCTTTGGAGATCGTGGGCCGCTTCAACTACACGGGTCTCAACGACATCAACGCTGGCGAGTACTACAGCGCAGGTCGCGACCAGTACTATCCCGATGGTATGATGGCTGACTATCCTTACAAGTCAAGCAGCGTTGGTGGTGGTGCCGTCCGCTCTTGGACCCTCGGTGTGAACTACAGCTTCAACCGTTTCGTCCAGGCTATGCTCGACTACACCTACTCCAACTTGTCTAAGGACAAGTACGCATACGACAAGAACTTCCACATGGTTCAGGCTCGCGTACAGTTCGTCTTCTAAATTGGAAGGACACCAAAGTAAGTATGTACTTTAGGTAAGATAGCCTGGGGCGTTTCGCAGGACTTCTCTATGAGGTCTTCGTGGAACGCCCTTTTTTTATCCTCTTCTGTTTGATAACAGGGCTTTGTATAACGCTTATCTCTCGCACCAGTCCATCCAGGGCTTCTTGTATAGGTAACAGAAGGGCAGAAAAGAAGTAGAAACAAAGCGGGCGGCAAGTCGTATGACCTGCCGCCCGTTGTTGCGTCTATGAAAAAAGAGGGGCCGAGATTATTTGGCCTTGCCCTGGTTGGCCACTGCCTGCTGCTTGCGAGCGATCTCGTCGGCGTCGCCGAGGTAGTAATCCTTCACGAGCTGGAGCTTGTCGTCAAACTCGAATACGTACGGGGTAGCCGTCGGGATGTTGAGCTTCGTGATCTCGCTGTCGCTGATGCCCTTGAGGTGCTTCACGATGCCGCGCAAGCTATTGCCGTGGGCAGCCACGATGATGCAGTCCACCTCTTTGAGCTTCGGGAAGATCGTGCACTCCCAGTAGGGCATCACACGCTCGATGGCGTCCTTCAGGCTCTCTGTCGTCGGGAGATAGTCCTCCGGCACGAGGGCGTAGCGCGGATCCGTCAGTGCGCTGCCGATGCCGTCGGCGGGCAACTCGTGGGGAGCCACGTCGAAGCTACGACGCCACAGCAGCACCTGCTCGTCGCCATACTTGGCGGCGGTCTCAGCCTTGTTCAGGCCCTGGAGCATACCGTAGTGCTTCTCGTTCAGGCGCCAGCTCTTCTCCACGGGGATCCAGTCCTCGTCCATAGCGTCGAGCACGTTGTTTAGCGTCTTCACGGCGCGCTTCAGATAGGAAGTATATGCGATATCAAAGTGAAAACCATTCTCCTTGAGCAGTCTTCCGGCGGCGAAAGCCTCCTCCTTGCCCTTCTCAGTCAAGTCTACGTTGGTCCAACCGGTGAAGCGGTTTTCCATGTTCCACTGGCTCTCGCCGTGGCGTACCAATACAATTCTCTTCATATTTCTCTATTGTTTAATAAATGATGCGTCGAAATAAATATTACCTCAAATACATTTGCAAAAGTACGAATTTTTCCGCACCTATCCGCCCTTTGCCCCTTGAAAACCTCAGCTGTTAAGGCTTTTTACGTTTTTTTTAAGGTCTTCGCCGTGTGCTATTTCACGATGCGATAGTAGTCCTCCTTGCGCGGCTTGGCAGCCTTCGGTTCTGCGTCGGGATAGCCCAGGGCGAGCGCACCAATGCCAGCGAGTCCCTCGGGCAACTGGAGTTCACGCATCAGCGCCTTTCCCTCCTCGGTGGCAAACATGGCGTCCTCGCGGTTGATCCAGCAAGAGGCCAGTCCTACACTGTGAGCGGCAACCATCATCGATCCCAGTACGAGCGAACCGTCGCGGTCCTTGTTGGGACTGTCCGCGCTGGCAAAGACTAGCACCACGGTCGGTGCACCATAGTAGGGGTCACTCTCCGCCCCCATCACGCGGGCATTCATCGCCGTCAGTCGGGCCCGCAGTGCTTCGTTCTGTACCGCCACGATCCACGGGTCCTGCTTGCCGAAGGCCGTAGGAGCCCATGTGCCTGCCTCGAGCACGGCCTTCAGGGCGTCGTCGCCGACCTGTTCCCCCTTGAAGCGGCGCAGGCTGCGGCGCTCCCGTATAGCTTTCAATACTTCATTGTCCATTGTCTTATCCTTATTAGTGAAATGATAGTCAGTTTTCTGTCAGCAAAGCGATCGACTTATTTCTATTGGCGAAACGATCGTCTTATGTTGTGGGCAAAAGCAATTGTCTTCTCGTGCAGACCGCTTGCTCCGTGCAAAAGTACGATATTTTGGTGAGGATTGCAAAATAATTGCGTAACTTTGCGCCATGACTTATTATGCCGACATCATCCTACCATTGCCCTTGGAGGGCTACTTCACCTATTGCGTTCCCGACACGATGGCCCCGCGTCTGCAGCCTGGTTGCCGCGTGCGTGTGCCGTTGGGCAAGACCAAGACCTACACTGGCCTTGTCGCAGCCCTCCACGACCAGGTACCCGCAGGGCTCAAGACAGGCAAGGAAGGCGTGAAGTCTATTGTCGAGATGATGGATCCGGGTCCCGTGCTCCTGCCTCAGCAGTTGCGCCTATGGCAGTGGATAGCCGACTACTACCTTTCGCCCATTGGCGACGTCTATAAGGCCGCCCTCCCGTCCGGTCTCAAGGCCGAGGACGACTATCGTCCCAAGACCGAGACCTACGTCGTGCTGGCCGACGACTTCCGTTCGGCGCAGGCCCTCCGTGCTGCCCAGGCCATGCTCCAGCGCGCTCCTGCCCAGCAGAAGGTCCTCCGCGCCTATCTGGAGCTGGCCAGCGTCAGCGAAGAGAATCCCGTGCCCCAGCGCGAGATCACCCGCGAGGAACTGATGAACGAGGCCCACTGCACCACCACCGTCCTCCGCCAGTTTTTGGACCGTAGGATCTTGCGGCAGTACGAGAAGGAAGTAGGCCGCATCCCCCTCGGCGGAATGCCCCATCCCGAGCACATCAAACCCCTCAGTGAGGCCCAGGCCGACGCCTACAACCAAATCCTCGTTCAGCAAATGTCGAAGGATATCACGCTTCTTCACGGCGTCACATCGAGCGGCAAGACCGAAATCTATATCCACCTCATTCAGCGCGCCCTCGACGAGGGCCGCCAGGTGCTCTACCTCCTGCCCGAGATTGCCCTTACGGTGCAGATGATGCAGCGCCTTCGTCGAGTCTTTGGCGACCGCCTCGGCATCTATCATTCCCGCTATAGCGACGCGGAGCGCGTGGAGATCTGGAAGCGCCAGCTCTCCGACCATCCCTACGACGTCATCCTTGGCGCCCGAAGCGCCCTCTTCCTGCCCTTCCAGCGACTGGGCCTCGTCATCGTCGATGAGGAGCACGAGCAGAGTTTCAAGCAGATGGACCCTGCGCCACGCTATCACGCCCGCTCCGCCGCCATCATCCTGGCCAAGCTCTGCGGTGCCAAGCTCCTGCTGGGTACGGCGACCCCGTCGAGCGAGAGCTATTGGAACGCCCAGACCGGCAAGTATGGCTACGTCCGCCTCGACAAGCGCTATCAGGATATGGCGTTGCCTGCCGTCGAGGTCGTCGATGTCAAGGACTTGCGCCGCCGCAAGATGATGACCGGCCACTTTTCGCCGCGCCTTCTGGCCGCCATTCGCGCCGCCTTGGCCAGCGGCAAACAAGCCATCCTGTTTCAGAATCGCCGCGGCTTCGCCCCGAGGGTGGAGTGTCATGTCTGTGGCTGGACCCCGAAGTGTCCCCATTGTGACGTGTCGCTGACCTACCATAAGACCATGGGCCTGCTCACCTGCCACTATTGCGGCTATGTCTTGCGCGTGCCCACCGTCTGTCCCAACTGCGAGAGCCACGACATCCGTGGCCGCGGCTTCGGTACGGAGCGCGTCGAGGACGAGTTGCAGGCCCTTGTGCCTGAGGCGAAGATCGCGCGGATGGACCTTGATACGACACGCACGAAGAACGCCTACGAGCGCATCATCAACAGCTTTGCCCAGGGCAAGACCAACGTGCTCGTCGGCACGCAGATGGTGACCAAGGGCCTCGACTTCGACCATGTCGGCGTCGTGGGCATCCTCTATGCCGACGCCATGCTCAACATTCCCGACTTCCGTGCCTACGAGCAGGCTTTTGCCATGCTCTCGCAGGTGAGCGGACGGGCTGGCAGGAAGGGCGATCAGCAGGGCCTGGTCATCTTGCAGACCAGCCAGCCCGATTCCCCCGTCATCCAGCAGGTCGTGCGCCACGACTATCGCGCATTCTACGACCAGTTGTTCGAGGAGCGCCGCCTCTTCCGCTATCCCCCCTTCACCCACCTTACCTATATCTACCTCAAGCACCGCCAGGAGCGCACCGTCGAGTCAGCCTCCATGGAGATGGGCTCCCGCCTTCGCCAGATCTTTGGCGACCGCGTGCTCGGGCCCGACAAGCCCTCCGTGGCCCGGGTGAAGACCCTCCATATCCGCAAGTTGATGCTCAAACTCGAGTTGGGCATCGACCTGCGACGCGTGCGCCAGTGTCTGCGCGAGGTGCAGTCGGCGATGCTACGGGCCAAGACCTATGGCGCCCTGCAGATCTATTATGATGTTGATCCGCTATAAAGGTTCTGTCGCCTGTCGGTTTTCTGCAGAAAAATGCCTACCTTTGCAAAGACATAAGATAGGCAAAAGATAGCGCGCTGCCAAGTCCTCTGGCCGGGAGATCTCGCAGCACGGAAGTATTCGTATAACAAAACACAATAGATATGAAGAAAATACCCCTCTTACTCCTTTTCCTCCTGTTTTCCCTCGCAGGACAGGCCCGCACGCGCATCCAGTTTGACGCCGACTGGCTCTTTGTTCTCGGCGACGATTCCACGATGGCCTCCCCGTCCTATGACGACCGTGGTTGGCGCCGTCTCTCCTTGCCCCACGACTGGGCTATCGAAGGCGACTTCCATGTTGGCAACCCCAGTGGCGCCAGTGGCGGCGCGCTTCCCGGCGGCGTAGGTTGGTACAGAAAGCATTTCCGCCTGCCCGCAGGCTCGTCCGGCGATCGCGTCCTTGTCACCTTCGACGGCGTCTATATGAACGCCACGGTCTATGTCAACGGCCACGCCCTGGGCACGCGCCCCTATGGCTACTCCACCTTCGAGTACGACCTCACCCCCTATCTCGACCGGTCGGGAGAGAACGTCCTGGCCGTCCGTGTCGATAATAGCGACCAGCCCAACAGTCGTTGGTATTCTGGCTGCGGCATCTATCGTCATGTGTGGCTCACCACTGCCTCGCCCCTGCGCGTGGCCCAATGGGGCGTCCACGCCGTGGCTCAATGGCGCCGCGGCAACACCTGGGAGGTGAAGGTCGATGTGGCGCTGCAGAACGACGGTCCGAAGCCCTCTCCCCGTGCCAAGGTGCGCCATCAGCTCCTCGATCCCAGCGGTCGTGTTGTAGCCCGTCATGAGGGCGGCTGCCAGGGCCAGGTGCTCACCGTGAAGAACCCCCAACTGTGGGACATCTACCAGGGCCACGTCTACCAGGTGGTGACGGAGGTGGTCGTTGGCGGCAAGGTGGTCGATCGCGTCTCCACGCCCACCGCCTTCCGCACCTTCCGCTTCGACGCCGAGACAGGCTTCTGGCTCAATGGCCGCAACGTGAAGATCAATGGCGTCTGCGAGCACCACGATTTTGGTGCCTTGGGCGCTGCCCTCGACGAGGATGCTCTCCACCGCAAGCTCACGCGGTTGAAGGCCATGGGTGTCAACGCCGTCCGCAGCAGCCACAACCCGCCCGCTCCCGAGTTGCTTGCGATGTGCGACACGATGGGCCTGGTCGTCATGGATGAGAGTTTCGACATGTGGCGCCGCAGAAAGACCAAGAACGACTATGCGCGCTTCTTCGATCAGTGGCACGAGCGCGACCTCTCCGACCTGGTGCTTCGTGACCGCAACCACCCCTGCGTCCTCGTCTGGAGCATTGGCAACGAGGTGCTGGAACAGTGGTCCGGAGCCGACGCCGATGAACTGACGCTGGAGGAGGCCAACCTCATCCTCAACGCGGGCCACGACGCTTCTACGCTCGCCCATGGCGACGACCTTTCGCCCAACTCGCTCCTCACGATCCATCTCGCTGACATCATCAAGCGCTACGACACCACGCGTCCCATCACGGCGGGCTGTAACGAACCTTCCCCTGATAACCACCTCTTCAAGTCGGGCGCCATCGACCTCGTCGGTTTCAACTACCACCACCAGTGGGTGAAGGACGTGCCCAAGAACTTCCCCGGCAAGCCCTTCCTCTTCACCGAGAGTGTCTCCGCCCTGCAGACGCGCGGCTACTACCGTATGCCCTCGGATAGCGTCCTCGTGCTGCCGCAGCGCTGGGACCTGCCCTATGCCGACCCCACGATGATGTGCTCGGCCTATGACAACGCCCACGCCCCTTGGTCCTCTACCCATGAGGAGACCTGGGAGGTCGTGAAGCACACTCCCTACTGTGCCGGACAGTTTATCTGGACAGGATGGGACTATATCGGCGAGCCCACCCCCTATGGCTATCCGGCGCGAAGCAGCTATTTTGGCATCATCGACCTGGCCGGATTCCCGAAGGACATTTATTATATGTACCAGAGCGAGTGGACGGACCAGCCAGTCCTCCACCTCTTCCCCCACTGGAACTGGTTGCCCGGCCAGACCATCGACCTGTGGTGCTACTACAACCAGGCCGACGAGGTGGAACTCTTCATCAACGGGCGCAGCCAGGGCGTGCGCCGCAAGCAGGACGACCACCAATATCATGTGATGTGGCGCGTGCAGTTTGAGCCGGGCGAGGTGCGCGTCGTGGCTCGCCAGCAGGGTCGCGAGGTGCGTTCCGAGACGATCCGCACGGCGGGTGTACATATAAGCGGTCCCCCCGGGGGGTCCCGCCGGAGACTCTCCGCCTCATCCCCGACTATCAGGGAGACCGTACGATCTTTGTCGCTGCCGAAGTCACCGACCGCGAGGGCACGCTCTGCCCCTGGGCCGAAAACGAGATCTATTTCTCTGCCGAGAATGCCGACATTATCGGTGTCGATAATGGCAGCCAGTTCTCCACCGAGCGCTTCAAGTCCGACCATCGCAAGGCCTTCTTCGGCAAGGCCATGGTCATCCTGCGCGTCAAGGACCCCCAGAAACCCGTCCAGGTCAAGGGCCTTGCCCCTGACCTCCAGGCGGTTTCGCTGACCACCAGCGTGCGCCCTGGTCGTCCATGACATGATCTTTTTTCGAATACAATCATCAGACACAACCCAATATGAGTCAATCCAATCCTAACCACCGCATGATCGCGGCGGCCCTCCTGGCCCTCTTCGGCTGGGAGACCGCCGTCGCCACCGTGCCCGACCGCGATCCGCAAGACCAGTCTGCGGGCTTCGACGTCTCCTGGATCAGCAATCCCGAGAAGGTCGGCGATCACAAGGAGGCAGCCCATGCCACCTATATCCCCTACGCTTCCACCGAGGCGATGCGCCAGGACACGACCTTCTACTCCCAGCCCTGGACCACCCCGCGGAGCAGCCGCTACCTGTCGCTCAACGGTACGTGGAAGTTTCGCTATGTCGCTGGCACGCCCCAAGGTCCTGCCGACACCGACGCCCTCGTCGCCCAGTCTTGCAACGCCGGGGGCTGGGACGAGATCCGCGTCCCCCTGTCGTGGGAGATGGCGGGCTATGGCGATCCCGTCTATACCAACGTGGGCTATCCCTTCGTCTATCATCCGTCCTTGGCCCAGGAGGGCCATGCCGAGGCGGGCGTCAAGGACGACAATGCTACGGGCTTCTACAGTCGCACCTTCACGCTGCCCGCCGACTGGCGCGACCAGCGCGTCTTCCTCCATTTCGACGGCCTCTACTCCGCTGGCGTGGTGTGGGTCAACGGGCGCTACGTCGGCTACACGCAGAGCGCCAATACCGACGCCGAGTTCGACCTCTCCGACTTTCTCCGCGAGGGAGAAAATCAGCTCTCCGTGCGCGTCTATCGCTGGTGCGACGGCAGTTATATCGAGGGCCAGGACATGTGGCACCTCAGTGGCATCCACCGCGACGTCTATCTCTACGCCACACCGAGGGTGGCCGTCCGCGATCATTTCGTGCAGACCGACGGCCTCCTCAGCGCCGACGCCACCTCGGGGGCAATGGTCCTCCAGCTGACCGTGGACAACCGCGACGGCCTCAAGGCCAAGAAGACCATCGAGGCCGTGGTCCGCGACGCCGAGGGCCGGGAGGTGCAGCGCCGCCAGTGGGTCTATCAGTCCACGACGACCGCCACAGAGGCCCTTCGCTTTGATCTCCAAGGCCTCCATCCCTGGACCGCTGAGAGTCCCTATCTCTACACCATCGAGGTGTCGCAGCGCAACGCGAAGGGTCGCGAGGAGATGGCCTTCTCCACGAAGTATGGTTTCCGCACCATCCGCACCGAGGGCCACCACCTGACGATCAACGGGCGCCGCGTCCTCTTCAAGGGTGTCAACACCCAGGACACCCATCCCGAGTATGGCCGTGCCATCGACGTGGCGACGATGCTCCAGGACGTGCGGATGATGAAGCAGGCCAATGTCAACACCGTCCGCACCTCCCACTATCCCCGTCAGCCGAAGATGTACGCGATGTTCGACGCCCTCGGTCTCTATGTCATGGATGAGGCCGACGTGGAGTGCCACTATGCGGGCGAGCGGGGCGGCAACCTCTCCGATCGCAAGGAGGGGCGGGGGGGCCGCCTCCCCCGCCCCGGGCATACTCCGAA
>OGPF01000613.1_pt1 | contig 20132 bp, 15 predicted proteins | sample 1552871 | NCBI WGS metagenome assembly OGPF01 (sample SAMEA2580276, study PRJEB22360) | human gut metagenome | biome: human gut; feature: human-associated habitat; material: faeces | place: Denmark | collected 2008/2010
CCCTCGAAGAGCACCCCGAAGGAGAACCCCGCCTCTCCCACGGCCTGCCAGCGGGGCCTGCGGGCCGCGAAGTCGAGGAGGAAGCCCAGAAACAGCACCGGGTACACCAGCGTCTGGACATCGAAGGCGATGAGCTGAGCCGTCATGGTGGTGCCGATGTTGATGCCGTAGATGACGGCCACCGCCCGGGGCAGTTCCAGCAGCCCGGCGCTGACGAAGCCGATGACCATTACGGTGGTGGCCGAGCTGCTCTGTAAAATGCTGGTGACAGCCAGCCCCGCCAGCGCCCCGGTCAGGGGCGTGCGGGTGACCCGGCGCAGGAAGCCCCGCAGCCGCTCCCCCGCTGCTTGCTGCAAAGCCCGGCTCATGGTCGCCATGCCGTACAAAAACAGCGCCAGCCCACCGGCCAGCCCAAACAAACTGCGGACCCAATCTTCCATGTGCGATCCCCTTTCCCAGTCGGATAACACAAAAATACTCGCCTTCCAGCGGGAAAGCGAGTACATTTTGGGTCTGATTTACTTGTCGGTGCGGACGCAGCGCAGCGCATACCGCGCCTGACCGCCGGTGGTGCAGGTGAAGAGGGTCAAGTCCCAGTCGTCGCCGGAGGACTTGACGGTCATCTTCTCGATCTGGGTCGGCTGCAGGACCTCCCCCGCGCTGACCTCGTAGTGCCACGTTTTGCCGTCCATGTCCACGAACAGCACCTCGGTGCCGACGGCCAAGTGCTTGATGGGGCTGAAATGGCGGGCGTAATTGTGGCCCGCCACCACCAGATCGTCGGCGGCAAGGGAGCCGGCATACCGCCCCGGCGCGATCTTCAGACCGGGATAGCTCCACTGCTTCATCACCGGCAGCGCCAGCCCGATGGACGGGATGGAGACATAGCCGATGTAATCGTAGCCGTCAATAAAGGTGACGGTCATACCGTCCGCTTCTTCCTCGGCGGGCTCTTCGGCAGCGGCCGACGCCGCTTCGCTCTCGCCGGGCAGGATGGTCTTGGGCTGCTCAAGGGTCTCTTCCAACTGGTTCAGCACGGCATCCGCCGCCTTCTCGGCGCGGGTATTGTCCCACTGGTTGTAGCCGAAGAGGCCCGCAGCCCCCAGCAGCGCCAGCACGCCCAGCGCAATGAAGAGGGCGCCCAGCTTACTTTTCATCCTTGCGGGTCCCCTTCTTGAGCTTGATTCCCGCCGCCACCAGCACCACGCCGGTCACTGCCAGCACCGGAATCGGCCAATTCAACTGGCCGGTCTGGGGCAGACCGTGGGCGCCCATGACATAGCCGTTGGGGTTGTCCGGGCTGGGGGCTTCCGGGTTCAGGTAGATCTTCTCACCGTGGGCACCGAGGACCCAGCCGTCCGGGTTGTCCGGGCCGGGAGCCGCCGGGGTATTCGGGTTCTCCTCGTCCGGCTTGTCGGGGGTATCCGGGGTGTCCGGGGTGTCGGGTTTGTCGGGCGTGTCCGGCTTGTCGGGGGGTTCGGGGGTCTTCTTGGCCGCAGTGCCGACCTTGGGCAGGGCGTCCACATCGTAGACGTAGCTGCCGTTCTCCTGAATCGGGACCGACACAAGGAACGGGTTGATGACGTTGTAATTCTCCGCCGCCGTGGTCTGAACGACCAGATACAGGCCCACCTCAAGGTCGCCGAACTCGGCTGTGCCGAGGTCGCTGATCTCCACGGTAGCGGACTCGGCAGTGGCGGCGATCTTCTCGGCAAGCCAGCCCGCCAGCTCCCCCTCCGACAGATCCCCCAGCTCCACGCCGCAGTCCTCGAAGCCGTTGGTGTACACAAAGCTCAGGTTGGCGTTGTCCTTTTGGACCTTGGCCACGCGGTACAGGGTCAGCGTGCCGCCGCCCACCGCCTCGGATGTTTCGCTGTCGTAGAGCGACACCTTGATGGAACCGGTGCGGCTCAGATCGACCACTTCGAGGGCAAAGGCCGGAGCCGCGCACCACACCAACAGGGTCAGCGCCGCAAGCACAGCGGCCAGCCGTTTACGGATGCTCTTCATGATGGTTCTCCTCTCGCTGATTTTTGCGTTTGCGCAGATGCGGCACGGCCAGCATGACCACCAGCATCACCAGCAGCATGGGCACAGCCAGTGCCGGGGCCACGATAATGGGCTCGATGCGGAGCGCGTCCGCCGTTACGCGGATGTGTTTCTGGTTTTCCGCATTCTCGATCCGCTTGCCGCGCACCAGAAGGCGGTGGGTGTTGATGCCGTAGGGGGTGCAGGTCATCAGGGTGACGTAGTCCTTGCCCTCCACCGGCTGCAAAAGATCGGTCTCGGTGGGCAGGACGATGGAGATCTGATCGACCTCATAGGTCAGCACCCGGTCCAGCACCGTGATGGTGAAGGTGTCGCCCACTTCCAGCTCATCCAGATTGGTAAAGAGCTTGGCGCTGGGCAGCCCGCGGTGGGCCGAGATGACGGCGTGGGTGCCCGCGCCGCCCACCGGAAGGCTGCTGCCCTCCAGATGGCCCGCCGCCACCTGCAAAACGCCGTCGCTGGTGCCGTGGTAGACGGGCAGCTCCACGCCGATCTTGGAGATGGTGATGTACCCCATGATGCCGGTACCGGAGACGTCGAGGGTGTCGGTGTAGCCGCTCACCTCTTCGGGCCGGTAAAAGGCATCGGGCGTTTCGGCCAGCCGCCGGTTGTAGTCGTCGGCGGCGTCAAAATAGGCCTGATAGTCCACGTCCGACAGGTTTTCAACCTCTTCCGAGTAGCTCGCCACAGCGCGCGACTGGTTTTTCTGGTTGATATAGTCACTGACGGTCGGATATAACATCACGGATAGACCCACGAGAAAGATCAATATTAAAATGATGTTGCTGCGATTCTTTTTCATGGGCTACTCCCTAATGTTATAAGGATATGTTCGGGGCAGATGCCCTCTTATTTCGGGGGAGCGGCCGGCTCCCGGTTGGTTTTACTTGTTTTCCATCCGCTTCTTCGCGATGAGCAGCACGGCCGCTGCAACCATCAGCCCGCCGCCGATCAAATAGAAGATCGTGGTGCCGATGCCGCCGGTCGTGGGCAGGGTGGTGCCAGCGTTGTTTTCGACGCCATAACCACCGCTCGTGTAGGTCTTATTCGTCGTGTCAACCGATGCCTTCGGTTCAAAACCGTTTTCGCCCAAGTTGACGGTCTGTAACTCATTCAGTTTGTTGTAACCCTGCGGCTCCTGAGTCTCTTCAAGATAATACGTCTTCTTCTTCAGGCCCGTAAGGGTAACTTTACCACCCTTAACCTTAATCGTTTCATTGCCCGTTTCACTGGAATCTGCCACACGATAGGTTTTGGTAGTGTCATCGTATACAAACTTTACCGCAGCAGTTTTGCCTTCATCTTCATACAGCTTAAACTCAGCGCCATCCAGCAAATGCTTTGTGCCATCGACTTTGGTGTACTTCACAAGGTCAAACTGGTAAGTTTTAGTCGTTGTGCTGTCCTTAGTAGTCTCGTGGCTCTCACCATAATCCAGCCAAGTTTCATTTGTTTCGCCGCTCGTCTTAACTGCTTTCTTGTTGACCGTTGCGGAGTAGTAAACCTCAATATCCTTATCGCCGGTAATGCCGTTGCAGTAGTCGTCCGCCAATGCCACATGGAATGCACAGCCATCACCCGGATTCGTTGTGAACGTGTAATCAGTATTTTCGATCAAATTAGCGTTGCCAACTTTCACCTGAACGTTTCCATTAAACGTCAGACCGTCCGTCATGGTATCATGCAAAACGTACTTCTGCGCGCCCTTCTTGGCGTGAATCGTGGTCTTAAACTCTACAACCTTGCCAATCTGCTGATAATTTTCATCCGCCCAGTCTTCGTTGTCAACTTTGGTCTTCTTCACAACAGAAGGGACTTCATTCTTTTCTTTGATTTCTGCCGTATAGTCCGTCGTGCCCAAACTGCACAAAGCACCCGCGTTGGTATCGACCAGATAGTAGCCAAGCTCCAGACCAGACATCGTCACAGTAACAGTCGTTGCACCTTCCGCAGCCGAACTCGCAGTCTCCGTTTTCGTTGCATCAATCTTACTAGTCGTTGCATATGCCAACGCCGCTTTTGCAAAGTCAGCTGCCTTTGTAGAGTTTGCCTCAAAGCTGGCTGTCTTTACATAACCAGTCGTGTCATCCACGGTGATGTAATTTTTGCCAGCCCCTGTTTTGAAGAATTCAGCCCACTTGTCCACAACCTTATATGTATAAGCTGCGGGCCTTGTTCCCTCTTCCGGATTGTAGCTCAACTCAAACATCTTATAAGCCTTGTATTCCGCTCCCGGAATTGCATTACTGATCGTAATGCTGCCGGTTGCCGTCGCGGGAGTGGTGCCTTCATCCGCAAACGCCGGAACTGCCATCGCCAGCACGAGGGCCAGTGCGGCAAACAATGCCATGAATCTCTTCATGTGTTTCATTTTCTTCGTCTCCTTGTGAAATAAACTCATTTCCAATTTGCTTCTTTTTGCTTCCAAGCAATCCCAAAATCTGTGCTTCTTGTGGTGATCCGTGCTCCGCCCGCAGGGGCGGGAGGGTCACTCGCCCCTCCTTTCCTGTCTGCGTTTTCTGCGGTATCCACCCACCAGCGCGGCACCCATCAGCACCGCACCGGCGGTGGTGTACGGGGCCGTACCGGTGGAACCGGTCGCCGGGAGTTCGTAGCCGGGGGAGTCCGGGGTGTCGGGGGGCTTGGGGGTCTTCTGGTTCGTGACCATAATGGTGCCGGACGTGTAACCGTCGCCGCCGTTACTCACGATCCAGTCCCCCGCGCGGTTGTTCTCAACCTTCGTTTCGCCTACGTTGACTTCCTTCACGGAGTAACCGTAATAAATCACGTTACCTGCTTCATCCTTGCCGCCGGTCAGCGGGAGGTTTTCGAAGGTCTTCATCCAGTTATCCCCTGTTGTCAGCGTGAACTTGCCATCTTCGTCGGTTCCAGTGCTCTTAAAGGCTTTTTCGTTCCGCTTGGTGGCCGCTGCCGCTTCTTTGACATTCTGAATTTCAACCGTGACATTTAAGCCCCATCCGTCTGAAACACTTGCATTGATATTGCCGCGCAAGATATTCACGCCCTTTTTCAGCGTCAAGTGATAGGTATAAACGGTCACTGCCCCATTATTCTCTATGCTCGGCCCTGTAATAGCCGCGGTCAGCTTTGCACCGTTCCAGTAGAGATCGTCTCGGTCTGTATGCTCCTTGCTGGAATCCGTTATTCCACTCTGCACTGTAGTTACGACCAGATCAAACGTCGTTCCTTCTGGCAGATTATTCAACTGCGCAATCTGATTGGTAAAATCCTCCTTATTATCAAGTGGATTATCCCAAGGTGTCTTCTTTACAACATTCGCAGCTACACGGCCGACCGCGCTGGTACAGGGCGGCTGGCTATACTCTGCACGGTACAACTGCAAGGTAACATTTTGGGCACCCGGTACGGTGGCATTTCCGTTTTCATCTTCCCAAACCTTACGGACCGTCAATTCGGTCTGATTGGGTTTGTTTGTGATCGTAACGGTCTTGCTGCCCTTGGCCAAATCTGCGGCCTTTTCCACATCCGCTTCAGGCCCAGTAATCGGTGCATCACCGCTGGACGAATAGAAGTACACCGCATTCGCAATGCGCTCTGTTTCCGTGGGGAGCTCATAGCCCGCAGGGGCTTCCACCTCGATCAGACGATACAGAACATTTTTCTCAAGCTCCGGATATACGACATCGTTGCCACTGGCATCTTTTTTTGTAACAGACTGTGCGACCTTGAGCCGCCCATACGGATCCGTCGTATATTCCGAGAGCTCGCTGTGCAGCGTTTTTGCGCTTTCATACGCACTGGCATTGTACTTTTGCAGTTGGAATTTTGCACCGCCCAGCTTCGTATTCTCGGCACCCTCTTCAATTTTGATGATGGTGACCGAGTTGCCGGAACTCAGCGTTGCACCCGAACTCGAAGAACTCCACGATGTCGTTATACCGCCTGTGCTTTTCACTATTCCAGTACCGGACAGTTCAATATTGTTCGACACATTGTTGATGTTGATATACGAATCATCGTTGTACTCATACTTCGTCTTCGGATACACTTCCAGCAGATTCGAACTGATCTGATAGGCATACACCAACACCAACGGCGTTTTGTTCGGAACGTTTTCGATCGTCATAAGGTATTTGTTGCACCAGTCGGTTGACGAATCCACCCGCGTTTTCAGCGTCCAGCCCTTGACTTCTGTTCCGGGCACCAGCTTGCCATCTGCGCCAAACACCGGTTTGCCGTCCGCATCCGTCTTCGCATAGTAAAGCTTTGTGTCCATCAGGAGCGCTTCGATGTCCACCTGCGTCGGATCAATGGCTGCTGTCGTTTCGTCCTTAGGAGTTCCGCCTACACTAGCCGGATGTTTTGCCAGCGTAAACGTATCTTCCAGTGTCAGGTAGTCATACTTGATCGGATTGCCGTTCGCATCCTTCTCTTCCGCAAAGAACTCCTTCGCATCCGGGTTGATATCGACCGTGTAGGTCATTAGCTGATTTCTAGCATCCCAGCCATATCCCTTTTCCAGTACTTCCTTTTCGGGGGTCTCATCCTTTTTCTTAGTCCATTCCTGCGTCTGCTCATTGGAAGTGATCGAAGCCCCTCCGTCGAAGGACACCGACGCTTTGTTGGTGTAGCTGTTTTTCTCTCCTGCTACAATGCCCGCGCCATCATTCTTCGAAACGATCTTGCCTTTGATAATGAAGGTGGCATCATAATCCTTCCTGAGCTTGCCTTCCGGATTTGCCAGCGACATCGTCAATGTCTTACCCTCAAGCTTGACCCCGAAAGTATTCCTCCCATCCGACGTTTGCATTGTCGCTTCTGTGCCATCCGTCGGAACATCCAGATCCAACACCGCGCCCCATCCAAACTGAGCCTGAACCGATTCTGCCTTGATGCCGGTCGGCAGTTCATCCACGACCGTGATTTTCTCATGCAGTTTCATAGCGTCCGTATGAACCACGATCTTCCACGTCACCTCGCCGGTCTCGTTATTTACCGTCGTGGTTCCGGTGCTGCCGTTTCCGTCCGTTTTGGTGATCGTGGCGAGCTTATACTTAAACGGGGCCGTCCAATACTGATCATCCATGAAGAAGCGGTTCAGGTAGCTGTTCTCTTTGGTCACGTCGATCTTGTCTGTGGTCGTCGTGCTGTACTTGATCAGCATCCTGTCTGCGCCAGCCGGTGCAGTGACGTCCTGCAACAGCGTGATTTGGTAGCCATAGATTTTATCGGTATCAGACAGATCGCTCAGAGATTTCAGCTTAGTATTGTCAAACTCCGGCTTGTCAGAACTTCCAAAATCAGCGCTCTCGCTCACATAGAACTTCAGATCATAATCCGGGTTCTTAAAACTGCCCTCTCCTCCAGATACAGTATTCCCGCTTGAATTAGTCCATGTAAAGGCACCTTTCCACTCTTTTGCCTGTTTGCCAGTCATCACGTGATTGCCACCCAGAATCTTATCCGCAAGAACGGTGCCTTTGCTGATCGTCTTCATCTGGGAGACGTCCACCCTCACCTTCCACGGAATCGAAATGGTGCCGTCCCCATTTTCCTTGAAACCCGTTGTTTCGTCGTACTCTTTGTAATTACTGCGTCCTGCATTGAGTCCTGCAATTTCTGCCTTGGTCATATCTTTAGGGCCATTGATTCCATCCGGCTTCACGAACTGTGCCTCATTGGCGACCGTATATTTTCCATTTTTAAGGTCATGCTCCGTCGTGTACTCGATCGTGTATTGATTGGTATTGACCTTGTCCGTCTGGTCGTCCGCATTATCAAACTGGATGCCCGCATACTCGGTGGTGTCTTCTGTCTTATTTCCATCTTTGTCAATAAAGTGGTATCCATTGTCCGGCGAAATCTTGATTGAATTCGCGACCGCCTGAGCCAAACCGCACTGAGCAGAATTGGTTCCAATCGTCATGGAGTCGGTCACCTTGGCGCCAAAAATGTTCTGGCGGTTTTCGTTGACCTTGATCGTCCAAGTGACTTTTGCCTTTCCGTTCTCTTTTTTAAGAGTCTGGCTCTTGCTGATCTTATACGAATTTTTGACCTCCACATCCGCGCTGGATTTATCCTCAATGATCGGCGTAGTGCCTTTTTGAGAACTCGTCGTCACGTCATTGTGGAACTTGTAGTCCACATTGCCCAGCTTGCTGACATCATAGGTATATGTGACCTTGTACCGCTTGCAGACGCGCTCCGTATCACTCTTATTCTCCGTTTTCATCTGCGGAAGCGTCATCGTAAGTTCCGCTTTTCCATCCGGAGTGGGCGAAGTAAACTCCTTATCAGTCAGGGAAACGTCGCCAATTTTCTGCTCTGTTCCCTCCTGCGTCCACACGGTCGATGTTTCCGAAGTACGCTTCTCCGTGAACTGATACTCTTCCACTGTGACGGTAGGCTCATCCAGATGCAAGGTATTGTTATTTGCATCGTAGATTTCATCTACAAACTTCACGACATCCGGTGTACCCCTGTGCGAAGTAACGGTCACGGTATATTCCAGTTTACCGGTTTCAGCGTTATACCTGCCTTCTTTTTTCGTGGTCAGGTCATACTTGTCCGTTCTATCAGTCGGCGTCGATGGGTACTTGATTTTTCCATCCAACGTGACCTTAAAGCCGGTGTCTCCCTTAACAATGGTGTTTCCATTCTCATCGGTGCCCGTTGCTTTCAGCTCGCCTTGATACTCGATATTGCCCACATAAGACTCATTTTGATGGGTTTCATAATACTTCGAATCCACCTTAAACTCGACCCGGTATTTTTCGCCCACCTTTCTCAAACGGTACTCACCGGCTTTTACTTGAGAACCTTTGTATTCAAACATCGGACTGAAATTTTCGCTAAGCTCCTTATACGGAATCGTGACCGAATCGGGGAACTCCCAGTAATACAGCGTGTCCGCGTTGATCTGACCATGCGGAATACTAAAATTCATTTCCAGCTTTGTTTTGAACGTATCCGAATTCGGATCGTATGTGATCGTTCCATCTGTTTCCGGTTTCAGATTCACAATATCCCAATCAAGCTGCACGTTGGTCGTCTGTGCCGCCACCGCCATTGCGCCCATTTCATCTGCCGGCTGCACTGCGATCTCATCGTCATGGCTGCCGTCGCGGTCGTCGGCCTCGCCCACGTAGTTGCCGTAAGCCTGATCCACGAGGATGGTGCTGGTGACATCGGTGAAGGGAACGGTCACTTCCGCGACAGCGCCCTCGACGGCACCAGAAATAACGGTCAGCGAATCGTCGCCTACCGTCTCCACGATGCCGATGGTCTCGTCGTCGGCAGTTCCGTTTTTATTATAGGTGACCACATCGCCGGGGATGGCTTCGTAAGCCGCATCTTCGCCCTCGGTGAGGTAGGCAAAGCCCATGGCATCCATATCGGCGCGCAGCGCCTCCAAGCCCAAGCGCTGCGGGATCTCCGTCTTAGGGATGCCCGCATAATGCTGGCAGAACGCGATGAACGCGACGTCCCAATCGGCGTAGGGGTTCCCGTAGAACGCACCGTAGCGGGTGTAATGGTGGACGTCGATGATGTCGCCCAGTGCCTCGTCGGTCTGGAAGTTCTTTTCGCTTTCCTTGTAGCCAAGCTGCTCCTGTGCCACGGCCAGCAGGGCCTCGTTCCAGTTATCGCTCAGGCCGACGCTGTATTTTTCCCAGTCGTCGTCGGTCTCCACGTCGGCGCTATAGTCCGCAAGGCACGCCAGCGTGTGCGTGTGTTCGGGGATGGTGCAGGTCAGCACCTTCTCATAGCACGCCTCGGTGTGGTGATGGAGCACCGGCTCGGAAACGGCCTCGCTGCTGCTGTCGTCCGCCACAGACGTGGCGGTGTTGGTATCTTCCAGCGCCGCAATGCCGTCATCGTCTGCCGCCGTACCATCCGAGAGCACTTGGCCCTCTTCGTAGCCGCAGACCAGCTTTTCCTCGGTCTCCGTCTCAATGGTGTAGCAGTCGTCCGTGTGGGTGTGCTCCTCAAAGCCGCAGAGGAAGTCACCTGTATCGGGATCGACCGGGCAGGTTTCATCGTGGGTATGTTCTTCTTGGCCGCAGGTCAGTTCCTCGTGCTCAACAAGCACGGTCTCGTAGCAGTCCGCCGTGTGGTGGTGCACCTCCGGTTCGGTCTCCTCCGGTTCCGGCTCTTCCGGCTCGGCTTCCGGTTCTTCCGTGGTCGGCTCCGAGTCCACGGAAAAGGCGGAGTCCGGGTCTTCCGGCTCGCCTTCCTCATAACCGCAGACCAGCTCCTCGGTATAACAGTCGTCGGTATGGACGTGCTCTTCCATGCCGCAGCTATATTCGTTGTCGGTGGTCAGCGCCGTGCCCACCTGATGCAGCCGCCAGCTGACCGAGAGTGATGTCAGCATCGCAAGCACCAGCAGCATCGCCGTATAGCGCCGCGCTCTCACGCGCTGCGCCCGCAGCTTCTGCATGATCTCATTGAACGGATTCCTCATCATGGCACCTCCTTAGTGCACCCATGAAAGACGTGACAAGGGCCATACCCTCAAGAACACCTTGCCGACGATCTGGCTTTTGTCCACGCAGCCGATGACGGTGCTTCGGCTGTCGATGGAAGTTGAACGATGGTCGCCCATCACGAAATAGCGATTTTCCGGCACCTGATACGGGAACTTGAGGTCGCACTCGCCCAGCGCGAGTTCATCGACGTAAGGTTCCTCCAGAGCCTCCCCGTTCAACGTAACAACGCCGCTTCGGTCGATGGAGATCACATCCCCCGGCCCGCCGATGATCCGCTTGAGCAGAAGTTTATTCTGCCAATAAAAACCGCACAGATCGCCGGTTTTCATATCATCGGTCTTGAGCAGCAGCAGGACATCCCCGCTCTGCAAGGTCGGGTTCATGCTGTCGCCTGACACCTGCAGCACCGGCAGGAGGATGGTCGCCAGCAGCACCGCCGCCGCAGCCACCACCACCAGCGCGTAGACCGTGCTTTTCAGCACCCGCACGTAGCGGTCCCGGTATTCCAGACGCTGCCGTTCCTTGTCCACTTCCTCCATGGAGGGGATCGTGGCCAGTTTCACGTGTCGTCCCTTCATTCTGCGTCCGCACCTCCGTTATCCGCAGACTGCGGTGGTTCACTGGGCAGGGGCGGATTCATTGCCTTCACCGATTCCAGATACGCATCGGCAGCGGCCTGAGCCGCTTCGAACACCTGATGCAGCGCCAGCGACGCTTCCGCGATGGAACCGGCATGTTCCAGCCGCAGGGTGCGGTCGTCCAGCTGCTTCTGGAGCGCCGCGTTCTGCTGTTCCAGCTCTTCTTCGTGCTGCTTGAGCGCGTAGATGATCTCGATCAATTCGGTGCGGCTCATCCGCCGCAGTTCACGTTCCGCCATGTAGTTTATCTCCCTAACGGATGATTGTCATAATTACCCAATTACTACGTTTGATTATAGCATCGCTCTTCTATTTTCGCAACCGGTTTCGTGAAATATATCATTGATTTCCGGCGTCTGAAAGCCCGATTTTCGCCGCTTTCGGCGCAAAAAAGCGCATCCGCTTTTTTGCGGATGCGCTTTTCAGCCATTTCAGGAAATTTCGTTTAGTTTTTGCCGGTCAGCTTGAAGTTGTTCAGAGCCTCAATGGTGGTGACGATGACCCTGACGTTGTTGACGATGGAGCTGCCAGCGGAGAAGACGCGGGCGACGTAGTTGAACAGGGCACCGACATTCATGAAGATCAGCCAGCCCTGCGTGTCGGTGATGGAGCCGCCGTTCAGGTAGACCATCTCGTTCTCGTCGATCGCAGCGTAAGCGGCGGGCAGTTTGATCTCATTGTTCATCATAATAAGGAATCCTCGCTTTCAAAATTTTAAGATAACTTCAGGCAAAAGCTGACCGTTTCAGCCGTGCAGCGCTACCAGCGTGAACACAAGAATGGTCGTGCCAACGATCAGGACTTCTCCCATATGTTCTTCGATCTTAAAGGTCTTGGTGGGTTTCGTCTCCTCTGGCTGTGCAGCCGCGGCGGAAGAAGAACTGCCGTCCGCGACCGTCCAGTGAGCGTAGAGCGTCTGACCTTCCTCTTTGAAGTTGTACTTGCTCGCCTTGATCGCGGTGCCGCCCACGATATCCTCATACCACCCATCAAAGGTGTAGCCTTCCATGGTAGGCGTCGGCAGACTGGACGCGCGGTAAACGTCGCCGTACTTGTAAACGTACACCTGCGTCGGCACACCGATACCGCCCTGCGGCTCCAGATAGATGGTGTGATATTTTTCTGCAGCAAACGCCAGCGGGGTCATGCAGCAGAACACTGCCAGCGTTACGACCCCCAGCATCAGCCTCTTCAGAAATTTCTTCATGTTGCGGCCTCACTTTCCAAACGTTCCGTGAACGCCATACCCTTCCCGGATATGACGTCTCTATATAGGTTATACGATAAACGGCCTGTTTTGTCAATTGCTTCCTGTGAAATTTCGCAATTGTTTTGTCGTTTGTGGAAAAAGGGTCCGGTTTCAGGATTCGGTCTCGAAAAATTCCTTGACCAGTTTGACCACCGTGCCGGAAAGCAGCAGCAGCGCGATGAGGTTCGGGATGCTCATCAGGCCGTTGAAGGTATCGGCGATGTTCCACAGCAAGTCGAGTTCCACCGTCGCGCCCAGAATGGCCACGAAAGAGTAGACCACGAGGAAGGGCCGCACGACCTTATCCGTCTTGCAGAGGAACTCGATGCAGCGGGAGCCGTACAGGCCCCAGCCGATGATGGTGGAGAATGCGAAGCAGCACAGCGCCACCGCCGTAAAGATGGACGACCAGCCGCCGTAGGTGGAGGTGAATCCGGCGATGGTCAGCTCGGCACCGGCGGCAGAGCCGTAGTTCACCGGCACCCCGCTGCACAGGATGACCAGCGCGGTCAGGGTGCAGATGACGATGGTGTCGGCAAAGACTTCGAAGATACCGAACATCCCCTGCTTGACCGGCTTGCGGGTGTCGGCACAGGCGTGGGCGATGGAGCCGGTGCCCAGACCGGCCTCATTGGAGAAGATGCCGCGGGAAACGCCCTTCTGCATACTGAGGAAAACGCTGCCGATGGCACCGCCCGTGAAGGCCCGTGGGTCAAACGCGCCGCCCACGATGGAGGCCAGCACCGCCGGGAAGCGTCGGATGTTCAGGATGACAACGCCCAGCGCCAGCACCACATAGAACAGTGCCATAAAGGGCACCAGCTTTTCGGTGACACTGCCGATCCGCTTGATGCCGCCCAGCAGCACCATGGCTACCAGCATGGCCACCAGCACGCCCGCCACAAGGTTGACGGTGGAGAGCATACTCTTGCTGAAGTCGCCGTAGGCGGTCAGGGCCGAGTCGATGGCTGTGACGATGGTGTTCACCTGCGTGGCGTTGCCGGTGCCGAAGACGGTCAGCACACCGAACAGCGAATAGAACGCCGCCAGCCAATGCCAGTTTTTGCTCAGGCCATTTTTAATGTAGTACATCGGGCCGCCGACCCACTCGCCGGTGGCGCTGCGCTCCCGGAAACGGACGGCCAGCGTCACTTCCGAAAACTTGGTGCACATGCCCAGCAGCGCCGAGCACCACATCCAGAACACCGCACCCGGCCCGCCGATGGCGATGGCACCCGCCACGCCCGCGATGTTGCCGGTGCCCACCGTCGCCGCCAGCGCCGTGCAGACCGCCTGAAACGGCGTCATGGCGCCGTCAGTCGCGTCCTTCTTGCGAAACATGCGTCCGATCGTTGTTTTGATGGCATAGGGGAACTTGCGGATCTGCAAAAAGCGGGTCCGCACACTGAGCAGCAGCCCCACGCCGATGATGCTGATCATGGCTGGGATGCCCCAGATAAAATGGTTGACCGCATCGTTCACGGCCGTAATGGTTTCGATCATGGTTCTTTCCACACCTCTGAAAAATCAACTTCCGCCGCCGGGTGTTTCCCAGCAAACATAGTTGTTATTTTATCGCATCTTTGCAGTTCTGTCAATTTTTCAAGGCGCAGAAGAGATTTTTTCATCTTTTCCGATTCAAACGTCACAAATCAGTGAAACTGTGGTATCCCCGCAGGGTTTTCGGTCAAATTCCGCCTGCCATGTGACCGTTTCCGGCCGCACCGGGGCAAAATAGCAGGCGGAGGTTGCCGCAGCGGCTCCCTCCATTTTTTCGGCACTTCCGCGCACCGTGCAGAACACGGCAGTCGGCCCATCGGCCCCGCCGATGACCGCAATGGCCGCATCCCCTTCCATCTGCGGTTCCAGCCTGTATTTCCGGGCAAGTGCCGCCTGTTCCGGCGGCAGCTTCCGTGGTTTGCGGCGCGGATGGTCTCCCTCGGCGCAGTCGGTCAGGTAGAAGTGTTCCGCTTTCGGCGTCAGACGGTACGTCATCATGCAAAAACAGTTTGGACGTTCCCAGCCGTCGCAATCCGGGAGCTCCAGCGTTTCCGACCGGACATCCAGCACCGTCAATTGATAGGCGGCATTCTCGTTTCCCGGTTCGTGGATTGTCACCGACTCCCCCGCAGCCGGTGTCGGGAACTGTTCGGCCAGATGCTGCTCCAGTTCCGCTTCCAATTCCAGTTCCAGCGTTCGGAATCGTTTGGGACGGCTCTTCCGGCTCTTTGTTGCCCATGGGTAGCTGTTCCGCCAGAACCGCCAGACCTTCGTTTCGTCCAGCCCATAATAGTGCACCAGCGCCGCTGCCTCATCGCTTCCAGCGTCAGTTCCCGGAAGATACCCCATTCCGCAGCCATCGCTGGGGTGCAGACGCACCCCGTTCAGCCTCAGAGAGGCACAAAATCCAATATCCAGCGGATTCTCCTGCTCCATCTGGCGTTCTTCCGCTCTGGTCAACGTGCGGGTGCATTCGCCGTTTTCGGTCAGGCCCCATTTTTCCATATAGGCCCGCAGTTCTCCCTGCGGCACCTCTATCGCAAAGTCCACGACCAATCCCTGCCGGCACCGGTAGAGGGCCGGGATCAGCCACCGGTGGCCATTCCATTCAAATTCCCTGTCCAGATGCAGTTCCTCGCCTTGGTCGGTTCCCTTCTGTGTCCCCCAGTAATTTTTTGCAAAACAGACCTTCCAGCATCGGTGTTGGTGTTTCATGACCCTTGTCCCCTTCCGTTTTTCTTCATTCTAGCACGGTTTTCTCCGCCCCACAATCTTCCCAGTAAATTTTTGCCGAATCCTTGCCGCCCACATCTACACATCCGCTGCGGTTTGTGCTATGATAGGGCTGAAAAATCGGTTTGGCACTGCCAACCACAAGAAGGTGTCGTTCATGTCTGATCTGCTTGAAACGCTGCGGCAGGAAGGCGTCGATCCCGCGCTGCTTTCCGCCGTGGAGGAATACCGTACCGCGCACCCGCTGGCTGAGGGGCTGCGCCCCCGCATCCCGGCGTCCGCCTTTACTTATTACGGAAAAGAAGTCTGGGAACAGGCGCTGGCCGCCCTGCTCTGCGGCGAGAACCTGCTGCTGGCGGGCGGCAAGGCCACCGGCAAGAATGTGCTGGCCGAGAACCTCGCCGCCGCCTTCGGCCGCCCGGCGTGGGATATCTCGTTCCATGTGAACATGGATGCGGCCTCCCTCATCGGTATGGATACCTTTGAGGGCGGAGCCGTCAAGTTTCGGCCCGGCCCGGTCTACCGCTGCGCCCAGTGCGGCGGTTTCGGCGTACTGGACGAGATCAACATGGCCAAAAACGAGGCGCTGGCCGTCCTCCACGCCGTGCTGGACTTCCGCCGCGCCATCGATGTGCCCGGCTACGAGCGCATCCCGCTGGCCGAGGAGACCCGTTTCATCGCCACGATGAACTACGGCTATGCGGGCACCCGCGAGCTGAACGAGGCGCTGACCTCCCGCTTCGTGGTCATCCAGATGCCCACCATCACGCAGGACAACCTCGAAAAGCTGCTGCGGGCCCAGTTCCCAGACCTTGCGGCAAAATATGTCCATCAGTTCGCCCTCCTCTTCCTCGACTTGCAGAAGAAGTGCGACAGCGCCGAGATCTCCACCAAGGCGCTGGACCTGCGCGGGATGCTGGACGCCCTGCGGCTCATCCGCCGGGGCGTAGCCGCCGGGGCTGCGCTGGATATGGGCATCACCAACAAAGCCTTTGATTCCTACGAGCAGGGGCTCATCCGGGACGTCATCGCCGCCCGCATCCCGGCGCAGCTCACTGCCGAAAAGCTCTTCGGCTGATGGAAGCCCAGAGCTATACCGCCGAACAGCGGCGCGCAGCCAATCAGGTCTGGGCGGCAGCCGGAGCCTATGGATTTGAGCCGCTGTTCCTCGCGCACAACACCGACGGCACCATCGATTTTTACATGAACTGCATCGTGGGGCTGGTGCACAAATATTACGGCGACGACCTTGTCCGCAGCCTGTTCGACTGCTGGGACGGCGACATCCGCCAAAGCCAGCTGGACGACCTGACGTGGCTCTACCTCGAAAGCGCGGCCTACGCGCTGGAGCTGCCCCGCCGCCCGGTGCTGGCCGAGCTGCGCCGCGCCCACGCCGACTATTTTTTCGGCATCCAGTACAAGCTCTCCCGGCAGGAGTGGATGGCGAAAAACCAGCTCGTCTACACCATGCAGGCCCACCGCTGGCGCACCGTGCAGGGCCGCCGCCCGCCGGTGATGACGCCCTACGAAGCCGACCTTGCCAAGGCCCTTGCGCCGGACACACCGCCCGCACCCGCCGCGTTAAAGGATGCACTGCTGTCTGTTTTTGCAAAAGCAAACCTCTTTGACGGCACCGTGCGGCAGAAACCCGCGCTCCACCTGCATCTGGAAGGGCTGCTGGCCTCCCTTGCCACCAAGACCCTGCCTACCCAGATGATCAAGACCGACCGCGTGACGGTGGAGCACTCCAACTCGGTGGATGCGGCCAGCACCGGCGGGCTGACCGTGGACAAGCGGCTGGCCCACATCACCCTGAAGCAGAACGCCGCCGAAGACCGCGCTTACATCGAAAGCTGCTTCGGGCGGTCGCTCTACCCGCCGGAGCGGCTGCGCAAGGCCGAGCAGGAGCTCTGCACCGGGAACCATCTGGGCTGCCGTCTCTGGTTTGCGGCGGGTGTGCCCAGCCCGGAACAAGCCCCCAACCCGGAGGCGAAGCACCTCGCCGAACAGGCCCAGCTCCAAGCCGACCGGAACCGCGCCTACTACGCCAAGAACCGGGAGCTCCACCGCAGCGTCGTGCTGCGGCTGACGGAGCAGATCCGGAACTGCATCCTCGTCCACCAGCAGCCCAACGCGCGGGTGGCCCGCAGCGGCAATCTGGACCCGGAGCGGGTCTGGCGTGCGCCCCTGCTGGACGATGCCCGCGTCTTCCGCTGTGCCGAGGAAGAGAACCAGCCCTCCTTCACGGTGGACCTGCTGCTGGACGCTTCCGCTTCCCGGCTGCACTGTCAGGAGGTCATCGCGGCGCAGGGTTCCATCCTCGCCCAGAGCCTTGCCGTCTGCGGTATCCCGGTGCGGGTGAGCTGCTTTTCCAGTCTGCGCGGGTACACCGTGCTGCGGGTGCTGAAGGGCTTCCAAGACAAAAACTTGCAGAACATCAATCAATATTTCGCTTCCGGCTGGAACCGCGACGGGCTGGCCCTGCGGGCGGCGGGCGACCTTGTGGACTTTGCCCCCGGCCCTGCGCCGCGCCATCTGCTCATTTTGCTGACGGATGCTTCCCCCAACGACAGCCGCCGGGTGCCGCCCTCCTCCGAAAACCCGCTGGGCCACGATTACGGCGGCGCTTTCGGCGTGGACGATGCCGCCGCCGAGGTGCGCGACCTGCGCCGCAAGGGGCTGCGGGTCTCCGCCGTCTTCATGGGGGAGGACAGCTCCAGCCGCGACGCCGAACGCATCTACGGCAAAAACCTCGCCCGCATCCGCGGCATGGACCAACTGGCCCGCGCCGCCGGGCGGCTCATCCAGAACGAGATCCGGGAGCTGGGCGATTGAACCGTTTCCTGAACCGGGACTGCGCAAAAACGCAGCCCCGGTTTTATTTTCACAACCATATCGCTTGTATCGTCGGGAATGTCGAAAAAATATTTTCGATTTTGTCAAACTTATAGTTGTATTTTGAGACAACTTATGCTATAATGTCCTCAGAAAACAACGAATCATTGGTTGTACAAGGAAGGAGACCCGCTATGGACGCCAATCGTTACTTTGAGGAAATGCACCGTGCCATGTCTGCGCAAAAAAGCGATTACTCGTTGATTTTGAGCGTAAAAGTGCAGGATCTTGGCGGAGCGGACGCCTATCTGGAGCTGCGCCGCAGCGCCTCCGGCCACGCGCGGGTCTTCTACTCTACCATGGGTCGTCAGAACTTCAACTTTCAGTTGTTCCGCAAGGGCTGGCAGCTCTGCCACAACGCTTCCGGCGAATTGACGGGCCGGTTCCCCACCAAGGCGGAGGCTCTGCTGGACACGGCAGACTTTTCCGCCTGTATCCGGGACGACGCTTTTGACGCGGCCCGCACTGACTTCATCGTGGCCCAGCTCCGCCGCCTTTCGGACGCCTCCTGCCCGGCGCTGCCGCAGTCGGCCCGTGAGGGGGCCATGATCACGGTAGACAGCTTCGTGGGCCGGGGCGGCCACTGGTGCTATTGGAGCACCCAAGCGGCGGACTGCCTTCCCATTGCGGCCATCCTCTGCTGGCTGGGCGATTTTCTGGCCGGAACGGAGCGCCGCACCCTGCAATCCAGCCCTGAAGCCATGGCACTGGCCGCCCGCTGGCAGGCCGAACTCGCCTCCCCCTTTGCGCAGCCGACTGACTGCGTCCAGCGTCCTGCCCGCACGGTTTCGCCTTCCGCGCCCCGCCGTGCCGCGCAGCAGGGGCAGACCCCCCGCTGGCAGAGCATCCTTGCCGTGCTTGCAACCGTATAAGAACAACAGGCGGTGCCGAAAATCTCCGGCACCGCCTGTTGTTTTCTGTTTTACTGAGCGGATGCGGCATCCACCACATGGCCCACCAGCACAGAGGTGGTCACTGTGCCCACACCGCCGGGCACCGGGGTGACAGCCTCCACGATGGGTTCTGCCTCATCAAAGCGCACATCGCCGCAGAGCTTGCCCTCTTCGTTGACGTGGATGCCCACATCCACCACGACCTGACATTCCCGCAGGCAATCCGCCCCGATGGCTCCCCGCCTACCCATGGCGACCACCAGCACATCGGCCTCCCGGCAGAGGGCGGGCAGGTCCCGGGTGCGGGAATTGCAGAGGGTCACGGTGGCGTTTTCCCGATCCAGCATCATGGCGGCGGGCTTGCCCACCACCAGGCTGCGGCCCACCACCACGGCCCGTTTGCCGGACAGCGGCACGTTGTAGTATTTCAGGATCTCAAGGCAGGCCTGCGCCGTGCAGGGCGGATAGCCGATGGGCATGTTGGTAAACACACCAGCCATCGAGCCGTCCGTGATGCCGTCCACGTCCTTTTCCGGGGCAAGCGCCTCCTGGACCCTGCGGTCATCGAACCGCTTTGGCAGGGGCCGGAAGATCAGGCACCCGTGAACCGATGCATCCCCATTGATCTGCCGGATCACATCCAGCAGTTCCTCCTGCGTAACATCTTCCGCCAGATGGAACTGCCGCACCTCCACGCCAACCTTACCGCACCGGGTGACGATCCCCTTTTCATAAGAAATGTCATCCTCCCGCGCGCCGACCCGTACCACAGCCAGCGTGGGCACGATGCCCTTTTCTTTCAGCGCGGCACAGCGCGCGGCGTTTGCTGCGTTCATGGCGGCCACCACGGGCGCACCCTTCAAGATCTGAGCCATTTTCTTCTCCCCTCACTCATTTGATACAGTCTGATAGACCCTGTCAGCCTGCGGCACAAACTCGGCCAGCAGCTGTTCCGCTCTGGCCTCCAGCGCATCCGCATGGGCTTTATCTGCCATCAGGCGGGTGTTGACCTTCACGTTCAGCCCCGCCGCCTGCATGGCTGCCTTGCAGAACAGCGCCGCGCATCCGGCATCGGAACGGGCCAGCACGCTGCCCTTTTCGGCGTACTCTGCGGCCAGTGCGATGCCCTCACCGCAGGCAGTCATCACCTCCAGCGGCACGGCGCAGGCCCTGTCCAGTGCCTTTTCCAGCACCGCGGCCTTGT
>OGPF01000654.1_pt1 | contig 19429 bp, 19 predicted proteins | sample 1552871 | NCBI WGS metagenome assembly OGPF01 (sample SAMEA2580276, study PRJEB22360) | human gut metagenome | biome: human gut; feature: human-associated habitat; material: faeces | place: Denmark | collected 2008/2010
TTGACAACAACTGAGCTATCGAACAAAACTTCGAACAACTGGCTTAATGGCATTGCCTCTTGTATATTCAGTACACTAGAGTAATATATTTTTCTCCAATGTTTCAATGTGGAAGTCATTACATATTGTCTAATCATTATCTACCATTCCAATAACAAGTGGATTCCCCTTATGTTGGCACACTGTTTTTATAACCATTTCCTTTTTTCCAGAAAGTTCAACGTCAAACGCAGGAATGTCCAAAGAATAGCAATTTACTTCACCAGAATTGTATACCTCCCTGCCATCAATCAAAATAGAAATCACTGCCGTACTAGGACTTCCATCCGTTTCTTTTCCAATAACAAACTTTCCAGCAAAATGCTGATCGTCTTCACTAAGTTTGCTTATTTCATCTGAATTAAGAGCATAATATATTTCTGATGTTATTTCATTTGAAATATTGCTACTATTGCCATCTAAAGCAGAAAACATATCATAAATAGTAATTTTTACCCCTCCATCATATGTTTTTCCCGCAATATCATAGTCCGAATCTTTTTCCCATCCCGAAACATTTACATTTGTAGCTGCTCCAGATGGTTCATGGTTTTCTCCCATAAAAGAAATGCATTCAGCATTACTTTCACCTTCTGTTTCATCATGTTCGTCTTTATTTGGTTTTTCATTATTTTCTGAATCAATTTGCTCATTTTCAAATTCATCAGCAATGTTTACTTGATCTTTTGCGTAGTTAAATTGGCTATTTCCCTCGATTTCTTGTTTTGGCGATTTATTACCATCGAAATATTCTACTACATACGGACCAAGAAAAGCTATAACGGCAGCCATAGCACCACAGAAGGCAGCTCTCCCCTTTTTACCACCTGCCAAATAAGTTAGCCAATACACAACTATCGAAATAATAATCAGTACTAATATTCTCATCTTTTGCACCACCCCAAATTTCATTGTGTCAGGCACACCTTGCATCCAAACGTAAGTTCAAAATATCGGATATTTGACAACAACTGAGCTATCGAACAAAACTTCGAACAACTGGCTTAATGGCATTGCCTCTTGTTCGTTGTGCCCGTAATATGACAAAATCGTGCAAATCAATCATGAATTGGACGATTTTATGTATTTATTTTTTCTGAAACACTTTTTTAAACGGACTTTCAGATGCTGCATCTCTTATAGTATCCAACTGTTCGTACAACTTATCCGGAAGATTGACTTTTGTTTCAAGCGCATCCAGCTTGTCATAGAGCTTATCTGGAAGCTTGGTTTCCATATGATTCTCTTTTTCATTTTCCATATTATCGAGAATGTCCTCAATTGCCTCGACTATATATTGCTGCCAATGTTCAAGACTCTTATTTTTTCCAATACTCCAATCAAACAAAAAAGCAACAATGAGGACAACAATTGTATATAAGACACATAAAAATATAAATGCTTTATCCACCTTTCCATCCTGTGCAGGCGCCAGTGCATTCCCTATTGTTATTACCAAAGTAACAGTTGATATGATCACCGCAAACAAATTAGTCAACATTGCATATGTATCACTTGCCTTTCCGTCTGTAGCCTCTGCATGCAAGCTCTTTAGCTGATCATAATCCGACCCAACATTTTGCTCCAAATAAGTTTTAGTATATCGAAATTTGTTTCCATCAGTTTTCTGGTAATCCCGGTCAAGAATATCACAAATTTTTAAAAAATCATTCGCTTCTTTTCTCATTTTCATTTTCTCCCATGTTTTTCTCCAACCCATACAATTCGTGATGTTTTTTTAATACTGGTGAAAAAGCATCTACATATTCCAAGAATGAATTATCAAAGCAGAAATACTCCTGATCATCAGGCTTTTTAACCAACCTGTCCGTAAAGAGCTTACAATCTGCGCCATCCATAAGTTTTTCTATGTACTCTTTTGATTCTATATATGAAGAAAAATCCAATTCATTTACAAAATTCTTTGCAACATATTCATAAATTCTTTGTCTCATTTCTTCATTCTTTTTTTCAACTGGTATCTTTATATTCCAAAAAATTCCGTTATACGTCATGTCTTTTTTTATCTTGTTAAGAAAAGCAGAAAATTCTTTGATATTATCTTTTTGTGATTTTACTATATTGGTTTCTATTAAATACTTGGAAAGTTTTTTAGAATTTCTACATATCATTATAAATGGCCTAACCCATAAGTACGCATCTGCTCCAATAAACACGATAAATATTATTCGTAATGTTGAATTATAAATGCATTTATAATACCATATTTCATATCCCAAAACAGGAAATGCTATTATACTTAATAAAATCATCAATAATCTCAATACGGAACACATCGTTTTGCCAAAATCACACAACCATCTTATTATTTTTAAACCTACATATCGTACAGCAATGTTAACAGACTTAATATTATCCATACTGTTTTATCATCCTTTGCATCTTTTATTTCTAAGCAATAGTCATTTTCATCTTATTATAGTTCATTTATTCAAAAATTTCTACTTTATTTTCAAATTATATGTAATATTTAATTAATTTTTATGTAAGAAAAGATGTATCCCTGATTTATAATTAAGTGGAGACAATAATATGTGTGTATCAATGATTGTGGACATTGTAACAATCATAACTTTTGTTTCGGGCGTTGGTTTAGCAACCAAGACCAGTGTCTCTAGGAGAGTAGAAGATAGAGCACTGTATTTAGCTCTCAAGAAAAAAATTCGTTTCTCTCAAATTTTATTGTGTCAAGTACCCCTTGAATCGAATCTCATTTTTCTTCCAAGGCAAAATGGAATATGTTTATATATTATTCTTGTCGGATACACAATAAGCAAAATAGTAATTATAGATAAACTTAAAGAAAACAATACATTTCTCCGTAAATATCCTGTATCTATGCAGAATATTTTTGATATCACGCCTATCAACGCACGATACAATGGTCCATGCATCACTAGAATTCCCAATGTTATAGTTCCTAATTTTCCCATAATCTTAGCAATATATCGAGTATGTACCTCTATATCAGCCGCTATAAGAATTGATGCAACGCTTCCTATAGCACCTAAAATGTAATAAAATATACCTATCGAATATCCTAGTAAAGCGGCAACGCTCAAGAAAGAAAACAGCACTAACCAAATCACTGTTTTATACTTTAATTTTCTAAAATCAATTTTTTGTATAATTACTCCAAAAGCAAAAAACACAATATAACGTAATGCGCGATTTATTCCCCATACCAATTCTACATTCATCAATCTAATACCTAAAACTGCACATACCGAAATTGCAGCAGCAATCCCTGCCTTTTGCAAATATTTTTGCAATATTCCATATATTACTTTAACCGTAAAAAGCACTGGCAAAAACCATAAAACATAATTAAAAGGCAACCAATAGTAACTACCCACAAATATTCCACAAAAAGCTTTATCCACCGCTAACCTTGCCGCTTCTGATCTAAATCTATTTTCAAATACAGCCCAATAAGTAAAGGATAAGATACTCCATATAAAATACGGAATCATTATTGAATAGAAATTTTTGGCAACATATTTTTTTATATTTTCTTCCGACTTAAACGTCAAACCGGATACAACAAAAAATAAGGGCATATAAAATGCGTATATTATTTCATTTAAGCGAGAATCAGTGTTGACATATATATGTGTATAAACCACTAAAAAAATTCCTATTCCCTTTGCAATATCGTAATAAACAATACGTTCTTTCATTTCAATGCTGTTTTCCCTAAATACTACTGCAATTCCCTCTCACATAATCCGAGTGCCGAAGCAATAACAGCATCCATATCATAATACTTGTACTCACCCAGACGTCCGCCAAAAATCACGTTCTTCTCGTCTTCTGCAAGTTTCTTATATTCCTGATAAAGCTTGCCATTTTTCTCATCATTGACCGGATAATATGGCTCATCCCCTACTTTCCATTCGGAACTGTACTCCCGGCTGATGACAGTCTTAGGAATGTCATTTCCTTCATCATCCTTACCAAACTCAAACCACTTGTGCTCAATAATTCTGGTCCACGGGGTTTCACGATCCGTATAGTTGACCGCAGCATTTCCCTGGAAATTCGGTGTATCCAGCACTTCAGTATCAAAACGGACGGAACGATACTCCAAAGCTCCAAGTTTATAATCAAAATATGCATCTATGGCACCCGTATATACCACTTTCTCTGCCAGCTTATCCAGCTCATCCTTATTTTCAAGATAATCTGTATTGAGGCGAACTTCAATCCCGTCAAGCATATTTGCAACCATCTTTGTATATCCGCCAACCGGAATTCCCTGATACAGCGCATTAAAATAATTGTTATCAAATGTCAGCCGAACCGGAAGCCGCTTGATGATAAAGGAAGGAAGATCTTTGCAATCGCGTCCCCACTGTTTCTCGGTATATCCCTTAATCAGTTTTTCATAGATATCTTTGCCAACCAGAGAAATTGCCTGTTCCTCCAGATTCTGTGGCTCTGTGATACCGGCTTCTTTCCGCTGCTCCTCAATCTTTGCAGCTGCTTCCTGTGGCGTAATCACATTCCACATCTTGTTAAACGTATACATGTTAAATGGCAGAGAGTACAATTCTCCCTTGTAATTTGCCACCGGCGAATTTGTAAAACGGTTGAACTCCGCAAACTTTGTCACATACTCCCATACTTCTTTGTTGTTTGTATGGAAAATATGTGCCCCATACTTATGTACATGAATTTTCTCTATGTCCTCCGTATACACATTTCCCGCAATATTCGGTCGCTTGTCAATGACAAGAACCTTCTTTCCTGCATCTGTTGCCTGTCTTGCAAAGACAGATCCAAATAAACCAGCTCCAACAATTAAATAGTCGTACATTTTCCTTAGTTCCTTTCCAAATATTTTTTATCGCTCTCCAATGCAATCCTTTTTTCACCCATTAATCCATCCCTGCTTTATCACATAAGACCTTCTTCATGAATCACCTGCACCATCTCATCCACATACTTCGCGCACAACTCATCACTCTGTGCCTCAACCATCACCCGGATCACCGGCTCCGTACCGCTCTCACGCAGAAGGATTCTTCCATCCTCGCCCAAATCAGTGCTGATCCGCTCCTTCTCCGCCTGCACACGCGCATTGCCGGTAACCGCAGCCTTGTCTTCAACCCTCACATTCTTCAAAAGCTGCGGGTACATCTGCCTCCCCCGGCACAGCGTGCCGAGGCTCTGCTTCTTCTCCAGAATCACCTCCATCAGCATCAATGCCGTGAGGATTCCATCTGCAAATTACGCTTAAACGGAATGCCAGTTCCGCTACTGCGGAACGGCTATTCCATTTTTAACGGTACGAAGTACCGCTAGATAATATCATTCCGTTTCACGCATATTTATACCGTTCATCTCCAAACGATACGTATGGTGCTTATCGGTGATACGTGTAAGGCATGCATCAGCGTAGGTGTTATCGGCAAACATATCAAACCATGTACTGACTGGAAATTGTGAGATAACTACAGTTGATTTTCTTCCATCCCTGGTATCAAGGACTTCAAAGAGATCCCGACATTTATCAAGGTCGAGATCCATAAGACCGAAATCATCGATCACAAGCAGATCCAGTTTGGTTAGTTTATTCAGGTAATCCAGATTTGTGGATTTGATACGTGCCTGTTCCATTTCACTCATAAGGGTGTTCGCTTTTATATACTTTACAGTCTTAGACTGCTTCATCGCAGTTACGCAAAAAGCATTGATCAGATAAGTTTTTCCACTGGCGGAAGAGCCTGTTACAATGAGATTTTTTCCTTCCTCTATCCAATGGCAGGTGCTCAGTCGTTCTATTGTCTGGGTATCAAGCTGGCGTTCTGGACGGTAAATGGTTTCATCAAGATCTGCCGCCGGGTATCGCAGATGCGCTTCTTTCATCAGACGATTAAAGCGTTTATCTGCCCGTGCTTGCCACTCTGCATCAACCATTGCTGTCATGCGTTCCATAAAAGTGTTTAGATCTGCATTGGGATCTTTCAGCTGTTCTTCCAGGATATGTGCCATTTCTGGAACGCGGAAACTCTTCAGACGCATGATCAGAGCCTGTTCCCGAGCTGTTAATGTAATGTCATGGGATGAACTCATTTGTATGCCTCCTTTCCACGGATGTTTGTATGGGAAGGAAGTTTTCCGGCTCCGTTTATACCGCTACTGGAATGATTATTCTGGACCATACCAAGTACTTTCTTAAAATAAGAATACTTGCAGGTATTGGTTTCCACGCATTTTTCAGCAGCCTCCTGGATCAGCCTGTGAGGAACATCCTTACAGGAATGGAGTACACCGGCACAGCTGTTGTATGCCTGCTCCTCATGTTTGGAACTGCGGAGTATCCTGTCAATAAGAGTTACCATAGACTCTCCATAGACAGATGCCCACCGCCTGTAATAAGCTCCGTCATGTGCATTCACTTCTTTGTAATACAGATGTTCCGGAGGCATATGGCTGTCATCTGTAATGTAAAGAGGAAAATCACGGTAAGATCTTGGATGGTGGCAGATCAGTCGGTTATACTCATCGCAGATCCGTATCTCCGTCATTGTAGCCTTAAGAATTGCAGGTTTTCCCTTGTGGGTATACAATACAGAATAGTAGCGGGCATCATACTCAAGATGATAATTATCCGGAACTTTAAGAAAGTATTTATAATCACAAAGTGTATAACTTTCGCCTGGAAGCTGGTTCATACGCGGTTTATCGTACTTTTCAAATCCATTCATGCGGGCTCTCCGAATGTCAGACTTTTTCTGGAAAGGACGCTGGTTGATGTCCGCTACAATCTTTTTAACCGCAGCATTCAAAGCTTCCAGAGAGGTATAAGTATCTTTCTTTAATTCTTCGACCAGATGTGTTTCTAAGAAACGCACGTGGTTTTCAACCGTTGGTTTGCCTTTCGGTTTCCTTGGTGGTGGTGGAAGGATAATCGTATCATAGAAGGTCTCCAGATCTGAAAAGGCTGATTGCAATACAAGTTCATCTTTGCTGTGTTTGGTAACTGCTGTTTTCAGATTGTCTGGGACAAGATATTTAGGAACTGCTCCATAATAAGACAATGCATGTACCGTACCGGCAATAAAATGTGGAAGTTTTTCATCTGGAAAGATTTCTGCATAAACAAGACTGCTAAAACCAAGTGTAGTCGTAAAAATATGAACTTTCTGAAGTTCTCCGGTAGTTGTGTCCAATAGCAGTTCCGGCTGGTCGCCGACCCAGTCAATGAACATCTTTTCGCCAGGGATCCGTTCCACGGGCATTGAGGTTTTAGAAGTACCGTAAGTATCTACCATAAAATCGCGGTACAGCTTATAAAACTGGGCGAGCTGATAACCATTAGGATGTTCTTTTTTGTAATCGATCCATAGAAAACTTAGATCAGCATGTTTTCCCATCTGAACCATCTGCTCATGTATTTTTCCAAAATCAGGCAGTGGAATATCCTTGTGTCTGAGGTTTTCTTTTGGATAGATAAGATCAACCACTTTTGAGGCAGGCATTTGCCGAAGGTCAACCAGTGATAATCCAGACTCGTTATAACGTTTCATAATCAATGTGATTCCACTCCGGCCAATCCGGTAACGTTTTTGTACGGTATCATAACTGACTTTGCTAAGTCGAAGTTCTATGACACCAAGAATAGTATTGTAGTCGTGCATAATAGTTCCTCCTTTGCACTGTGATGAATAATAGTTACATCACAATAATAAAGGAAAAACGTACCGATTGGAGTAGAAAACGCGTACTGCTAAATCAGAATGAATGTACCGCCGATTTCAGAATAGGTGTACCGTTCGAGCAGAATTTGCATGACTTTTTCCCATTCATCTAAGAAATGTAAGGCAAAATCATGGTTGTTTTTATGAACTGTCCACATATCAAACAGCTCATCCATAACGATAATACCTATTTCATCACAAATATCCTGCATTGCCTTGCTGATTGGATGATGAGAACTTCTAATACTGTTAAATCCTGCTTCTTTGATAATACGAAGCTTTCTTTAAAAATTTTATTGGTGTCAGACACCAATGTGGTCATGTTCCATGAGGAAGAACCAATTATATTTTACAATAAACAGGTAAATTTATTCAAGGTTTGGGAATTATAAGAAGTGATTGAGAAACTCGAATATTAATGATATAATTACGATTACGAGTCGGTAATAATTCATTGATTTGAGTTATTATCATGGGCTTCAAATACTCCAATATTTGAAGCCCTTTTTCTTATAAAATGCTCTCATTTTTCCATTATTTTTACTCCAAGAACATACACGCAGGGGGCATATCTGGAAGATGTATAAAGCCTGCTTTTTCAAGCAACTCTTTATCAATAATTTCTGCATATCCGTGATTATAGCTCCAGATGGTCAAATATTTATAGCTGTTTTCGTTTTTGTAGCGTTTAAGTTCTTCAACTACGGTTAAAAATGTGTCTTCGTTGCGAAATTGGAACTTCACATTGTAAACCCTATCATCGGGATACCATGTAAGCTGTTCTGGTGCGACAGCCATCGAAGACAAAGTACCAATCGGAGCTTCGTTTGCGTATACTTCAATTCTGTTGTCGGTATAGCGTTCACTCGGCTCATATCTGAACTGTATTCCCATGAGTTTTTCTCCTTTCTACCATTCCTCGGAAATCTCGGAAATGATGTCATATAATTTGTTTCTGGCGATGGTATTCTCTTGAAAATCGCACATTCTTGAAAGACATGCTAAATATCTGTAAGTGATAGACCAATCATTCAGCATATCCCAACAATCATAAACTAACTGAAAATGATTTCTGAATACGATTTCTTTCTGCTTTTCTTCTGCATCTTTCAGCATCAGCTTCGCCAATTCCAACAGATTAGAATACATTTCACGGTCGTATGTTTCGATGCAGGCATCTCTGCAATTTTCGATACAGTCTACAATGCTTTTAAGCTGGCTTAAAAGGTATGGTACAAGATTTTCATTGCCTTTAATTGTTGCGGTAGAACTACCGTAATAGATGCAATACTCTACAAGCGGTTTGAAATTGTTGTGTCTTGAACCCCAGTTAGTTCCTGCGGAATTTTCAGAGAATACCGCATCGAGCGTTTTTTGTACTCCTCCCTGCTCATTGTCTGGGTAAAGATTACATCTAATAATTGCTTTTGCTTCTTCATTTTTGGGGAGAAGCCCGTCCATTAAGATGTTTTCAATAATATAAGACGATGAACGCTGTGTTTTGTCTGCCAAGTCGTCAATTCTCGTTTCGATGAATTTCTTTGCATATTCGCTTGAATAATAAAACATCTTCTGAATTTTCTTTATTGCCATAGCGTTTTATCTCCTTTCTTAGAGTGCTTTGCAAGTTGCTAAATATTGCTATCAACTCGCTAGTCTAATATTATTATACAACATTTTTTCGCAAATGCAACACATTCTCTGAAACAAGGGGCAATGCCATTAAGCCGGTTGTTTCCCATTGTGTCAGACACCCCTTGTTTCTCATCTTCCAATGCTCCTATCGCATCCTATTCTCCTGCGTATGCAAGCATCGCGGTGCGCAGCTCATCCAGTTTCTTTTCCGAATCTTTGATATCTGCTCCGACAACACCAAAGTAGAATTTGATCTTTGGTTCTGTTCCGGATGGACGTACACAGCACCATGCATTGTCACTTAACTCATAATAAAGTACGTTGCTCTCCGGCAGACCTGTCGGTGTCACTTTGCCGCTTGCGATTTCTGTTCTTGTATCTTTCTTGTAATCCCGAAGTGCCAGGACATCCCATGCGCCAATCTTTTTCGGCGGATTGTTCCGCATCTCGTTCATCATGCTCTGAATCTTTTCTGCTCCGTCCATACCCTTTAAGGTCATAGTCTCAAGACCTTCTTTGTAATAACCGTAAGTCTCATACAGGGAAACCATGGCATCCCAGAGGGTGATTCCGTTGGATTTGCACCATGCTGCCACTTCGCAGAGCATCATGACTGCCACACAGGCATCCTTATCTCTTGCATAAGTACCTGCCAGACATCCGTAGCTTTCTTCCAGGCCAAAGACATATTCGTATGTATTCTGCTGCTTGAAGAATTTGATCTGCTCTCCGATATACTTAAATCCAGTCAGCACTTCGATCAGTTTTACTCCATATGCTTTTGCGATTGCCTTTGCCATATCCGTTGTTACGATAGTCTCAACCAGTGCTCCGTTTGCCGGAAGTGTTCCGGTTGCTTTTCTCTCACGCAGAATGTACTCTGCAATCAGCATACCAGACATATTCCCGGTAAAGCTTACATACTCGCCACTCTTTGTATCCTTTGCATAGACACCGAGACGGTCGGCATCCGGATCCGTTGCAAGAACGATATCCGCATCTACTTCCTTTGCCAGCTGGAGTGCAAGTTCGAATGCCTTCGGTGACTCCGGATTCGGATAAGAAACGGTCGGGAAGTTTCCGTCTGGGAGTTCCTGCTCCTTAACCACATAAACCCTCTCAAAACCAAGTTCTTTTAACACACGGCGTACCGGGAGATTTCCGGTTCCATGTAACGGAGTGTAAACGATCTTGATATCTTTTGCCATCGCTTTGATGATTTCCGGGTGGATCGACTGTTTTTTCAGTTCTTCCATATAACGGTCATCAATTTCTTTTCCGATGGTATGATAAAGTCCTGCAGCTTCGGCCTCAGATTTCATCATAGTCTTCACCTGTGAAAAATCAGTGACTTTTGCCACTTCTGCAAGAATATTTTTATCGTGTGGCGGAGTAATCTGTGCGCCATCCTCCCAGTATACTTTGTATCCGTTGTACTCACGCGGATTATGGCTTGCCGTAATCACGATACCTGCAATACATCCAAGTTCACGGACGGAAAATGACAGTTCCGGTGTCGGACGCAGGGATTCAAAACGATAAGTCTTAATCCCGTTTGCATTCAGGCAGAGTGCTGCTTCATCGGAAAACTCCGGGGACATGATACGGGAATCGTATGCGATTGCAACTCCTTTGTCCTGTCCGTTCTGGGAAATGATATAGTTTGCCAGTCCCTGAGTTGCCTGACGGACGGTATAAATGTTCATACGGTTCGTTCCTGCACCGATCACACCCCTCAGACCACCGGTTCCAAACTCCAGCTGACGGTAAAAACGATCCTCAATCTCCGCATCATTTCCTTGTAGTGCCAGCAGTTCTTTTTTGGTATCCTCATCAAAATAATTGTCTGTGCACCATTTCTTGTATGTATCCATATAACTCATTTCAGGTCCCCCTTCTATTCTGCTTTTTATTTAAGTATACCATAATTTAAGTTTGTGTAAATATGTTTTTAGTCGGAATTTAAGCTAAATTTTCATTCTGAAACTTGTGAAAATTTCCGATAGATGATGTCTGCTGCCGCTTTCCCGTAAACTTCATAATTCCCTCTTTTGACAGGATTTCTGCCGTCTCCATGCCATGCAGCCCATTCCCAGATGCCAAATCCGCCTACCCAGTCTCTCTTTTCGCAGGCATCAAACATCGCCTGAAACCAGTCTGCCTGTCCTTTTTCATCATAGTCCCCACGCACGCCCCAGTCATTCGGCACCTGATTGGAACCTTTCACAGACATACAGCCGGCTTCCGCAAAGAAAAACGGCTTATCAAACTTCTTTACCACCTGTTCAATACGATCCAGCTGATTGTCCCAATCGTCAATCGGATAATACCCGCTGGATGAAATCACATCTACCGCATCCCACCATTTCACATTGTGTTCCTGGTACTTATCCGTATTGTAGGAAACCAGTCCATCATACTTCCGGCGGATTGCCGCAATCACTTCCCGCCATTCCGCTTCGCGGCGCTCGGTCTGCACCATCTCGCAGCCTGCAATAAACAGATCCACTCCGCACTGCTGCGCAAGTCCAGCATAGTGTTCCTGAAATGCCCGGTAAGAGGCGAACCAATTGCTCCACTTCGGTTCACACACGACATCTTCATCAAAGAAATTGATATGTGCACGCCATGTTCCGTCCGCACAGTTTGCCGTTGGCTTTAACGCCACCTTAAGGCCAAGCTGTTTTGCGTAAGCAATCATGGCAGTCAGCTCCTCATCCGATACATTCCGCTTGGTCCGGTAATCAATGGTCTCGGAAAATGCTGTCTTCTGCACACCGTTCGGTGCAAAAATCACATAGTTTGCTCCCGTCTTTTCTTTCATCAGTTTCAGACTCTGTCTGGTTTCTTCTTTTTCAAAGGTACCTCTTGCACAAAATGGTGCAAAGGTAACTGCATTGATTCTCTCCATGTTTTCCTCCATTGTGTTTTCCAGAAATTTACTTCAATATAGCATATTTTTTTCGGGAGGGGAATTGGTTTAAACATAAGTTTTTTTCAAAACGACGGAAGAAGGGAGTCATTCTCTTTTTCCAGAAAAATTTGCAAGTCAGCTCCGGTCCTGATTTCACGTACGTATTTGCGAGTTTGCAGGATTACGCTATTTGCGTTATTTGATGGAACTCCGGAGCAGTTGCAAATTTGTTCTTTCAAAAGAAATGATTCCCTTCTTCCTGTGTGTTGGGAAAAAGATAAGTACCAGGATAAGGATCACAAATCCATTTGCTTCTGTTTTGGCACGTGGTATAATAAATTTGCTTACACATAACAGAAAGTTACGGAGAATATAGGATGATGAATATAGATGAAAAAAAGAAACTGGCACTGGAAGTGATTGCGCGACTGAAGCAGGCATACCCGGATGCGGCCTGCAGCTTAGATTACAATGAGGCTTGGAAGCTGCTCGTCAGTGTCCGGCTGGCGGCACAGTGTACGGATGCCCGCGTAAATATGATCGTACCCAAACTATATGAAAAATTCCCGGATGTCAATGCTTTAGCAGATGCTCCTGTGGAAGAAATCGAAGAAATTGTGCGTCCCTGTGGACTGGGGAAAAGCAAGGCAAGGGATATCAGTGCCTGCATGCGGATGCTGCGGGATGTGTATGGTGGAAATGTTCCAAACGATTTTAATGCCCTGTTAAAGCTGCCGGGTGTCGGGCGTAAAAGTGCCAACCTGATTATGGGAGATGTCTTTGGAAAACCGGCCATCGTGACGGACACGCACTGCATCCGTCTGTGTAACCGGATTGGTCTGGTCGACCATATCAAAGAGCCAAAAAAGGTGGAAATGGAATTGTGGAAAATCATTCCGCCGGAAGAAGGGAATGATTTATGTCACCGCTTTGTACTGCACGGACGTGACATCTGCACGGCCCGCACCACACCGCACTGCGAACACTGCTGCCTGCAGGATATCTGTGCACAGCGGATTTAAGATTTCAGCAGGCGCTGCATATCTTCCGGAAGCGGTGCCGTAAAATTCATCGGCTGTCCGGTCATGGGATGCGGAAACGAAAGTTTCCATGCATGCAGTGCCTGACGGCCAATATCATATTGCTCTTTTCCACAGGAAAAAGTCTTTCCCTGAAAAATCTGTCTCTCCCCGGAATTTTCATCGTCCCGACGGTCAATCTGATTTTCCCCGTATGCCGGATTATAAAGAAAATCTCCCACCAGCGGATGTCCCAGATATGCCATATGCACGCGGATCTGGTGGGTTCTCCCGGTCTCCAGCTGAAGTTTTACCAGACTGCGGAACTTCTGTGCATTTCCGGTCTGCCATCCGGTCAGAACCCGGTAATGCGTCACCGCCCGGTCTCCCCGCTTAAAATCAACAACGCGGCGCAGGCAGCGGTCCTCCTGTCTGGCAATCGGTGCATCAATGACGCCGGAAACCGGCACAACCTTTCCCTCCACAAGCGCAAGATACGTCCGGTGAATCCCGGGTGCTTTTAGTCCCTGCTCGGCTTTTGCCCGCACCATCTGCCCGAGGATCGCCGCAGAAACCGCATGTTTTGCCACAATCGTAAGCCCAGAGGTATCCCGGTCCAGCCGGTTGATACAGCGGAACACAAAGGGAACCCCCTGCTCTTTGAAATACCATGCCAGTGCATTGCCGAGAGAATTCTCCGGATTCCCGCGGGATGGATGAACCGGCATTCCTGCCGGTTTGTTTATCACAAGCAGATCCTCATCCTCATAAACGATGGCAAACGGCAGTTTTACCGGACGGATCTGTCTGGAATTTTCCGTTTCCCGAATCCATACGGTCAGAACATCCCCTTCTGCAAGCATGTGGTTCATATGTACATACGTTCCGTTCAGGCAGATTGCCTGTTCGTCTTTGCGCAGATCTACAAGATTCTGCCGGGAATACCCTTTTTCTTTTAAGAATCCACTGATTTTCTGTGGTTTCTCCAGACTGTTAATCTGATATAATACGCTTCTGTCCATAATGGTCATCATTGATCTCTTTGCCAGGTAAATGTCCCCCTGTATGTAAGATTCTCCGGTCTGGAAGCTTTGATACGTTCTGACGGATACACTGTCTCCGCTACCACAAACCAGCCAATCACCGCAATCATCAGAAGATAAAATAAAAGTACTTCCTTTTTATTCCCCATATACTTTTTCATCTTTCAGTTTCTCACCTTGTCCTTTATACTTTATATTTTGCATTCATATGTTTTCTTTTAATTATTCCATAACTATACCGGAAATGCAAGCACCACGTTACTGTTCACTCAGCACTGCGCCATGTCACGCAAAAAAGGGATTACCACCCATTTCGTGGTAATCCCCTGAAAAGAAAACTCAGATTGTTCCGGTTACGGTAAGTGTGCCTGCCCCCGGTGTCACTGTCCACTCGCCGGTTGTGGCATCCTGCGTGAAGGTTGCTGCCGGTACGGTAATCTGCCCTTCCTGCGTCGCAAAAGTACCGGTCGTAGCATTGTAGGAATAATTTGCCGGATCCGACCAAGCCGTTCCATTATACGATACCGCAAGATTCGAAAGTACTGGATCGAATGTGTCTGTCACCACTGCGCCGGTTGCCGCCAGTGCCGCAGTATTTCCGGTATTCTGGATAAGGAACGTATAGGTCAGTGTTCCATTTTCCGTAACCGGAACCGGACTGACGGATTTGGTGATTGTCAGCTTCGGACCACTTTCCGCGATGACGGTTTCCTTTGCGGTAACCGGTGTAATTCCCCCTCCGGAAACGGTCACCGTGTTGGTAATCTCCGATTCCGCCAAAAGAGGTGCAAACGCATTGGTTTCTGCCTCATATACAATGGTCACGTTTCCCCCCGCCGGTACACTGATCCCGGAAACGGAAAGGGGTGGTCCTGCCGTGACTGCCGGTGTTGTCTGTAAGATTCCATTGCTATAATAACGCACGGTATCTGCCACATACGTCAGAGGCACCAGTGTGTCTGTGCCAAATGCATATGCCCCCAGATCATCTGCAACCGTCAGTCCTGTCATGGCTGTATTTCCGGAATTCACTATGCTCACAACATAGGTGACACGGTCATTCTGCCCGTATGTTTTGCGTACCGCAGTTTTGGTTGCGGCAAGTACCTCAAGGATTTCTCCCACTGCAACGTTGGAATTGGCTACAGCGTTTCCATAGCGGAGCTGTGCCTGATTGGTAAATATTGCCATTTTTTTGCATCCTTTCATTTTATTCAGGTATGCTTTATCATATGACAGAAATTTTCCATATGTGCAGCCGCACCATCACTATTCTTTCAAATATATTTCCGGTCTTCTGTCCCGGAACAGCCCCCAGCTTCTTCTTTCTTCTTCTATTTCATCCAGATCAAACGTATGCAGGATAAAGCCTTCTGATACCCTGTCCATCTCTTCTGTCACTTCCCCTGTTGCGTCTGTGATAAAAGAGGAACCGTAAAACGTGAGGGCTGAGCTCTGCTGTCCATTTTCCGCGCACGGTTCCACGGTTTCTGTCCCGATCCTGTTTGCAGCAATGACCGGCATAAGATTACATGCCGCATGCCCCATCATGCACCGTCTCCAGTGCGGCATACTGTCGCAGCCAAGTATCGGCTCGCTTCCGATTGCAGTTGGATAGAAAAGGAGTTCCGCCCCTTTTAGTGCCATGCCTCTTGCCGTCTCCGGAAACCACTGATCCCAGCAGATTCCAACCCCAATCGTCCCATATCTGGTTTTAAATGCCCGAAACCCTGTATCACCGGGCGTAAAATAAAATTTTTCCTGATAATAATGGTCGTCCGGAATATGTGTTTTCCTGTAAATGCCGCACACACTTCCATCGGCATCAATGACTGCCACGGAATTGAACATCTGTCTGTGATCCCCGGCTTCATAAAAGCTCACCGGAATCACCGTTTCCAGCTCTTTTGCCAGTTTTTTCATATGGATGACAGCATCATTTTCCTCCAGCGTTCTTGCATATCCATAATATTCATACCTTCTCTCCTGACAGAAATACGGTCTTTCGAAAAGTTCAGGAGGAAGAATGACCTGCGCCCCCTGTGCAGCGGCCTCCCTGATCAGTTCCGATGCTTTTTCTATATTTTCTTTTACATCGCTGCCGCAGCCCATCTGTATGGCAGCCACTGTGGTTTTTCTCATATCATGCTCCTCCCATCCTCCCGGAATCAGCCGGTATCTGCTGTGTAATACAATGAATGTTCCCACCACCGACAATAATATCACGTGCGTAAACCGGGTATACTTTCCTTCCGGGAAAAAGCCCCCCTATGATGTTCACAGCCTCTGCATCCATTTCATCCTCAAACTGGGGAATCAGGACTCCTCCATTTGTAATATAAAAATTAACATAGCTTGCGGCAAGCCGCTCCCCTGCTTTTCGCTGCTCCTCCCCCTCTTCAAAGGAAAAACCGGCAAGTTCATATTCCGTTATACAAACCGGCTTCCCCGGAACCGGGACTTTGTGGACTATGAGCTTCCGCCCCCTAGCATCTGTCTCTTTTTCCAATATTGCAAGATCTGCAGATGACAAGGGATACTGCGGATCTTTGGGATCCTCCGTCCACGCAAGCACCACATGTCCGGGAGCGGTAAATGCACAGACATTGTCTATGTGTCCGTTTGTCTCATCGTTGTAGATTCCATATGGAATCCAGATGATTTTTTCTGCCCCAAGATAATCCTTTAACTTCTGTCCGATCTTTTCTTTTGAAAGTTCCGGATTCCTGCCTTTGCTGAGCAGACAGCTTTCTGTCACAAGGATGGTTCCCTCTCCATCGGTATGGATTGCCCCGCCTTCTAACACAAACGGATGCGCATCATACAGATCATATCCTGTCTTCCGGCAAAAAGAGGACGCTACTTTATCATCCTTTTCCCAGTCTGCATACAATCCGTCACAGATTCCACCCCATGCATTAAAACACCAGTCAATTCCCCGTACCTGCCCCTGCCCATTGACAACAAAGGTCGGTCCGACATCCCTCGCCCATGCATCATCCGATGCAATTTCCATATAATGGACCGGATAATTTTTCTGATAGTTTTTTTCTTTCCGGACAGCTTCAATTATCATTTGTGCATGATCCAGCTCCCCTGCTTCCACCAGCAGATATACCGTCTCGGATTCCGCAGTGGCACATATGACATCCGCAAAAGCCTCTCTTGCCTTTTTTGCACCATATATCCAGGAACCCGGCCGTTTCGGCCATATAAGTATTGTCCCTTTATGCGGTTCATACTCCGCCGGCATATGAAATCCATCCTTGCTAGGACAACCTTCCTTTAAAATCTTCATATCCAAATCTCCTGATTACCCTGCATTCTTTATCCGCCCCCATAACTGCGATGTCCGGAAGCGGCATACCGTTAAACGTATTATTTTTGACCATGGAATAAATTGCCATGTCACAGAATGTAAGCCTGTTGCCCACTTTTATCTCTTTATCAAATGAGTAATCACCGATCACATCACCTGCCAGACAGGTACAGGAAGAAAGCCGGTATGTATATGCTTTCTCCCCTGCTTTTCCACTGTCCTTAAGCGGCGGACGATACGGCATTTCGAGTACATCCGGCATATGGCATGCCGCTGAAGTGTCCAGAACCAGTATCTTTATCCCATTGTTTTCGACAATATCGAGCACGGTTGTCTCAAGATAGCCTGCATTCAGGGCTACTGCCTCCCCCGGCTCAAGATAAATTTCAAGGTCATATGTTTCCTGCATGCGCCGGATACAGTTCTCCAGTTTTTCCATGTCGTAACCGGCTTTTGTGATATGATGTCCGCCACCCATATTAAGCCATTTCCGTCCGTACAGCAGATCTCCAAACTTTTTTTCCACGGCATCAAGTGTCGTTTCCAGGGCATCCGAATTCTGTTCACAGAGCGTATGGAAGTGAAACCCATCTATCTGCGACAGGTCAAAACCGTTTTGTATTGCTTTGTCAAGCTCTGCCCTCGTTATACCAAGCCTTGAACCTGTACCGCATGGATCATAAATCTCATGCCCTTCCTGTGTAGAACACTCCGGGTTAATTCTAAGTCCTGTGCTTACCCCTGCGGCTGCTTCTTTGATTTTTTCCTTATGAACCAGAAACTGGGAAACGGAATTAAAAACAATATGGTCACATATTTTTACCAGTTCGTCCATTTCTTCCGGCAGATATGCCGGACAGAAGACATGGTTTTCTTTTCCCATCTCTTCCTGTGCCAGACGTGCTTCATACAGCCCACTTGCCGTCGTCCCGCTTAAATATTTTCCAATCAGGGGATATTCACAAAATGCGCTGAATGCTTTCTGTGCAAGAAGGATCTTTGCGCCCGTTCTCTGCATTACATGATGCAAAATCTTCAGGTTTTCTGTCAGTTTTCCCTCATCTATCACATAGCAGGGAGTTTTCAGTTCATTAATCTTCATCCTTCCCTCCGGCTCAATCCATATGAACAGAAGGGTCTGCTGTCTTGTAACAATCCACGGATACCGGATTTTCAACTACCTTCCATGGAAGACCAAATTTATTCAGTGCTTCCATATACGGATCCGGATCCATCTCCTCAAGATTGAATACCCCGGGCTTTTTCCAGAGTCCTGTCACAACCATCATGGAACCTATCATTGCCGGTACTCCTGTTGTGTAGGAAACTGCCTGTGATTCCACTTCTTTGTAGCATTCCTGATGGTCACATACATTATAAATATAAATAGATTTCTTTTTTCCGTCCTTTATCCCATTAAAAATACATCCGATATTTGTCTTCCCTACTGTCCGTGGTCCAAGTGATGCCGGATCCGGAAGCAGTTCTTTTAACACCTGTAACGGCACCACTTCTTTTCCGTCTACCATAATCGGATCTGTCCGGAGCATTCCCACATCCTCAAGGCATTTCATGTGTGTAAGATAACTCTGTCCAAACGTCATGAAAAATCGAATTCTTTTCACACCCGGAATATTTTTGGCAAGGGATTCTATTTCCTCATGGTGGAGAAGATACATATCTTTTTCTCCGACCTGGTCAAAATTATACTGTGCCCGCCACTCCATCGGCTC
>OGPF01000673.1_pt1 | contig 19108 bp, 16 predicted proteins | sample 1552871 | NCBI WGS metagenome assembly OGPF01 (sample SAMEA2580276, study PRJEB22360) | human gut metagenome | biome: human gut; feature: human-associated habitat; material: faeces | place: Denmark | collected 2008/2010
CATCAATGGTCTGTGATAAAACAGAAGTGCAATCGCTGCCACAAGATAAAGGACGTTTCCCATCGTGACAACCACACCTGCTTTGATGTTGATCACATATACCAGAATGTTCAATGCAATCAGCAGAACGGACAAATACAGTGGCCAGCGGGCTAAATGCTTCAGATGGCCTTTTAATTTTAATTTTCCACTCATAACACTCTTTACCATTCTTTTTCTTAGTTATTTAAACGCTGCCTTTTATTATACCAGATATCCATGAATTATGCCAGATATTTCCCACAAACTGAAAAAAAGAGCTACGTCCGGAAAGCATATTCTGCAATCCGGACACAGCTCCCAAACTTCAATAAGCTATATCGATCAAATTAGTCCTGAACATATGGCATCATGGAAAGATGACGTGCTCTCTTAACAGCAACAGTCAGAGCTCTCTGATGTTTCGCGCAGTTTCCTGTGATTCTTCTAGGAAGGATTTTTCCTCTTTCAGAAACATATTTTCTGAGTTTTGCTACATCCTTGTAATCGATTTCGTTGTTTTCTTTACCACAGAATACACAAACTTTTTTTCTTCTGCGGCCGCCTCTTCTCTTCATTGGAGAATCAGCTTTGTCTGCCTTATTATAAGCCATGATATTACCTCCATTTGTCTGTTACATTCTAACTAAATGGCAGTTCTTCAATTCCGTCCGGGATATTCATGAAACCATCATCAGCAGGCATCGGAGCAGGTGCAGCACTCTGACCGGCGTTGGCATATCCGCCGTTACCCTGTGCATTTTTACTCTCTGCAAACTCCTGATTCTCTACAACAACTTCTGTTGTATAAACCTTTACGCCATCCTTATTGGTATAGCTGCCGGTCTGAATGCGTCCGGTAACCACTAGCTTTGTTCCCTGATGAAAATATTTCTCAGCGAACTCTGCTGAACGGTCAAATGCTACACACTGAATAAAGTCAGCTGTCTGCTCACCATTGGATGTATTTGCGCGTCCTCTGCGATCTACAGCCAGTGTATATCTTGCAATAGCCATCTGGCGTTCTCCCTGTGAGTAACGAACTTCTGGGTCTCGGGTAAGTCTTCCCATTAAAATAACTTTATTCATAGTTAATAACCATGCCCTTTCTAAAATGCTTAAGCCTGATGCCTAAGCGCCCTGCTTACGCTTCCTGCTTAACGCAAAGATATCTGACAACCGGTTCCATAATGCGGATGTGTCTCTCAACTTCACCTGGACACTCTGCATCACCATCAAACTGGATGAAGTAATAGTAAGCCTCTTTAGACTTCTGAATCTCATAAGCCAGTCTCTTCTTACCCCAATCATCAACGTTGGTAACAACGCCGTTGTAACGGGTGATGTAGCCCTGTACCTTCTCGATTGCTGCAGCTCTCTCTTCTTCCTCAAGCTTTGCACTTAATACAACTGCTAACTCGTACTTATTCATGTTTTCTACCTCCTTCTGGTCTCTGGCCCTCCACCTACTGGAGAGCAAGGATATGATATTACATCACAGTTTTTAACTTTACCATATCTGCAAAGAAAATGCAAGCACTTTTTTATAAATTGCAGAAAATTATTATATATTGTGTATTGCCGGACTTTTTTGCATATCTTCCGGGGAATTTTGTTTGTTATTTTTTTGGCAAAAGAGTAGACGAAAAAGCAGAAATCTGGTAATATAACCATATCTGGATATAGATGTAATTCCATATCGGAGATTGATTAGGGTAACTGAGAATGAACACAGTTACTACAGATTAGGAGGAATTTATCATGTTAGTAAACGCTTCAGAAATGTTGAAAAAAGCAAAAGCTGGTCATTATGCTGTAGGTCATTTTAACATTAACAATTTGGAATGGGCAAAAGCTGTTTTATTGACAGCACAGGAGTTAAAATCCCCTGTTATCTTAGGTGTATCTGAAGGTGCTGGAAAGTACATGACAGGATTCAAAACTGTAGCAGCTATGGTAAAAGCTATGGATGAAGAACTTGGAATCACAGTTCCTGTAGCACTTCACTTAGATCATGGAACATACGAAGGATGTTATAAATGTATCAAAGCTGGATTTACATCTATCATGTTTGATGGTTCTCATTATCCATTTGAAGAGAACCTTGCTAAGTCTACAGAGCTTGTAAATGTAGCTCATCAGCTTGGACTTTCTATCGAGTGTGAAGTTGGTTCCATCGGTGGAGAAGAAGACGGTGTTGTTGGTATGGGTGAGTGCGCAGATCCGGACGAGTGCAAGACAATCGCTGATCTTGGTGTTGATATGCTTGCTGCCGGTATCGGTAACATTCATGGAAAATATCCTGCAAACTGGAAGGGATTAAGCTTCGAGACTCTCGATGCAATCCAGGCTAAGACCGGTGTTATGCCATTAGTTCTTCACGGGGGTACAGGTATCCCGGCTGATATGATCAAGAAAGCAATCTCTCTTGGCGTATCTAAGATCAATGTAAATACAGAGTGCCAGTTATCTTTCGCAGATGCTACACGTAAATACATCGAGGCTGGTAAGGACTTAGAGGGCAAAGGATTTGATCCTCGTAAGCTTCTTGCTCCTGGTGCAGATGCTATCAAAGCTACTGTTAAGGAGAAAATGGAACTGTTCGGTTCTGTTGGAAAAGCTGAATAATAGAACATGTACAAAAGGAAGTGCCGCATGACACTTCCTTTTTTTCATTTCATAGGAAAAAGGCTGGTATGCCTCATACAAAGAAATTAGAAAATGTACCTGTTTTGTAGTAGAACTGGAAGAAGTAGACAAAAAAGAAGTAGATTTTGATAGAAAAACGTCAAAATGTATAAATTATAAAAAAATTCTAAAAAGAGGTTGCATTTTGTGTTGGAAAGAGGTATCGTAGTTTTAGATTAAACATGAGTTAAGAACGAGGGCGTTCCAATATAGCTATTGGAATGCCCTTTTTTAGTAAAATGGCTGATGTTTGGTGAATAAGCGTACAATCAGGGGATTTGATTGTGAAAAGAAAGGATGTTGTAAAAAATGAGTGATTATTTTAACGTTGCAGACATTTTTGGCGAGAACGTATTTAATGACACGGTCATGCAGGAACGTCTTCCAAAAAAAGTTTACAAGAAACTCCATGAGGTCATGGATGAGGGAAAAGAACTTGATCTTGAGACCGCAGACGTCATCGCACATGAGATGAAGGAGTGGGCTATCGAGAAAGGTGCTACCCATTATACCCACTGGTTTCAGCCACTGACCGGTGTGACTGCAGAGAAACATGATTCCTTTATTACTGCTCCAATGCCAAATGGCAAGGTTCTGATGAGCTTTTCCGGTAAAGAACTGATCAAGGGCGAGCCGGATGCATCTTCCTTCCCGTCAGGCGGACTTCGTGCGACATTTGAGGCAAGAGGATATACAGCATGGGATTGTACATCACCTGCTTTCGTTCGTCAGGACGCAGCAGGAGCCACTCTTTGTATTCCAACTGCTTTCTGTTCTTACACAGGAGAAGCACTGGATCAGAAGACACCACTTCTTCGTTCCATGGAAGCAATCGATACACAGTCTATCCGTCTGTTAAGACTGTTTGGAAATACGACATCAAAGAAAGTTACCCCTTCCGTTGGACCGGAGCAGGAGTACTTCATTGTAGATCGTCAGAAGTATTTACAGCGTAAGGATCTGATCTTTACTGGACGTACTCTTTTCGGGGCAATGCCTCCAAAGGGACAGGAGATGGACGATCACTATTTCGGAGCAATCCGTGAGAGAATCGCAGCATACATGAAAGATGTCAATAAAGAACTCTGGAAACTTGGAGTATCTGCAAAGACACAGCACAATGAAGTAGCTCCGGCACAGCATGAGCTGGCACCAATTTATGCAGAGTGTAACGTAGCAGTTGATCATAACCAGATCATCATGGAGACCTTAAAGAAGGTTGCCGGACGTCACGGTTTACAGTGTCTGCTTCATGAGAAACCATTCGCAGGTGTCAACGGTTCCGGAAAGCATGACAACTGGTCCATTACAACAGACGATGGAATCAATCTGCTTGAGCCTGGTAAGACACCACATGAGAATGTACAGTTCTTACTGGTACTTACCTGTATTTTAAAGGCAGTTGATGAGCATGCAGCACTTCTTCGTGCAGCGGCAGCTGATGTGGGAAACGATCACAGATTAGGAGCAAACGAGGCACCGCCAGCGATCCTGTCCATTTACCTTGGAGATCAGCTTGGAGACGTATTAAATCAGCTGATCAGCACAGGTACAGCAACACACAGTCTGGAAGGTGAAAAACTTGAAACCGGTGTTAAGACCATTCCGGATTTCATGAAGGATGCGACTGATCGTAACCGTACATCACCGTTTGCCTTTACCGGAAACAAATTTGAGTTCCGTATGGTTGGTTCCCAGGATTCCGTTGCACAGGCAAATATCGTGTTAAATACCATTGTTGCGGAGGCATTTTCAGATGCCTGTGACGTTCTTGAAAAAGCAGACGATTTTGAGCTTGCAGCACATGATCTGATCAAGAAATATGCTATCGAACATCAGAGAATCGTATTCAACGGAAACGGATACTCTGATGAATGGGTTGCAGAGGCCCAGAAGCGTGGACTTCCAAATATCAAGTCCATGGTAGATGCAATTCCTGCATATACAGCTCCGGAATCTGTAGCTGCATTTGAAAAATTTGGAGTATTTACCAAGTCTGAGCTTGAATCCCGCGTAGAGATCGAGTACGAGACATATGCAAAGACCATCAATATCGAAGCAAAAGCCATGATTGACATCGCTGGAAAGCAGATTATTCCGGCTGTTATCAAGTACACAACAGAACTTGGACAGTCAATTGCAACTGTAAAGAGTGCATGTGCATCTGCAGATGTCAGCGCACAGACAGATATTTTGACAGAGACATCCTCCCTGCTTGCTGAGACACAGAAAGCACTCAAGAGTCTGGAAACTGTTACTGCAAAGGGAACAGAAATGGGTGAAGGTAAGGAACAGGCTGTATATTACAGGGATGAGGTGAAATCTGCTATGGATGCACTCCGTGCACCGGTAGATAAGCTTGAGATGATCGTTGACAAGGATTTATGGCCAATGCCATCTTATGGAGATCTGATCTTTGAAGTTTAATCCAAAGATTTAAGGAACATTTTTTACAAACATCTTACAAAATAAAAAAGAGACATTTTTTCAGAACCACGAAGCTGTGGAATTTTGGGGAAGTGTCTCTTTTTCTATATAGGGAGATTGTTATGGATAAACAACAAATTGTAAGTTTTATCAATGAAAATATGTTTGGCATCTGGTTTCTGATCGGTGCCGCGCTGGTATTCTGGATGCAGGCAGGCTTTGCCATGGTAGAAACCGGTTTTACCAGAGCAAAGAATGCAGGCAACATTTTGATGAAGAACCTGATGGACTTCTGTATTGGTACCGTAATGTTCATCCTGATCGGTTTTTCATTATTGCTGGGAGAAGATGTCCTTGGTTTTATCGGAAAACCTGGATTTGATATCTTTACCAGTTATGCAAATTTTGATTTTTCGAATTTTGTGTTTAACTTAGTATTCTGTGCAACTACAGCAACGATTGTATCAGGTGCTATGGCAGAGCGTACAAAATTCTTATCTTACTGTATTTATTCAGCAGTAATTTCGGCATTGATTTATCCGATTGAAGCACACTGGATCTGGGGCGGCGGCTGGTTATCACAGCTTGGATTCCACGATTTTGCAGGTTCCTGTGCCATTCATATGGTTGGTGGTATTTCAGCACTCATCGGTGCAGCAATGCTTGGACCACGTATTGGAAAGTTCTCAAAAGATAAGTCTGGGAAGATTACAAAAGTCAACGCATTCCCGGGACACAATCTTCCACTTGGATGCCTTGGATGTTTTATTCTCTGGTTTGGCTGGTATGGATTTAATGGCGCTGCATGTACTTCCGGTTCACAGCTTGCCAGCGTATTTCTTACAACGACCGTAGCTCCGGCAGTTGCAACAGTTGTATGTATGATCTTTACATGGCTTAAATATGGTAAACCTGATGTATCAATGTGCCTGAATGCATCACTTGCAGGACTTGTAGCAATTACCGCTCCTTGTGACGTGACAGATTGTTTCGGTGCAATCTGTATTGGTTTTGTTTCCGGTTTACTGGTTTGCTTTGGTGTATGGCTTTTGGATTATAAGCTTCATGTGGACGATCCGGTTGGTGCGGTAGCTGTACATATGATGAATGGTATCTGGGGTACCATCGCCGTTGGTTTATTTGCTACGAAATCTGCTCCGGGAAATGACTCGGTTGTTGGTCTCTTCTATGGTGGCGGATGGAAGCAGCTTGGTATTCAGTTATTAGGTTTTGTTACGGTAGCTGCATGGACCGCAGTTACAATTACGATTGCATTTGTTGTGATTAAGAAGACCATTGGACTCCGTGTGAGCGAGGAAGAAGAAATTGTCGGTCTTGATTCCATGGAGCATGGACTTGCATCTGCTTACTCAGGATTCTCCATCATGGATGTTTCCAACACAATGACCATGGATGTCAATGAAAATACAGATCTGGGTACACCGGAATATGCACAGGCTTCTACGGCAAAGAGAGATGCAGCAGTCAAGGTGGTTTCCACCGTGCCAAAGGATGCAACCGGCATGTACAAAGTGGTTATTATTGCAAAGCTTTCCCGATATGATCATTTGAAGAAAGCAATGAACGATCTGGGTGTTACGGGAATGACCTGTACACAGGTTATGGGTTGTGGTATCCAGAAAGGCTCCGGCGAGCGTTACCGTGGTGCTGAAGTCGATGCAACCTTACTTCCGAAGATTAAGGTAGAGGTTGTTGTAAGCAAGATCCCAGTAGACAGCGTAGTGGCTGCAGCAAAGAAGGCACTTTATACCGGACATATCGGAGATGGAAAAATCTTCGTATACGATGTGGCAAAGGTTGTCAAGATTCGTACCGGTGAGGAAGATATGGAAGCCTTACAGGATGTTGAATAATTTTGCACTAATCTAATGGCTAGGTTAGTGAATCTAATCCCCTTAGTTTTAGTATACATCAACAGCGGACCCCTGGCGAAAGCCGGGGGTTTTTGCTGTCGATAAATAAAACTTTCTATTGCACATATTATTTGGTATAATATATGGATAAAAGAATTTTTATTATTTCTGCGGGGAGAAAACTATGAACTATGGAAGAACTTCTTTGCGCCGGAGAGCAAAACAGCTGGACGCAAGAGGAACGAGAATACGTCATAAAATCGGAGTCATACTGGGGAAACTTCTACTGATTGGAATCATTGTGGGAGGCTGTGCGACAGTGAGTTTTGGAGTGGGTGCATTTAGAGGAATTCTTGCATCCGCACCGGATATATCCGAAGTGGATGTCATTCCAACGGGATATTCCACGAAAGTGCTTGCGGCAGACGGAAGTGAGACAGCAAAATTAGTGGCAGCCGGATCCAACCGGCAGTACGTGACAATTGACCAGATTCCGGAGAATCTGCAGCATGCGGTAGTGGCGATCGAGGATGAGCGTTTTTATGATCATAACGGTATTGACCTGAAAGGAATTGTCAGGGCACTGGTGGCGGATGTCCGGACCAGAGATTTCAGTCAGGGAGCAAGTACGCTTACGCAGCAGCTGATTAAAAATAATGTGCTGAGTGAGCAGTGGGCAAACGAAAATGACAGTAATATTTCCAAAATGGAAAAGATGGAACGTCAGGTACAGCGGAAAATACAGGAACAGTATCTGGCAATAGAGCTGGAAAAAAAGGTAAATGACAAGAACTGGATTCTGGAAAATTATCTGAATTCCATCAACCTTGGAAGCAATACCCTTGGGGTTCAGGCAGCAGCACAGCGTTATTTTGGGAAAGATGTGTCAAAGCTGACACTTTCGGAATGTGCGGTTATTGCCGGAATTACAAAGAATCCGGCAGGTTACAATCCCATTCTTCATCCAAAGGAAAATGCAAAGCGCAGAAAGAATGTGCTGGATGCCATGAAAAAACAGGGATATATTTCGCAGAAACAGTATGATAAAGCGATGGCAGATGATGTGTATGGCAGGATTTCCGAACACAATGATGTGAGGGAAGAAACCATGAACACATATTTTGTGGACGCGGTCATTGATGATGTTTTTGATGATCTGGTAAATATCAAAGGCTATTCGGAGTCAGAAGCATACAAGGCAATTTATCAGGGGGGATTGACGATCAAGTCCACACAGAATCTTCAAATCCAGAAAATCTGCGATGAGGAGGTGGCAGACAAAGCCAATTATGATGCGGGTACCAAATATTCATTCTATCTTTCTTTTCAGGTGAAGGAGAAGGATGGTACAATAAAAACATATACCAATCAGACAATGCTTTCCTATTATAAAAAGAAAAACAAAAGTCAGAATTATTCGATCAATTTTGCATCGGAGGAGGACTGCCGGGCTGCAATTGCACAGTACGAAAAAGATGTCCTCGGGAAAGGGGACAAGCTGGTAGAAAATTCAGAGTATATTTTCATTACCATGCAGCCACAGGTGGCGATGACGATTATGGATCAGTCGACCGGAGAGGTACAGGCTATTGTCGGCGGACGTGGAAATAAGGCGGGAAACCGTACCTGGAACCGTGCAACAAAGACCTGCCGGCAGCCGGGATCTACTTTTAAAATCATTGCATGCTATGCGCCGGCACTTGATGCCGGGGGAAAAACGCTGGCATCCGTGCAGGATGATGCACCATTTACAGTCGGAAATAAAACATATAATAATTACTCACATACATTCGGAGGTTTTACAAGCATCCGGAAAGCAATTACAAAATCCATCAATATTGTGACTGTAAAAACACTTCAGGATATTGGCGTGGATCTGGGGTATGAATATGCAGAAAATTTCGGATTTTCTACGTTGACCGATACGGACAGAAACCTTGGAATTTCTCTCGGAGGCCTGACACAGGGGGTGACAAACCTGGAACTTACTGCAGCTTATGCTGCAATTGCAAATCAGGGAGAATATAACGAACCAAATTTTTATACCCAGGTGCTGGATCATGACGGCAATGTTCTTCTTGACAAAACACAGACAAAGGAACAGCGTCAGGTAATAAAAGAGGATACCGCATGGCTTCTGACAGATGCCATGAAAGATGTTATGACGAGTGGAACGGGTATGAGGGCTTATTTTGGAACCGGAATGGCTCAGGCAGGAAAATCCGGTACGACAACGCTGAACAGGGATGCACTGTTTGCCGGATTTACGCCTTATTACACCTGCGTGGTATGGGGCGGATATGATGACAATTCCATTCAGTCAGCTACGGGATATCCAAAGAATTTGTGGAAAGCCGTGATGAAGCGGATTCATGCGGATCTTAAGGCAAAAGATTTTGAAAAGCCTTCCGGAATTACACAGGCTGTTGTCTGTGCAAAATCCGGACTTCTGCCGGAAGCGGATGTCTGTGATAAAGACCCACGTGGAACGCAAAGTTATACGGAATATTTTGCAGAAGGAACGGTTCCGACCGAGAACTGTGATCATCATATTTCTCTGCAGATTTGTGAGGCATCGGGAAAAGTTGCCGGAGAATACTGTCCGGCAGATCAGGTTGTGACAAAAACTTATATTGTGGGTGCCGAAAAGGGCTCGGCTGATTACCAGTACTGTGCGACAGAGAAATTTTTAAATGGAACATGCAATATACACGATGCCGAAACGCAGGATGAGGAGAAGCCGGAAGAAGAACCGGCAGATCCACCGGATGATGCAAAGCCGGAAGAAACACATGAACCGGAACAGACACCGGAGAAGAATGAGGAATGATACAAAGGAGAATAGGATATATGCGAGTGGTCTATACCGGAGGAGAGGGTGAAATCACAGAGAAGAAATCTCATTTTATAGCAACGGTAAAACCTGTCCAGTCAGAAGAAGAAGCGGTTGCTTTCATTAATGAGACAAAGAAAAAATACTGGGATGCCCGTCATAACTGTTCTGCTTTTGTCATCGGGGAGAGGCAGGAACTGACGCGCTGTTCGGATGATGGAGAGCCGGCACAGACCGCAGGCCGTCCGATGCTGGATGTACTTCTCCGGGAGAAAATTACGGACGTTGCGGTTGTTGTTACACGTTATTTTGGAGGTGTGCTGCTTGGAACAGGAGGGCTTGTACGCGCCTATCAGGCAGCCACACAGGCTGGACTTGCAGCCAGCCGGCTCATAGAAAAATGTAAGGGGCAGCAGCTATTGGTTCATACCGATTATAATGGACTTGGAAAGCTGCAGTATCTGTTCGGACAGAAACACACTGTGATTCTGGATACGGCATATGAGGCGGATGTTACCATGATAATTCTCGTACCTGCAGAACAAAAAGAGATACTTCCGAAAGAGATTATAGAACTGACCAACGGATCTGCCGGACTGGAATGGGGGAAAACCTGCGTATATGCACTAATTGATAAAGAAGTTGTGTTTTTTTGAAAAAATTTGAAAATATGGGTTGACACTTATAGGGGGTTCCATGTATAATACCATTTGTTGAGAGACATGAAACACATTGGCCCATCGCCAAATGGTAAGGCAACGGACTCTGACTCCGTCATTTCCAGGTTCGAATCCTGGTGGGCCAGCTGAAGAGCACTACATTATGTAGTGCTTTTTGTTTTATAAAAGATAAGAATAAGAAAGGACACGGTAATGTACGAATTTGACAGCAGAGTAAGATACAGTGAGACAGATGCGCAAGGCCGGATGACATGGCTGGCGCTTATGGATTACTTTCAGGATTGCAGCGTATTTCATTCAGAGGCCGTGAACCTTGGTGTGGAAGTATGGACCGATGCACAAAAGGCGTGGATCTTATCTTCCTGGCAGATCTGTCTGAACCGGATGCCGCGGCTGGGCGAACAGATTACGACACAGACATGGGCATATGGAATGAAAGGCTTTTACGGTTACCGGAATTTCTCCATGAACGGCAGGGATGGGGAACGGATGGCATATGCAAATTCCGTATGGGTACTGATGGATACAAAGAAGGGGATTCCGGTCAGAGTGACAAAAGAAATCTCGGATGCATACGGATTGGACCCACAGCTTCCCATGCAGTGCAGCGAGCGGAAAATTATGCTGCCGGAAAAATATGAAGAAAAAGATTCATTGGTCGTTCCTTCTTATTTCATAGATACCAATCACCATATGAACAATACCAGATATGTACAGGTGGCGATGGAATATGTTCCGAAGGAGTTTCGGACAATGGAAGTCCGGGTAGAATATAAAAAAGCTGCGATGTGCAGAGATGTAATTGTGCCGCATGTGACGATAGAAGATCCCCGTGTGACGGTTGCACTGTGTGCACCGGATGGGCAGCTATATGCAGTTGTTGTTTTTTTGAAAGCGTAGGAAAAAGATGAAATTAGCAGAATATCAGGATTTGTATTATGTAAAAAAAGTAGACTTCGGAGTATATCTGGCAGAGGATATGGGCGGTGAGACACATGTGCTGCTTCCGTCAAAACAGGTGCCGGAAGATGCAAAACCGGGGGAAAAGATAAGGGTCTTTTTATATAAAGATTCCAAAGACCGGCTGATTGCAACAACCAACACACCGAAGCTGACACTGGGAGAATATGCACCGCTTGTGGTGAAAGAAGTTGGAAAGATCGGTGCTTTTCTGGATTGGGGACTGGAAAAAGATCTGTTTCTGCCATATAAAGAGATGACTTCACGGGTAGAAGCAGGAGACGAGATTCTTGTAACCCTTTATATTGATAAAAGCAAGCGGCTTTGTGCCAGCATGAAGGGACTGTACGATCTGCTTTCCAAGGATTCACCGTATCAGAAAGATCAGATGGTAACCGGAAGGGTGTATGAGTTTTCCGATAACTTTGGTGCTTTTGTGGCAGTGGATGATCGCTTTTCCGCAAGAATACCAAATTCAGAGGATCACAGTTTCCTGAAAATCGGAGATGTGATTGAGGCGAAAGTTACTGCAGTAAAACCGGATGGAAAGTTAGATCTTACACTGCGGGAAAAAGCTTATATTCAGATGGACACGGATGCAGAGAAAATACTTGAATTGCTGGATTCCTATGCAGGAGTGCTTCCGTTTTCGGAAAAAGCGAGTCCAGAGGTGATTAAGAGGGAAACCGGATTGAGTAAAGCTGCGTTTAAACGTGCCATCGGACACTTGTATAAAGAAAGAAAAATTACACTGGATGGTGGAAAAATCCGCAAGAGTTTCGTATAATGCAGGTAAAGGCAAAAGGAGGAATATAAAATGAAAAACGTAATCAGTACAGATAAAGCACCAGCCGCAATCGGACCGTACTCACAGGCGATTGAAGTGAACGGAACGGTATACACATCCGGCATTATCCCGGTTGTCCCTGCTACCGGAGAAATTCCGGAAGGATCTGTGGCACAGGCGCAGCAGGCATTTGAAAATCTGTCAAATCTGCTTGAGGCAGCCGGAACCGGAATGGATAAGGTAGTAAAAACCACTGTTTTTATCAAGGAAATGAATGATTTTGCAGCAATTAATGAAGTTTATGCAAAATTTTTCCCGTCACCATTTCCATCCAGAAGCTGTGTGGAAGTGGCACGTCTTCCGAAAGATGTTATGCTTGAAATTGAAGCCATTGCTGTAAAATAAAGAAAAGATCAAAAACGAAAAGAGATCTGTGCATTGCACAGATCTCTTTTGTTGTCTTTGCGGTTCTTTTTCCGGTTAGACGGAAACGTCAATGTTACTTCCTAAATTAGGATAAACAGAGTTCTCCATCATTTTTGCCAGCCCAACACCAAGCGATTCATTCGATGAGATGGCATTGTCAAGCATTTTAATGCTGACGGCATTTGCCAGAGAGCCGGGATCGGAACTGTTTACGGAAAGAAGCGCAGAACTGATACTTGAAATATCCATATGACAGATCTCCTTTTAAAATACTCGGTATACGTGTTTTTCTTTATTACATCTTTATTATGGCATAAATATACGAAAAATTCAATTGAATTCTGTGGATGGAAAAGGGGTTGACACATATCCGTGCCTTTGCTATAATGACAATGTAATAATTGTAACAAATTCGTAATAAAGAAGTACAAAAGTCATTGGAGGCGAAAATGAAACGTAAAACATTATTAAAATTGACCGCATGTGGGTTAGTTGGGGCACTGACCATTGGCAATTTTACTGTAGCAGCTTACGCAGCACCAACTGCTGGAGTCGCAAGCCTTGCTTCTGATATTGCAACAACATCATCTGCACCGACTGCAGGATTTTCACTGGCACTCAGTGAAGTCGCAGAAAAAGTGGAAGATGAGGCAACCGTTGCAAGTGCACAGCCGGAAGTAAAAGAAGTTGAAGCACCAGTTGTAAAGTCTGAGTATGAAGACAAAGCGGTAGCTGTTGTGGAGGATTACGTGAACGTTCGTAAGAAACCAACTACAGACAGCAAGGCTGTAGGAAAATTATATAAGAATAACGTAGGAACCGTCATCGGGGAGAAGGATGGCTGGTACAAAATCAAGTCTGGATCGGTAACAGGTTATGTAAAATCTGAATTCGTATCCATTGGTGATGAGAAAAAATTAAAGAAAGCAGGAAGAAGAGTTGCTCTTGTAGAGACAGAGACATTAAAAGTCCGCAAGGGAGCTTCCCAGAAGGCAGAAGTAATTACTCTGGTGCCGGAAGGAGACGATCTGACAGTACTGGATGAGTCAAAGGATGGATGGGCAAGGGTTTCTGTAGATGAAGGCAAAGGCTATGTATCTACAGATTATGTCACATTATCTACAGAATACACATATGCAGAGTCTGCTGCAGAAGAAAAGGCAAGATTACAGAAGGAAAAAGAGGAGCGTGAGGCTGCGGACAGAGCAGCACAGAAAGCAGAGAGTGCATCTCAGACAACCTCTTCAGGTTCTTCACAGTCACAAAGCTCAGATTCTTCCGTACAGGATTCATCAAGCGCATCTTCAACAGGATCAGCGGTTGCAAGTTATGCAGGACAGTTTGTAGGAAATCCATATGTATATGGTGGGACAAGCCTTACAAACGGAACGGATTGTTCCGGATTTGTAATGTCTGTATACGCACATTTCGGTGTCAGCCTTCCACACAGCTCAAGTGCTTTAAGAAGTGTAGGATATGGCGTCAGCACATCAAACATGCAGCCGGGTGATATCGTATGTTACAGCGGACATGTTGCAATCTATGTTGGAAACAATACGATTGTACATGCAAGCAATGCAAGAGACGGTATTAAATATACTTCTCCTGCAAATTACAGAACCATTCTTGCAGTTCGAAGAATTTTCTAACAATTAAGATAACATAATTATAACAGGAGCACTTGCGAAAGCAAGTGCTCTTTTTCTTAATATTATTTAAGGATTTCTTAAATTTGCAAAAAACAGATTTTGCAAGGGAAATAACATTGACAAGCACAATCATATAAAGTTACTATGTAAAATGAGTAGTTTATTGAACGGTAACAGAGGGAGGAACAGAAATTGGCATTTACCAAGGCGAAGATAGTTATGGCAGGACTGGCGGTGACGGCGGTTTGTATTGTGGCGCCACAGCAGTTAAAGGCTCAGGTGCCCGAAGCGCAGATGGATGGCGTCATGGGACAGAGCATAGAGGATGAGACCGTGTATGAGTCAAAGCCGGATCTGGATACACTGATAGAAAAGAATGCACCTGTTTTCGGGAATCGGACATCCTTGAAAAAAGCATCGTCGTATTCGAGTGCTTTTTTGAATGCGTCTTTTACGACGGCCGGTGATTATACCAGCGCAACCTATTATCACAAAGCGGACTATGCGGATGATGAACTGGTCAACGGAATTGATGTATCATACTGGCAGGCGGATGCAGCACTGAAGAAAAAGTATTCCAAAGACAAAACAAAGTGGACACAGACCGGATTGGACTGGGAAAGTATTCACGGAGCCGGAATTGATTTTGCTTTCGTGCGTGTGGCATCCAGAGATACGAAAGATGGAAGTATTTACAGAGATAATTGTGCAGACAGTCATATTCAGGGAGCAGTTTCCAATGATATCAATGTCGGACTGTATTTCTTTTCCCAGGCTCTGAATGAGACAGAGGCACGGGAGGAAGCACAGTATGTGCTCGATATGATTGACCAGTACGGCTGGAATGTGTCGATGCCCATCATCATGGATCGGGAGGCAGGGGCAAACAAGCGTCTGACTGCGGGAAAACTTTCCAAAACAAAAGAGACAGCGGTATGTCAGGCATTTGCGGATACCATTACGGCAGCCGGATACCGGGCAGGCGTATATGCATCTTATGCGTGGATCAAAAACTATATCAATACGGATGCTTTGTATGACTGTTCCCTGTGGGTGGCACGGTACAACAATACCACGACAAGCAATACAAAATCAGGAACGCCATATTCGGATGTGGCATACGATTATGAATTCTGGCAGTATTCGTCAAAAGGGGAAGTGGATGGTTATACAGGAGTCCTTGATGTGAATTTCTGGTATAAGGATACCAGTGAACAGACAACCGGACTGAAAGCATCGAATGGGACTTCGGGAATTGTGAATCTCAGCTGGGACAGTGTTTCGGCGAATGATGTGGACGGTTATCAGGTATGGCGCAGCGACTCGGATCAGGGAAAATATACGCTTCTAAAGTCGACAACCGACTGTAGTTATACGGACACAACGGCAGAAGGAGGGAAAGTCTATCAGTATAAAGTGAGATGTTACTGGACGATAGGGGGGAATGCTTATTACGGAACATTTTCCTCTCCGGTTTCAGTGATTACCTCGCTGGAAAAGGTTGCTGGAATCGCAACACAGACGCGGACAGAGACTTCGCTTGGGTTGTCCTGGGAAGAAACACAGGGGGCTGTGGGGTATCAGATTTATCAGTACAGTGCAGCAAGTAGTCAGTATGAAATGGCAGCTGACGTGGGAGATGGAAGCACTTCTTATACGATAAGCGGCCTGACGGGGGCGAACGAATATAAGTTTAAAATCCGTGCTTATGAAAAAAATAATGATCATGTACTTCCGGGCCGGTTTTCGGATGTTTACAGTGATGTGACACTGCCGGGTCAGGTGGATCTGACGAATGTTTCTGCAACTGGGACTTCTTCCGTGAAACTGACATGGCAGACTGTGGATGGGATCACCGGATATATGATTTACCGGCTGGATACAGCAGACGGTAAATACAAACAGGTTGCGACAGTAAAAAGTGCCCAGACGCTTTTCTACACCGATCAGAAGCTTGCAGCAGGAAAGACTTATAAATATAAAGTATGTGCATACAAAACGTATAAGGATAAAAATTATAAAGGTGCGTATTCCACAGAAAAGCAGGTGAAAATCAAAAAAACAGAAAAGCCTGCAAAAGTAAAAACGATAAAGCTCAGTACAAAAGATGCAGCAGTTACCGTGCAGTGGAGTAAGGTTTCCGGGGCAACTGGTTATCAGGTATACCGGCTGAATACAAAGACCGGAAAGTATACAAAGATTGCAGCGGTCAAAGGAACTTCGTATCGGAATACAAAACTGAAAAAAGGGGCAACCTATCGCTATAAGGTCCGCGCATACAAAACGGTAAACAAAAAGAACTATTACGGAGCATTTTCAAACACCACAGCAATTAAAGTAAAGTAGGAAACAAATGAAAAAGAAAGTACAAATGAAAAAAATGGCAGGCGTGTTTTTGACATTGGCAATACTGGGAATTGGTCTTTTCCCGCCGGGAAACGTGTATGCGGCTGCAAATCAGGCGCCGGACGCAGATCCGGTGGTTGTAGTTCTTGATCCGGGACATGGAGGGCATGATCAGGGTGCCAGATATAAGTGGGACGGAAAAACATACAAGGAGAAACAGTTAAATCTTGCCATTGCAAAGGCCTGTAAAACCGAACTGGAAAAGTATGCAGGAGTGAAGGTATATATGACGCGTTCTTCCGACCGTTTTGTGACACTTGGAAACCGTGTGAATTTTGCAAAAAGCAGGAAAGCAGATCTGTTTGTTGCGATACACAACAATGCTTCCCTGAAAAAAACCGACCATGGAGCCTGTGTTTATTATCCGAACAGCGGGTATAAAGAAGAGGTGGGGAGTGAAGGAAAAATGGCGGCAGCAAGTATTCAGAAACAGCTGGTGGCACTTGGACTGAAAAATAATGGAATTCTTTACCGGAATTCGGCTGTGGGGTCCCGCTATCCGGATAAATCAAAGGCAGATTACTACGCCGTGATCAAGCGGAGTAAGTATGCCGGCTTTCCGGGACTGATTGTGGAGCATGCTTATGTCAGCAACCACGATGACAGTACAACATTTCTAAATGGTAACGACCGGCTGAAACGTCTTGGCGTGGCGGATGCCACGGGCATTGCAGAATATTTTGACCTGATTTTAGATCAGGTACCGGTTCTGCAGACACCGGTTGTAAATGCGGATGAGTCGGTGACACTGGCATGGAATACGGTGCAGGGAGTTGATTATTATCGTATTTACCGCAGAATCGTGGGGACGAAAACATATGTCTGTCTCGAAGAAACAGAGGAAACCGGATACACGGATACCGGGGTAAGGCCGGGAACTTCTTATGAGTATACGGTATGCGGATGCCATGTGGGGTATCAGAAAGATTCCTGCACAAAAATTGCGCAGGCAGTGCAGATAACCGTTACAGGGGAAAACGTGAATATACAAAGTGCACAAAAAAATCAAAACTAAGATGGGGGATGGAAACCACAGATGTGGATAAAATGAAAAAATTATCCACTATCCGGAATCAAAAAATGCCGAAAAATTGAGTTATACACGAAGTTATGCACATTATCCACATAATTTGGGATAAGTTGTTTGTGGATGACAGGGATAAAAACAAACGATTGTTTTGTTAACAACGCATAAAAAGCATGTATTTGAATGATTGCAAACGGGAGGTATTTTTGATATACTAGGGAAGTTATGATTAAAACGATTGATTTTGCTGGAATTGAATTGGACAATTATACCGTTCGGGAAATGATCATGAATGTAGAAAAGGATATGTCTGATCATGGATTCCATACAATAGAAGAAGTAAACATGGATACGCTTATGCTGGCAGAAACGGATGAACTTGTCCGCAAAGCCATAGGGTTTGCGGAACATACCGTGATTGCGGAAAACGGAATTTTAGAAGCTGTTGGTGCAGGATCTTACCAGCACCGTCATGAGATCGAACATCATGATTTCTTTTTTGAACTGATGAAGCGGGTGGAACGCAATCATCAGACGGTGTTTGTGATCGGAGATACCACGGAACATGTGGAAAAGACCTGTGCTTTTTTATCAGAGCATTTTGGAAAATGCGAGATCCTGGGAGCAGAAGCGTTTGAAAACTGTCAGGGGGGGACGGATGCCATGGTCAATGAGATCAATGCACTGACTCCTGATATGATCTTAAGTGTTCTGCCAAGTCCGGATCAGGAACATTTCCTGATGGAGAATTGTGAGAAACTGTCTGCCGGACTGTGGTATGGAATCGGTTCCTGGGATTTTACAAAGCGCAGACAGGGACTGCTCGGAAATATACGGAATCTGATCCGCACGCATAAACTGGAGCGGCAGCTGATTCATTATCATGGAAAGCAGGAAAGCATATCATGAGGGCAAATGTCTGGAAAGAATTGGAAAATTATTTCCTGATTTTGCTGGGCACTGCACTTATGGCCATTGCCATTCAGTGGATTTTTGACAGGGTGGGGCTGATCACCGGAGGGTTTACTGGTCTTACCATTATCATACGAAATCTTACGGAAGCGCTTCTGCCGGGAGGAATTCCTCTGTGGCTGACGAATATTGTGCTGAATATTCCGATATTTCTGTATTCCTATATCCGGTTTGGAAAAAATTATATCGGGAAAACGGGCTTTGCAACCATTTTGCTTTCGGTGTGGCTTTATCTGATACCGGTGATAGATATGTCAGGGGATGATTATATGCTTGCAGCCCTGTTTGGCGGGGCATTTACCGGCATTGGCATGGCACTGGTTCTTAAGGCGGGAGCAACGACCGGCGGAACCGATATGGT
>OGPF01000684.1_pt1 | contig 18950 bp, 13 predicted proteins | sample 1552871 | NCBI WGS metagenome assembly OGPF01 (sample SAMEA2580276, study PRJEB22360) | human gut metagenome | biome: human gut; feature: human-associated habitat; material: faeces | place: Denmark | collected 2008/2010
AGAGTACGGTTCTTGGTATCCCGACACTTGTCTATCTCCCCTTCTGCTTCTTCAATATCATCAGTCCTTTGATGAGTTGTCTGGTTGCCATCCTTGGCTTCGTACCCAATCCACAACCTAAGGAAAACAAAGCATCTGCAGCGGAAGAGACTGATATCCATTAATATTAATAGGAGATTCATTGATTCCCAATGACGGCAAGCAGACGCCGATAATCATGTGCTTTATGATGTATGTACGCAAACAGATTGCATAAAGCGTGCAATCGTTTGCACAAAGAAATGTAACCTTTTTGAAACTTTTTCTTGCTTCATATAGGATTTCCTCTTAAATTTGCAGCCGAAAATAGATACCAACTAACAAACGAAGGCTAAGTTTAATATAAACGAAACCAAATATAAAAGTAAAGATATGATGAAGCAAACATTCATAAAATCAGCTATGTTGCTGCTGCTGATCCTTTCAACGGCAACGACGCGAGCGCAGGAGGTCGCTCTGAAGACCAACTTACTGGGATGGGCTTCCACATCTGCCAACGCCGGCATCGAAATCGGCACGGGCAAGAAAACAACCTTCCAACTCTTCGGCACCCTGAACCCCTGGAAGTTCTCGGGCGACAAGAAGATGAGATTCTGGAATGTTATGCCAGAATACAGATGGTACACCTGCCAGAAGTTTGGAGGCCATTTCTTCGGAATTCATGCCTTAGGCGGTGAATACAACATTAAAAACATTGACATGCCCTTCGGCATCCTGCCGAAAACTCTGGAGGGCAGGCACTATGAAGGCTGGTATGTAGGTGGAGGCCTCACCTACGGCTACCAGTGGCTACTCAATAAGCACCTCAATTTCGAAGGGTCTATCGGTTTGGGATATGCCTACAGTCCTTACAAGCTTTACGGACGATGCGAAAAATGTCTCGACAAAGACCACCGCAACTATGTGGGCCCTACAAAAGCCGCACTATCTCTCATATACGTGTTCTAAGAATTTAATTTAACTGTAGTTTTAAACTGACAATAAAAACACGTAATAACTAGACAGAATACAAAAAAAAATAGGGAAATCATAATATGGATAAAATGAAGCTTTATGCGGTCATTTCGCCCCTCTGCATACTCCTTTCTCAGGGCATCATGCCTGCTCAGGCTCAACAGCTGGCAGGGGGTAAGATTCAGGTAGAAAGCGTCTTGGCACGCAAGAACGGCAACCGGATGGACGTTGCCTTCCGTATGAATCTGAACGAATTGAAGATGAAATCAGAGCAGCAGATTGTTTTCACACCGGTAATGGTAGGAACTGATTCTATCGCTCTCAACCCTATCATCATCCAGGGTAGAAACCAGGCTGTAAGATACCGCCGACTTGCCGACAGCAAGAAGAATCCGCAGGCACAGGTTTTTACCCGAAAGAACAAGACCAGTCAGCAGGTTTACTTCGCCCAGTCTGTTCCTTACCAGAAATGGATGAAGAAGTTCAAACTCTCGGTGAAAGAAGATCTCTGCGGATGTGGCAACCTGATAGAACAGGACAATACGCCGATTGCGGATATCGACCGTACACCGAAGATTACGAAGGATTTCTTCGTGCAGCCGAAGGCGGAAGCCAAGAAGGTGAGAGCCGAAAAGGGTGAAGCTTATCTCAGCTTTGTGGTTAACAAGAGTAATATTCTTGCCAACTTCCGTGGGAATGCTACTGAGCTGAAGAAGATTACTTCCACCATCGACCTGGTAAAGAACGATAAGAACGTTGAAATCACAGATATTGATATCCATGGTTTTGCTTCGCCTGATGGTTCGTATGCCAACAACAAGCGCCTTGCCAACGAGCGTGCAGCTGCCCTCCGTAAATATGTGAGCAGCCTCTACACCTTAAACAGCAAGCTCTTTACCTATCAGGCTACACCGGAAGACTGGGAAGGATTCAAGAAGAAGATTCAGGCTAGTCATCTGGCTGATAAGGAAGCAATTCTCGAGATAGCTAACTCCTCGCTGGCTCCCGACGATAAGGACCTGAAGATCAGAAAGCTCCATCCGGCTAGTTACCGCTACATCCTGGATCATATCTATCCTCGTCTCCGTCATAGCGACTATACGGTAACCTACACGGTTCGTCCGTTCAGCATCGAAGAAGCCAAGGAGATATTGAAGACCAAACCACAGCAGCTTTCTCTGCAGGAGATGTTCCTGGTGGCACAGACTTACGAGCCGGGTTCGCCAGAGTTTAACGAGGTATTCGACATCGCCGTCCGTCTCTTCCCAGATGATGAGACAGCGAATCTCAATGCCGCCTGCACCGATTTGCAGAAAGGTAATCTTACTTCTGCCGAAAAGCATCTTGCCAAGGCAGGCAACTCGAAAGAGGCAGAGCGTGTAAGAGATGTCTTCAAGCAGATAAAGGAATTGGAATAACAGAAAATTAGAGAATAACGATTATAAACAAGCTTAACTTTCAAAGATTATGAAGATTAAACATTTATTTGGCTTGGCTGTCATCGCAGCTATGACAGCAAGCTGTTCAAGCAATGAGGATCTGGGAACTGCAGGTCCAGGTACTGGTACTAATGAAACTGGTGTTGGTTATGCAACTTTCACCATCAACTTGCCTTCGGTAAGTGGAACTCGTGCAACAGATGCAGGTGGTGGTGCTGTAGTGGACCCAGGCACAGAAGATGAGTATAAAGTTGCTAACGCAACTGCCCTTATCTTCCAGAAGTATGGTTCAGATGAAGGCTCTTACAAGTTTGTTGAGAGCGTAGATTTACCTGATGCGAATGTAGCTTGGAATAACGATACTGAAGATGGTGTCACAAAATCTAAAAAGCTTGTAGCAAAGCTTACCAATGTGGATACCAAGAATACATATGGAGTTTTGATTTTACTCAATAACAAAACTGCTAGTGGTGACGTAAAGATTAAATTGCCTACTGCAGGTCAAAGTTATAATGATTGGAATAACACGGCTCAGACTCCTAAAGTAACAGATTTGGCTGCAACAGACAACTTCTATATGGCTAATGCACCATTGAATGAATCTGGCTCAGTAACAACTTTGGTTACAATTGATAAAAATAATATTTATGCTACACAGACAGAGGCAGAGAGTGGAACGAAAGCTGCAAATGTTTACGTAGAGCGTGGAGTAGCAAAGATGACTGTAGCTACGCCTGGAACAACTGGAACAATAACTGTTAAAGACAAGGCAAACCCAACAGTTACTACAAAGAGTGAGGTAACATTTAGCAATTGGGCTTTGGATATCACAAACCAGAAGACATACGCTGTTCATAATATTGATGGTTTGAGCACAGATTTCTCTGCTATTTGGACTACAGCTCGTTTCACAGGTATTAACAAACGAGTTTATTGGGGTAAGGATCCTAACTACAATTTGGCTGGACTCAATACTGCAGATGAAGCTAATGATATCAAAAGAAAAGAAGAATTCAATTTTATCACTGCTACAGGTGAGATTGATAAAGACTTCGGCAAGCCGGTATATTGCTTAGAGAACACCTTCAACTTGGCAAACATGTATCAGGGTCAGACAACCCGCGTTATCTTCAAGGCAACATATACTCCTAAGGATGATGCAGGCAATAGCCTTGCAGAGACAACAGATGGAACTTTCTACACCATTGGTAATATGAAAACTATCCTGAATGAAACTAAATTGCAGGCTGCATTAGAAGCAGCAGCAAAGTCAGTTCTCCCAAGTGGTTATAAAGTTAAGTATACAAATCTCAAGAAGGAAGGCTCTCATGTGATTACTCTGGAAGATATCGTGGATGCTGCTGGTACAACTCATCTCGAAAAAGATGCTACTTATGGCACAAAGACTGGTGAAGAGATCGTTAAAGAGATTAATGATAAACTCGGCTTGAAAGCTGGTCGTCCAGAAGAGATGGTTGGTATCAATACCTATCTTAAGGGTGTTACATACTATATCGCTCGTGTCAAGCACTTTGGTGATGCATTAACCGAATGGAATTCAGGTGAAAACTATGGAGAAAACAACGACAAGTATCTTGGCCGTTATGGTATGCTCCGTAACAACTGGTATGAATTGAAAGTTGGCAACGTCTATGGTCCTGGCTACCCTGGTGTACCTCCAGTAGACCCAACTCTGCCAGATGATGAGAACGAGAAGTATCTTAGCGTCAGCGTAAAGATCCTTTCTTGGGCTAAGCGTTCAGACACAGTCGATTTGTAATCCATTACACATTATTATATATAGTTCAGCCGCTCTAGCGCTAAGGAGCGGCTGGCTATCTCGGAAAAATAAGAATCTATTTATACACTTTACTTTTTCATAAAACAGATAAGCATCATGGCAAACAAGAAGTTTAACAGTTGGATCAAGAATATATGCATGGGATGGGGCTTCATCATGGCCGGCAGTATGCTCAGCAGCTGCAACGACTTGATGCACGACGACCTGCCTCCTTGTGACATGGGTGTTGACTTGCAGTTCAAGTACGACTACAACGTGCAGCGTGCCGACATGTTCAAAGATCATGTGGGCGGACTCAGCGTATTCGTATACGACGAGCAGGGCAACTTCATTGCTCGCCATGATGCCTATAACGATGCGACATCACAGCCGCTCAAGGACCCTAACTATGCCATGCGAATCAATCTGGAACCGGGCAAATACAGATTCGCAACCTTCGCCTTCCAAAAGAAATACGAAGATGCACTTGCGCAGCCAGGTGCCAAATTCCAGATAGCTCTGCCACAGCAGGGTGACAACATCACCTCCCTCCATGCCCGTCTCGACCGCGAACAGGGCAAGGTAAACAACCAGAGCCAACCGCTCGATACACTCTGGCAAGGACTCAGCAACGAACTGGTTGAAGTAAAAGACCTGCAGGTTACACGCCATACCATCGGTCTGGTTCGTGATACCAAGCAGCTCACCATCAGCCTGCATCAGACCGACGAGCCTGCCAACATCAATGCCGATGACTTCAGTTATCAGATAACCAATGCCAACGGCGATATCAGTTACGACAACTCTCTCCTCCCCGACGAGGAGTTGACATATACCCCATACTACACCTGGACCACTGAGTTTAAGGATACCGAGGGCAATGTAAAGGAGCGTACCGCTCATGCCGCCCTCATGTTCTCCCGACTCATCTGGCATCCGGCAGAAGAAAACGACAAGAACGCCATCCTCACCATCACGAACAAGACTACTGGCGAAGAGGTGGCACGCATCAATCTTGCAGACTTTCTGGCTCAAGGCCGTGGTGCCTTCGAAGCCCGCCATTATTCAGAGCAGGAATTCCTGGACCGAGAGTACGACTACAAGCTCGACTTCTTCCTCCAGGGCAACCAGTGGAAGTATGTGCAGCTCAGCATTTCCATCCTGGATTGGAGCAAGCGCATCCAGCGTGTCGATTTCTAACCGTTTCAGGTGTCAGAGCCCCTTCCGGGCATTTAGCTCATAAGAGTATTTGACTTTAAAAATTAGAAACAATGAAAATACGAGATTTCATTTTAAGTTTAGTTAGTTGGTTTATATTGTTGGTTACAGTAAGTTGCTCTGACGAACTTGGAGGCGAGCGCACTCCCATTTCGTCAGAAAGCAACTTGCATGTACTCGTGCCAACCGTGCTCAGCAGCCGCGGCACCAATCCCGACGATGCTTCCGGCCTTCCTACCTATAATGCCACGGTAGATGAATGCCAGATCAACGACCTGACCCTCTATGCTTTCCCTAAAGGAAATGAAGGCAAGCTCCTGGTAGAGACGCTCCCTGCCCCACTGGCTACAATGATGGTAGAGCCGCATGTTGCTAACTATCAGTTCAATATCGAGCCGGGCACTTACCATATCTATGTGGTTGCCAACATGAACAAGGTGTTGAGTGGTCAAACTATCCAAACTGAAGATGATCTCAAAAAAATAGTACTGAGTTATGGCGTTGGAACAGAACCGGGAATGCCGGTTTTTACAAACATCCCGATGATTTATGAGCCAAAGGATGTGAACGGTAATATCATCGATAGAAAAATAGAAAAAAGTGGTGATAAATATACCGAGGTGGCAGCTAACCTGAAGTTTACATGCGTAAAGGTTAAGCTCAACCTGCTTTTCGACCCTACTGCTGAAGGTTCTGCATTCAAAGGCAAGAGCTATCGCATCAAGGATATTCTGGCTCAAAAGCTTTCTCCTAGCACCACGCTGAGTTGGAATGGAGCATTTAGCAATTCTAATGTTAGCACAGATTATGCCAAAGGTTTTGAAAATGAAGTTTATGCAACTCCTTCTGAGGCAAGCAATAAGGGTGGTTATTATAAGGCGGGAGACTGGACAGAGGAAGCAGACAATGCCAATGTGAATAATAAGGACATCATCACCCTTGTTCAGGGTGCTACTCCTACAGCTGCTCCACAGAATGCCGCCGATAAGTGGCTTTTCCAAGGCACTTACTATCTGCCTGAGCGTTATATCGCCAATGCCTCTCAGCAGTCTACCCTCAAAGTTAATGGCTTTGTGAATGGTAGCTTTGAGAACAACTATACGATTAAGCTGGGACATCGTCAGGACGAGAGCCCAACTTCCACCGAAGTTCCGACCTTCCCTCGTGGCACCTATTATGAGATTATCGGCAACATCAAAAGTCTGGGAAACATGACTCTCGACTGTAATGTGAGCGTAAAGGACTGGACTCCTGTAACGATAGATGCCGACTTCAACCATACTACTTTGTGGGTAAGCAAGACGAAGGCGAGCGTAACATCTACCACGACAGACTCCATCGACTATGAGTCGAACGTAATGCTGACAGAGGCAGATTTCGGTTGCGATGAAAAGGTAACAACATCAAGTGGTGAGAAAGATGTGATTGTGTTGAGCAAGCTAGATGCAGTGAAGAATCATAGAATCACATTCAAAATCAACGAGGACATTAAGTTCTCCGACTATAAAGGAAAGTACAAGGGTACGGCAAAGGTTTGGATTAAGGCTGGTAACATTAAGAAGTATCTCGATGTAACCTATGATGCCTCTCCTTATTTTGAGGTAAATCCACAGGAAGTAACCATCTATTGGGGTAGCGACAACAATACCAAAGTGGTGCAGTTTAAGACCAACCTCGGCGGTTTGGCTTTCACCGGTAACACCTCTTCCACCGTAGGTAAGTCAACCATTCAGGCATCTTGCGATACTCCTGATACCCGAGAAGGAACCTTCAAGATTGAGGCAACCAGTGACCCTGTTACCACGACAGTACATTATCTCACCGTGAAGCCAAAGGAACCTGCAGCAGCCTTCGACTTTGAGAGAAAAATCAAGGTAACGGTAAAGCCTGCAATGGGTAACTATCGTATCAACTTCCGTGCCATCAACGACCGCGCACATTATAAAGGAGGTAATGGAACTGGTAATTATGAGGGTACACTTGAAGAAAAAAAGAAAGAGACTTATAATGGAACTGAAGGAAATACCAACTGGGCAGATGGATGGTTTGAATCAGCATGGGATGAGAACCGAATTTACACATCTCAACCAGACAATCATTATGTCTATGTCTATACCCAGATTGGTGAGACAACTGGAACTCAAGCCAACTCTCCTGTTTGGAAATTTACAGGAAGCTGGCCTGGTGATAAAATGAATCCGGATAATACGAATGTAGGGTGGTATTACAAGGACTTCAGCAAGGATTTCAAGTCGATATCTGTAGATTATGATGCTAAGGGAGAAAAGACCATCAAGCCTGGTGAAACATTGATTATGTTCAGTAACAATCACAATACGAACGTAGGTTATACGCTTCATCGTTGCCCTCACCACTTGGAACCAGGTATTCCTCTCTTCGACTATGAGGATCGAGAGGGTTGGATTGTCTATGATCCAACATCAGATCCTACTTGGAACATATATGATGCCATGCCAACTATTGAGAACATCAACTTTACCATTTACACCAGATTCCAGACTTACGGATGGTTCAAGGTATATGGTGTCGCCAATGGCAAAAATGGTGATGACAGTAATAAAGAGCGCGAGTCTTTTACCATCTATGATACAGCGGGTAAAAGTTGGTCATGCGATAATTTGAATAATGGTTGGTATAAGACTGTGATTACTCTCAAGGCTGTTAAGGGAGACCACGAGAAGGACATCAGAATTATGAAAGATAATCAAATCTCTGACGACAAATCCATTCTCCTTTTCAATGGCAACAGCTATGAGAAGCATAATGACACAGGCTATTACGATGGCTCCTCTTGGCACGCTGGCAAGCCATCTGGTATGAATTAAATAAGATTAGAATCAGATTTGAACACTGTTATAAATCAGTTTAAGCAATGAAGAAGATCAAACATTTAATGATATGGATTGGATTGCTCCTAAGCCTTGTTTCCTGCAAGGATACGATGGAGACTATCGGACTCGGCGGGGATGAAATCCCTGCCGAGGGACTTGTCTTGAACCTTCAATTGACTAACTTCACCAAGCAACAGATTGGTACAAGAGCGGGGGCCTCGGAGACAGTCAAATCGCTCTGGGCTGTGTTCTATGGAGACAATAACGAATACAAAGGCAAGACAGATTGCTATTCTACCTTATCACCACGGCAGCCTGATGGCAGCTACAAGGTAAAGATAACCAATGTACCTGCTGGTGCCAAGAATGTACATCTTGTAGCCAATGCCAGCGACATGACGGATGACGAGGCACATGACTTGCAGTCTCTCACTGCTGCTAAGGTGAGAGACCCTCAGCGTGATGCCCCTATCTGCTGGGGTAAAATTTCAATAGATAAACTTTTGGAAGCTAATCCTTCAGTGCCGATGTTGCGCCAATGCGCCAAGATAAGTTTGGAGATAGACAATAGCATCCAGAGTAATTTCACTAATGCAGGCTTGTATGTCTATAACACGGCAACCAAGGCAGCCATAGCTCCTGCCAATTATATTGAGCCTACGACCGATGACTTGGCGGAATCTACCGATCTCAGAACGGACAACCCATTGGGCGGCGGTACCGCAACCACCGTGGCAGTAAATGAAACTTCTGCAGGCAAGGCAATGGTGATCATCAAGGCGAAATATAAGAAAAGAGAAGGATATTATAAGGTGGCACTCTACAAGGATGCTAAAGAGAAAATCCAATATGCCTTGCTCCGTAACCACCATTATACCATCAAGGTAACCAAGGTAAACGACTATGGCTTCTCTACGCTTGAAGAGGCTAAGAAGAGTCTGCCAGAGAATAGACTGGAAGTAGAGGTGCGGGACGATAATCCTGAAATCACCAGAATGATAGCTTGCAAAGACTATGAACTGGGAGTGAGCGATTATCAGGAGATAAATGCAAACACAACAGAGGCTACCGTAACCATTGTTACTACCTTGCCAGATGCAACGAGTAGTGATGATTGGCTGTATAGTGTCCAGAAGAATGCGTCTTGGATAACCGCTTGTGATCAAGAGACTGTGAATGATACACCAGAGACAGGCAGAAAGTCTTCTAAAGGTAAGAAATATACCTTGAAGCTTACGCTTACAAAGAATGACCAATCAGAGGAACCACGTATAGGCACCATCACCGTTACTTATGGCGACCTTTCTCTTGATATAACCATCAAGCAGGCTGGTTTTGATTTTAGAAGAAAGGATCCTGATAGAATCGTAACCATGCAGTATAATAACTCCACCGTAGCTGCCAACTATTTCAACTGGTTGGACACTGGTGTGCAAGGCATCATTCCTGAAGAAATGCAAGGGGCTGTGAGAAATGATGGTTTGCATTTCTGCGTGGGAACAGCCGATATCACGTATCTTATCCCTAAACTTGATGGTGATCAGATTACTAAAAAGGATGATAAAATCAAAGTGGAAGAAGATAATGGTAAGTGGAAGGTAAGCCTTACCAATACTACGGTAAACAAGAATTTGTGGAAGGCTTCATTTACCATCAAGAACCAGGCTGGCATCGAGATCACTTATCCTGTTTATCATACTGGTATCTTCCATAAGATAGATGAGACTTCCAAGGTATATAATGATTATCAGTTGGCAGAAAACGGAGATAACGAGAAGAAGGTGAAGGGCTGGTTCTATTATGGTGTGGTAAAGGTAGAGGGAAAGAAGGCCGATGAAACCACCACTACTTATTATATGTTAGACCGCAACCTAGGTGCATCCAACAATGGTTACTATGCCCCAGATGTGGTGGCACTGGCAAAGAACAAGAAAGCCATTGGTGGCTATTTCTGTATCTCTGAAAAAAAGAGCACCAGCGATGCCACTCAGGATCTCTCCAGCACCTTGGCACCAACAGGCTATACCATTCCAACTGATGCCGTGTTCGAAGAATTAGTTAATGCAGGCAATCTGGAGGTGGTACCACAGTCCACATCGTTAGGAGAAACCTACAACTGCGTGCGTATCAAGACGGTGGATTCCGAGTTGCCATACATCTATCTGCCTATGGGTGGATTCTTGGAGGGCGAGAGCCATAAGAACCCTATCCATGTAAATCTCTGGACCAAGACTTTGCTGTCAGGTACGCAGGGCTTCGGTACCAACAGTCCTGAATATGGTTTCTGGTATAGATACTTTGATGTTTACAACAAGAGGAAAGGATTATCCAATATGAGATTCGTGAGTGGTAGCAACGGCATGAACAATGGCCGCTACAAGGCGATGCCAATACGCCTGATTCTGAAATAAACATCAGATAAGTGATAAATACAATAACATCTTTTATTTATATATAATTAAAGTATAAAAAAACAGCTGTTTTACAAAGAAGAGGGTGTGTCATAAGCCACACCCTCTTCCTTGATTCTTAGCTTCACTCAAATCTGCAACTTCATTTCATCAATACGAACGCCAAAATCATCCATATAGCGCTTGTATATATAAGAGGCAACTTGTAATATTCCCATCATAGTCATTATTCATTTTATAGTTTATTGCCGCAGAGTTCCGCTTTTTTATTGAAACCACCAAGAAATTCACAATAAATCAACAAAATCCCCCGAATATAAGTTGTAAACTATAAACTATTAACTATAAACAGCTGTTCCCTACCTCAGCAAGCTTTCCCCAGGCGGTCCCATCCCGCAAAATCATGGCGCAGGGCTTTGATACCCCGCCAACCTTAGAGCGTAGCGGTTCTGAGAACTGTAGGGCGGTTTCCCTCTTCTTCCCTGAGGGGAGAAGACCGAGATGAGAGGTGGAGCCTTCCTTAAGGGTAAGGAAGGTTTCTGTCCCCTGTGAGGGGAATCGAAGGGGTCGTAAAGACTTTTAAGCCCATCAAGAATATCAAAAGAAATTAGTCATGACTATTAGGTTTTACCCTAAACATAGCCACAGTGTTTGAAAATTCTGCAACAATATCTAAAACATTCGGATTATCTTTTCGAATAATTAAAGCTGCAAAATTTTCAATTCCCTCCATATCTTCGATACTGACAGGCATCAAAATAAACTTATCTTTCATTTGATAAGAGGAAAACCAATATTCAAACAGACGGCTTCGCATATGCTGCTTACCATCCCCACTCTCACAAATATACAAGAGAGCTGCTTCGTTCATATTAAAGAAGTTCTCTATGATAAGCATCACCGTATCACGCATTTTCAAGTCTCGTGGAGAAGGTATTTTATTTACATTGATGATAGAAAAGACATATGATTCTGCATTTTCAATGATGTCATCATCATCAAAGCCAATAGCAAGTACCACACTAAAATCACTTTTAAAGCGATAAGTTCGAGACGTTTCATGCCAATAAACCTCATAAGGAGCAGAAGCATTAATTATATCCAAAGGAAGTGGTTTCATTACCAAACATTTATATATTTAGGATATACCCCCGTTCGTTCCTTATATTCCTCACAAAGGCTCTTAGTAATTTCAGCTACACGAGCCTTTTTACGCTCTTTTGCCGCCATAAATCTTTTCATAGCAGCTTCACGTTTTTCCCAAAATTCTTTATCTAATGTATCCATAATAGTTCTCCTTTTAAATTCTTTAATTGCAATCTGCCGCAAAAATACGCTTTTTCCTCGAAACCACCAAGAAAATCAAAAGAAATCTGCAACTCATCAGCGAATTACTACAAAACCAGCACTTCAATAATCCTATCCACCTTTAGCCAGGCGGTCCCATCCCGCATAACATGGCGAAGGGCTTTGATGGTCCGCCAACCTTAGAGCGAAGCGGTTCCGAGCACCGGAGGGCGGTTTCCCTCTTCTTCCCTGAGGGGAGAAGACCGAGATGAGAGGTGGAGCCTTCCTTAACGGTAAGGAAGGACGGGTAGGTTTTCGAAAAATCCTCCTTTTATCTAAAGAGGAACGTGGCGTTTCGATAACGCATACGTTCCAATCACCCCATAACAAACTAGCGGTATAAGAAAGGCAATCGCCATACAGCCCGTTGTATCCGCAATATACCCCATGATTACCGGAGCAACCGCTCCACCCACTATCGTCATGATAAGCAATGAAGAGGCAAGTTTGGTCTTTGTACCCGCATCCCTCAATGCCAGCGAGAAGATAGTCGGAAACATGATGCTCTCTCCCAGATACAGGGCGAAAAACGCAATAAGAGATAAGGTGCCGCTACATACCACCACAATCAATGTGGCTACAAAGGTGAGGATGGCACAGACCAGCAGCACCAGCCTTGGCTGGATATAATTCATGATGACACCACCAGCCAGTCGGCCGATAAAGAACAGACCCATTCCGCCAAAGGCGAGATACAGACTGGCAGTCTGCTTCTCTATATGAATACTCTCCTCTGCATAGTTGATGAAGAAACTGTTCACACCCGTCTGGGCTGCCACATAAAGAAACAAGGCCAGCATACCAAAACCGAATGCCATCACTCGCATCGGCTTCTCCTCCACCTTCTCGTTCGTATCCGCCTCATGCGCTCTCCTAGGGTCCGGCAACTTGATCCTTGATAGGACCAGCGCCACAGCAAGCACGAAGATACCCACCAAGGCATAAGGAATGGCAATGGTGACACCCGAGAACAGAAGCTGACCGCCAACCAGCGGTCCCACAATCCATCCGATACCATTGAGCGACTGCGACAGGTTGATTCGGCTCTCCGCCTTGTCAGGATGTCCCAGTACCGTAGTATAAGGATTCGCACTCGTTTCCAGACAGGTCAGTCCGCATCCTATCACAAACAGCGACAGAACGAAGAAGTAGAAACTGTTGATCCTGCTTCCCGGTATGAACATCAGGGCACCGATACCGAAGAGAACCAGACCTGTTATCACACCCCTCCTGTAACCCCATTTCCGGATAATCCATCCGGCAGGCAGTGCCATCAGGAAGTAGGCACCATAGACAGCAGCCTGCGTCAGGGCCGACATCGCCTTGCTAATATGAAACGACTCCTGAAAATGCGGATTCAGCACCTCGAGGATGCCATGGGCAAAGCCCCACATGAAGAAGAGGCTGCTGATGATGAGGAAGGGCACCAGATAGTTATGCCCTTCGTATCTGAAGATGGATGGCTTCGTCATGATTCTCTGCAAATTTAAGACTGTCCTTTACTACCAGTGCCAGATAACCGCCGCCACCGGCTCCAGGCATCTTCCATGCCAGAACCTCCTCCATGTTGCTGTAGCGGTCAATCATCGGCTGCACACTTGCCTCCGGTTCTATCACACCGTTGATAGACGGATTCACCATACCCGGGAACATCGCAATCTGGGCCTCGAAAGATGCCCTGTATGCGGCAGCAAAGGCATCAAGGTCGTGCGCCAGAATCGCCTTCCAGCAGGCATCAGCTGCATCAGCCAGCGCCTTCACCTTCTCAGGCGTGATATCCTTACCTTCCACCACACTGCATCCCGGTCTTCTCGGTTCCATCGGAATCATCATCAGATGGTCTTCCAGGAATCGGAGAGTCATCTCATCCTGCGTACTCTCTATCTTCTCCGGCCAGAAGTTGTTGTCATAATAATGACGCACCAGACCGGGAACACAGATACCGATAGAATCCTGGGCACCAGAGATGATACCATCATGACGCTCCGGATTGTTCTCAAAGCAGAAAACCAGTCGGGCGAGCATCTCCGGGTCCATCTTCGGCAACTTCACCGGCCATATCTTCTGAATCATCTTACGGGTAGAGGTAGACAGACCGCAGCGGTCGCGCACCTCAAAGGTAGGTTCCAGCGAGATAGTAATTGCCCATCCCGGATGATACATGCTTACATAAGGCTGATCAATCCAAGTACCAGCCAGATCCAGACGGGTAGGAATCCCCGCCTCCTGTGCTGCATTCTCAGATACGTTCAATAACGCCTTCTTCAAGTCAGAAGAAGACCGCGCCTTCAAACCAGCATGAGGAGTGCGCTGGAGTTCGATATATTCTATGCCCCTTTCCTTACAGATCCTACGTTTCTCATCAGACCCACCTTCAGCGTTCACCACAAACACGTCCGGTTTCACCTTATCAAGAGTAGGCAGGAAGTCGATGACTCCGCTTCCCTCATTGATATACGCATCCTTCACCGCCTTGATATTCTTGACCATGAATAGCCTTTCCTCCTGCGGGAACATAGGCTTGCGATGCTTATACTCCAGATAAGTAGCATCCGATCCGATACCCACATACAGGTCACCATACTGTGATGCCTGCTGGAAAAACTCCACATGACCGGAATGTAAAAGGTCGTAACAACCGCTTACAAATACTTTTTTCTTCATTATGATTATCATTGATAATCGAAGTGCAGATAGTCATCCTCATCTAGCTGATTACCTATCTGCATCTCGACAAACATAAACAGAGTTATTTCAATTAATTATTTGATTAATTTATTTTTTATATTTTAGCCTCCAGAAGAAGTGCCAAGTACGGAACAATGGTTCACAAAGCGCTTCAGCAGGAAAATATCGAACGAAGTGCATATTTCTCCATATTTTCAGGAAATACTTCTTCCCCATACTCTGATGCGTAAACCCAGCATACTTCGTAAAATGCCTACCGAAGTTACCACCATCCAGAATCTCTGCCAACAGCAACCTCCCACGCTTCTCATCCATTGGTACAATCATCTTATCCTCAGCCAATCCAAGCACCTCCTTCAGAACATACATCACCGCCCCTGCGAACTTCCATAATCCCAAATAATTCAGTTCTCTCTGCACCACAACTAAAGCAGTAGAGGCAGAAGAATCTGTAGTGAAAGCAGAACTGACAGAAGCATCAGAAGCTATATCCCCACTAACACCCCAGCGGTCCCATCCCGCACAATCTGGCGAGACCTTTGATGGTCCGCCATCCTTAGAGCGTAGCGGTTCCGAGCACCGAGTAGGGCGGTTTCCTCCCTCTCCCCTGAGGGTGAGAGGGTCGGGGTGATTTTAGAAGATTTTTGATAGACTTTATAAAAGTCGCAAACAACATAGTAGTAGTCAATGATTTGCCTCATTCCAATCCCTTCATCGAAGAAATGGTGATATAGATGCGTCAGCTGATAAATCACATTGAATGCCGAAGTAGGAATAGCGATTTCTCCAATACCGTCTGGCAGGCTAACAACATTTGAGCATTGCAGATCCGCATTCCGTTTGAACCATTTCTGCAAAAGTGCATTATAGATAGGATTATTCATTGTGCAAGGGAAGAAATGCAGCTCTACCGGTACTCCATCCATAGTTGTTTCAAGATGATGAAACCTTATATCATCCTCTAGATTTAAATGACGCTTAGCATATTCTGTTATATCTTCTCTGCTAGCATTCACCCATACATCAATATCCCCTGGAGTACGAGAATATGGATTCGGATACATCAAGGCATTGCCTTGTCCTTTCAAGATGCAGCATCTGAAGCCATCCTCCCTCAACATAGCGAAGAGCTTACCTGCCACAGCATTCACCTTCATGTTCTGTTGACGAATTTGTTGTGCCTTACCCATCCAAGTCATCAGCAGTTCCCTCCCTATCGGGTTCTGCTTCAACTCCTCAGGATATTCCTTCCCCAGTCGCTCGATACCATAAAAACAGAAGCCAAGAAGAGATTGCTTAGAAGCAAAGGAGTATAGTTGTTGCCAGTTCATATCGATTACAACATTATTCATATCCACCTTACCCCCAAGGCTGTATTGCAAGAAAGCAAAAATTAAGGTTATCTCATTCATTAAACAATTTCCACTTATCAAATTACTTCTAGAATCAGTCCAATCCCAATGCACTTCTAAAATCCGAATCATTAAAATAAGGTCTTAAAACAGGCCATTTTACAAGTCTATATTTAAGTAAAGCCTCACTTTTTTTCAATTGTCTTATACATCTCAACATATCATTCTTTTCATTAAGCAATGCATGTGCAGAAATCAAAACTCTTTTCGAGAACCTATCCTTATTCCTGAATATTTTCTTATTGATTTTATCTTTCATTTCTGCTATATTTTTTTTCTGATAGTGCATTTCAGACATGAAATAATTTATGCAAATTACTCCATCAGCATACTCTGGTTTAGAATAATAATCAGATATAAAATAGTAAGCTTTTTGATATTCTTTCTTTTGTAATAAACAATAAGAATAAGTGCATATTTGGTCTAACGTAACTGGATTATCTTTCCAATGATTTTCCAATAATGATAGAACAGCATCATAATCCTCTATCGTTTCATAATAATCAGTTTTGTCTTCCAAAGTTGGATCACTTAATTTTTCAAAAGCATCTTTTATTTTAGCTTTATTATTTGTATTAAAATAAAGTTTAAACAAGAATTTTCTATAATAAATCTTCTCGTTAATATCACTCAATTTATCCAACTTAGCTAAAACTTCTTTTTCTACTTCATCAACATCTCCAAAGAAAGCGACTCTAACCTCCATGATAATATGCTCAAACGTAATAGAAGGAACAAACTCTTTCTTATATTCTTCAACTTCTCGCCGATAATCTTCCTTATTACCATTCTTCTCATATAAAGACAATAATGCCACTAAGCATTTTTCATACTTCAACGGAGCGTCAGCCTCCCTATATAAAGCACATAATTCCTTTAATATTTGTATTGCCTTATTTTCATCCATTGAGAGATAAGAATAATACTTCGATACAACTTGACCATACAATACTGTCCCTTTTTTTACATGAGTATCAATAAACTCTTTTATTTCTTGTTTTACTTTTTCATAATCACTCTCCTTAAGTTTGATAAGTGATATCATTCTCATCAAAGCTTCATTTTCTGGAGAAGGATTCAGTTCCAAGGACTTAGATATACATGTCTTTATATCGTCGAGCAATTTTGAATAATTATCAGCAAAACACATATCACGTGCATAATCTAGCAAATATAGAGCCTTTTGATTATACAAGTAGAAATCTGAAGAGAATTCATTTATTGCCCTTTCCAAGAAAAACATTTTGGATTCATGTTTCGCCATTGCATAGAAAGCATCAAGATAATAACCTTCTTGTTTAGAATCTAAATTTATTAATTCAAGATAGGTATTTCTGAGTTCCTCCTTTTTATCAAAGAAGAAAAACTTTAATGTTTTTGCTTTTAATTCCAACAAGCGACATGCGTATTGAGTTTCACCTTTTTCCTCCTTATATTTTTCATCTATTTTCAGAAGTAATTCTTCGCATTTCTTTTCTTCATACAAAGCGTTCAACTCTGCCAAGACATCACGTTCTTTCCCACTTAATTTTCTAAGTTTACTTTTACGCTTAGGTTCATCATCATCGACTTTTTTAATACTAATATATTTAAAAAAATCACTAACAATGTTAGAATTGACGATTTTATTAAGATCATCAATATCTTTTTTGATAAAAGGATTCTCCTGTAAAGATTTGATATATTTATTATTTGTCAACTTGCCAATAAGTTCTTTATGATGCTCACTACTAAGCATTTTCCTATTTATCGGCAATTGTCCTGTCAACGAATGATTCAGAGTAGACATCAACTCATCAAAACCTTTTATTGGCACATAATAAACCCTATCTTTCCATAATAAATGCCTCAGGTCATCACTCAAATTAGTTTCATCTTCACGAATGCACCAATAAATACCATGCTTAAAGTACTCATTACTTTGCAGGAGCATAGACAAAATATCCATAACAGATCTGTCATTGCCAGCATATCCAACAACAACCAAGCCATGATCTTTAGCAAATTCTATGAACTTTCGTTTCATGTTATCGTCTAAAGATTCCGTCTCACGCAAAGAACTCTTAATGTCATCAAAAAGATAGTCACCATGCAGTTTTATAATTTTAGGACGACTAGAGGTAATTGTTATACTAGATATTGAAGAGTCATGTGCACAGACAATAGGTCGCTCCGGTGAAAAACGATAAAAAGCCTCATTCAACAAATCATCAAAATTTGTCGTAAACACAGTATTAAAATACCTTTCTTCTATCAACTTAACAAGATACGCATAACCGATAGATGGGTCTTTCTTTGCAACCTGCTTTTCTACAAAAATACGACGTTGACGTGGTAAATCATATTTTTTTTGAAACAAAGAAGAATATGGATTTCGGCTATCATACCATTCATACTGGCTTTTCCAGAAATCATCTTCACTCATTCCTTCAGTATTCTCAGACTCATAAATTTCTTTTTTCCATTTTTTGATGAGATCACCACCCGAATCTATACCTGAAGTAACAGAACATCCTGCACCTATCAAAAGTGTATAATTGGAAGTTTCTTCACATTTGTTTGAAAGAAAAGAAATCAAATCTTTTACGGTTCTTTTCTTATGTGCCAACTGTCGTAATGTTGAATCAACTATTTTTTCATCCATAGCAAACAATTATTTTATAGAAGTATCACCAATAATTCCATCTAACTTAAACTGATGAAAGAATTAATGACATATTGATATTTATAGTAATCTATGACCATAACTATTCCCCAATAGTTCGTTAATAATTCAATAATGTGCTAAGCAGCTATACGCTGTAAGCACG
>OGPF01000710.1_pt1 | contig 18425 bp, 10 predicted proteins | sample 1552871 | NCBI WGS metagenome assembly OGPF01 (sample SAMEA2580276, study PRJEB22360) | human gut metagenome | biome: human gut; feature: human-associated habitat; material: faeces | place: Denmark | collected 2008/2010
ATAGAAAACCATTTCCCCATATTGCCTTTCATGGCGAAGCTGCCGATTACAGTTTCCGCAGCAGATTTTTCCTTTTAACGCAAAATCATCATCCACCTTATATTGAATTGGAGTTACGTTACGGATTGCTTTCTGTGCCTGGTAGTATTCATCTTTTGTCACGATGGCCTCATGAGCGTTTTCTGCGATGATCCACTTATCCTCCGGGAGCGTCCGAACAGAGGTAGTATTCACATCAATTTTCTTTCTTCTCCCCATAACCAACGCACCAGTGTATTCATACCGTCTAAGGATTCTCCACACGATTGCCGCGTTCCATAACATTTCACTGTCCGGGGCAATAATAGGATTGCTGCCCATCAGCAGATTCTTTCGTTTCGCATACAATCCCGGCGTAGGAAGATTTAATTCGTTCATGCCGTAGGCGATCTGCGTTGTATTGCGGCCGGACAATGCTAATTCAAATACTTTTTTCACGCAGGGTGCTGCCTCCGGGTCAATCTCCCACCGCTGCCCACCTTTCTTGTTCCACACATATCCAAAAGGGACATTCGTGCAGGTGGCTTTCCCGTTCTTCCAGTTCGTTTCCAGAGCAGCCCGAATCTTTTTCGCAATATCCCGGCTATACATATTATTCACCAGATTGCTGACCGCCACTTCGATTCCCGGTGTTCCGTTGTTCAGTTTCATGCTGTCAAAGGAATTATTCACAGCAATAAACCGAACTCCCATCAACGGAAAAATCTGTTCAATGTAATCGCCAACACCGATATAGTCACGACCAAGGCGGGATAAATCCTTTACCATGATGACTTTTATATCGCCCTGCTTCAAATCCACGATCATTTTCTGAAAAGCCGGACGATTAAAATTTGTTCCAGTATAGCCATCATCTACATATTCTACAATCTCGCCAAACAAATCTTCCTGCTTCCCAATGTAATCGTGGAGCAGCATCCGTTGGTTCTCAATGCTGTTACTTTCATCCTTGCTGCCTTTTTTCAAATCTCCGTCTGCCAATGATAAGCGGAGATAGATTGCAATTTTATCATTCATTCTGAACCTCCGACATGATTGCAAGCACTTCCTGATAGGGGTCGCTACACTTAAATTCGACCTCCACAGAATTGTCCATTCCTACATAGATTCTCTTGATAAGTTCATGCACCAGTTCTTCATCAAATTCATTTTGATTCAGAATCCCGCGCATCCGCTCCATCTGCGCATCGCAGATTTTGATTCTTTTTTCCAGTTCCAATGCACGTTGACGCTGCTTTTGCAGTTCATGTTCCAACCGCTGCTTTTCTGCTATGTAGTGTTCCTTTAGCTGACTGTATTCATCTTCGTCCAGAATTTCAGCTTTATAGTCCTCATATAAGCGCAACCGCCGTTCTTCAGCTTCCTGAATCCGAAACAGGATAGAGTTTTCTTTCATTTTGATGGAACGAGCCGAATCCAGATTGCTGCTGCGCATCATGTCTTTTACCAGCTTTTCTTCTTCACACATGGTAGACACCAGATGATGAATCTGATCCATCGCCACCATCATCAGCATTTTCTCCGGCACCGCATGATAGGCGCAGGGAGTCGTGTTCTTCTTTCTTTTGCAAATGAACACTCCATAGTGCGTTTCTTTCACCGTACCATGCACTCTCCGTTCAAACGTCATGTTGCGTCTGCAACAGCCACAGTAAACCATTCCTGAGAGATGGTTATAACACTTTTCTCTGGTTGCCTTGGAACGAGCCATCGCCATTTCCCGTTTTTCCTTATTCTGTTCCCGCCGTGCCTGCACTTTTTCAAAATCCGATTTCAGAATGATTGCTTCATGCGCGTTTTCAACAATATGCCATTCCTTCTTTTCCACTGGATGGAGGCCAATCCCTTTGTATGATGCAGTTTGCGTTTTTCCAGATACCAGTTCTCCAATATAGGCACTGCTGTTTAAAATACGAAGAACCGTACTGGGGTGCCATTTATTATAGGTAGGGTCATCTCCCTCATGTAATTTGCGATTCAGCCGTTCGTTCGGCCTTGCTACTTCTAAAAATTCCAACCTGCGGGCAATTTCGTTTGTACTCACTCCTGCAAGATACCATTGATAGATCAGTTTGACCCACTTCGCATCCTCAGTCGCTTCAAGCTTATTTCCCTGTTGGTTCAACTGATAGCCATACGGTGTACACCACGATGTAGGGATTCCCTTCTCGCGGCGCATCTGGTAACTAAGGCTGATTTTCTTTGAAATGTCCTTCGCGTACAAGCTGTTTACCATGTTCTTGATGGGAACCGCAAGACTATCCACATCCGACTGCCGGATGTTGTCAAAATCATCGTTGATGGCGATAAAACGAACATGGAGCATCGGGAAAATAGTTTCCAGATAGCTTCCCGTTTCGATATAGTCACGACCAAATCGAGATAAGTCCTTCACTACGATGCACTGAATTTTGCCTGTCCGTATATCCTGCATCATACGCTCAAATTCTGGTCGGTCAAAACGTGTTCCCGTAAAACCATTGTCTGCATAGGTATCGGTCAGCGTCAGTTCCGGGTTTTCCCTGATATAATTATGAATTTGCAAAATCTGTGTGTGCAGGGAATCTTCTGTTTCATGCCCGCCGTTCTCAACCGACAGCCGCGCATACGCTGCCGTGCGCAGAAGTTCTTTTTCGTTTTGCTGTACGGCCTCCTGCACAGCAGCCTGCGGCATCATATTCTTTCTACTCTTTCTTGCCATTACAATCTTCCTCTCCGTTGTTCAGCCATTCTTCCGGGAAGAATCTCTTCCACTCACTTTCTTGTAGGATCACTTCTACCTGTTCAAAATCTACGATCCATACATGGTCAAGCCATTCTTTAAGATGTGTGCGCTCCAATTTTTCAGGAATTGAAATCGCTCGGAACTTCATCAACCAGGGATTTCCATGGCTAAATGCTTTTTCTATGTCATTAACAGCCAGCATTACTTTTTTAAAAGCCGCTTCCTGCTTCTGGACCGCCACCTGATACTGATGTTCATACTCCTCTACCTGTTCTAGTAAAATTGATCCCTGCTCGTATTGCCGATAAACTGCTGTTCGTTCATCGTCCTTGGCCATCAAGTGCGCAACGATCTCATTTGCTCTTTTTCTGTACTGCAACAGTCCAGCATCCATGCACTGCTTGACTTTCTCAGGATTCAAGTCCAGCACCCTATCAATATGCGCAGCTTGCATTTTTTCTTTTTCCAAAGCCGAAAGAATCTCTCGAAAGATTTTCTCGCTTTCGATGAAAGGGGCTTTTCCAGAGAAGCATCTATACCCCTTGTCAAACGAATAGATTTGCTGGCTTTCATCTTCTGATGTTCTGCACAGCAGACCTTTTCCACTTTCCTTGTCATAGATTTTTTTGAAGAGCAGATTTGGTTTTTTTCGAGCCTTTTTTCTCGAAGGCAACCTCGTAGATTCCAACTTTTTCTGAGCTTTCTGAAATTCCGTCTTTGAAACAATCGCCGGAACCTCCAATTCTCGCTTTGCCTTTGCCAGTGTCAGCGTACACTTTCCGATATAGAGTGGATTTTTCAAAATCGAGCGAATTGTTGAATCCTGCCACTTATTTTTTGTTCTTGATCTTTTTTTCTTTGCCATCTGGACTTGCGGTGTTTGAACGCCCTGTACATCCAATGCTCTTGCGATTTCCGGGATTTTCATATCTTCCAGATACATCTGAAAAATCAGCTTTACAACCTGTGCGCTTTCAGGATTAAGAACAAGGCTTCTGCGATCTTCCGACAGCGCATAACCATATTTAGCCTGTCGATGGGTCAATGTACCTTCTTCAAAGTGATTCTGGCGATTGGTAATAAATTCCGAACGAATCTTATCAATGGTCTTTCCATTGAAATACTCTGCAACCTCTTCGGCAGTTTTGTCTATGCTGCAAAAGTCATCTTCCACAACTGCAAATTGGATACCAAGCGGATAGAACGTCCTCTGCAGTGCTTCAATGGCAAACGGAAGGGTTCTTCCACAGCGGAAGATAGAATCCACAACAACTGCATCAAATTTCCGAGCCATCCCATCCTGTACCAATTTGTCAAAGCCCTCCGTGGCTTCTGCTGTTCTCCTGCGGTCACTGTATTTTTCGGATACGCTGCACCCGCACTTTTTTAGATACCGTGCAATGCGCTCATTCTGTTCCGCAATCGTATTGGATGGATTTTCTTCTCCGATCCTGCTGGAAATCGACCTTGTATAACTGACCCATTTCATTCCTCTGCCACCTCATTTCCATGATGTGCTTGATATTCCATAAATTTTTCTGTGATACTGTGCAGTTCATCCTCGAAGCAGAAATGAATTTCAATCTCTGTTTTGCTATGAACATCTATGTGGTCGATCAGTTCCACCACGACCCTGCGTTCGAGCGTTTTGATATGTTCGTACTGCTTAAATTCTTCCAACCAAGTAGGAAGCAGTGTGTCGTGCTTTAATGCCTCCTGCTTCTTTTCGCGGATTTCCTGAATCTTATCCTGTGCCTCTTTTATCTTCTGCGCAAAGCGAGTATTCATTTCTCCGTACTCTTCCCGACTGACAACATCATCGCATAAGTCCTGATACAGACGGATTTTTAAATTACTGTACCGTTCTAATTCAGCTTCCAGTGCAGTGATCTGGCTGTCCAGAATCTTTATGCCAATCTGTTCGCCGCTTGCCAACTCTGCATTGGAGAGTACCTTTTCCGCTTCTACAAGAAGTGTCACTTGATGCCGGATCGCAGCCAGAACACTTTCCGTCAACTTCTCACTGTTTATCATGTGCGGTGTGCAGCCGCCGCCATTCTTATAGGTAGAGCAGTGATAGTATTGATACTTCTTCCCGTTTTTCGTCACCGTGCGGCGAATTATATTCTGCCCGCAGTCTGCACAGCGCAGAAAACCTGATAATGGATAAACTGTTGTCTGCGATGGTGCGGTACGAGTGTCCAGTTCCAACAACTGTTGTACTTGCTGGAACTCGCCTTTGCTGATAATGGCATCATGCGCATCTTCCACCCGAATCCAGTTTTCACTTCCAACATCATGGCTCTTTTTTACTTTGTAATTGATTTTCCTGCGTTTACCCTGAATCAATGTTCCCGTATAGGATTCATTTTTCAAAATACGATTGACGGAAACCACTGTCCACTTCTGATTCAGCCCAGCCTGAAAACCGCAGGTATAGTTGAATCCATTGGCTCTCTTATACTCGTTTGGCGGCAGGACACCCAGTTCGTTCAAGTGACTGGCAATGCGCTGTGAACTCATTCCGTTCAATTTCTGCTTGAATATTTCCTGCACAATGCCCGCAGCGTATTCATCTATAATCAGATGATTCTTGTCTTTCGGGTCTTTCTGATACCCGTATCCTGCAAAGCTGCCAATGAACTGACCTTCTTTCCGTTTCACATCCAAGTGACTTCTGACACGCATCGAAATGTCACGGCAATAGGTATCGTTGATAAGATTGTTGAACGGAATCAGGATACGTCCCTTATCATCGTTTTCTTCCGCACTGTCATAATGATCGTTGATGGCGATGAACCGGACTCCCATAAATGGAAAGATTCTTTCCAGATAACGTCCTGTTTCAATGTAGTTTCTGCCGAATCGTGATAAGTCCTTGACGATAATACAGTTGATTTTCCGATTCTCAATGTCCTGTATCATCCGTTTGAAATCCGGGCGTTCAAAATTCGTACCACTGTATCCATCGTCTACATACTCATCGACCTTATGCAGTTCCGGGTGCTTTCCCAGATAATCATTCAGTAAAGCTCTTTGATTTTTGATGCTGTTGCTTTCCTGCTGATCGCCGTCCGAACGTGACAATCGAAGATACACAGCACAGCGATATTGTCCATTTTCCTGAAAAAACATAAAAAGCCGATAACCTCCTTAATCTATTTGTCGTTCTGACAATAAACCAAGAAAATTATCGGCTTTAGTTAGCATATTCTGTTTTGACCCAAAGCCATTATCTCATATTTCGCGGTCCATGTCAACGCTTTAATGTGCTAAAGTGTAAATTTTCTTCTGCTTTCTTCTTTTTATCTCCGATGCGTCCGTGCGCATTTTTTCAGTGTGTCCTCTAATCGGTTCTCTCCCGCAAAGCTGATCTTCACTACCATGCCCTTGTCGAGATAGCAATAAGGGTTCTTGATCTGCGAAATGAAATCGACCATCCGCTCCCGCTGTGACAAGTCTTTTCTAATTTCCACTTCGTTGATGTCTACCAGTTCCTTGCGGTTCACATTACGGAGATCGGTCTGTGCCATCTGGCGCAGGCTTTCCATGGTGTGATAGGTTCGTGCAGTTGTTTCGGTCATTCACTCATTCCTTTCTGTTTTTGGGGTGGTGTGTCAGCCTCTTTCACTTATAGAATTGGAGAAAGGCCATTTCGCAAGGTATTTCAAAAATTTTTTGTCTTTTTTCAAAAACACCTTGCGAAACACGCTCTGCCCGATTCTAAAGATAGAAGAACCCGAAAAATGCGTAAGGCAACGGCTTCACCGTAAGTAGGGCAAGATTCGCCTGGAGTAACTCAAAATTCACTTTCGTGATTTTTCGTTACCGGCAATCTTGATGGGGATTCCGCTTCCCCATTCCCTCGGTACGCACAAAATCTCTGATTTTGGCTATTTGGCTTCCACTAAAGTGGTCGCAGCCGACCGCCTACGGCTTGTCGGGATTTGCTTCGCAAATAAATTTGAAGGGAGTTTCTATCTATGGGCAGAAGAAAAAAGTGCGAGCAGATAAAAAGAACAAATAACGTAATGGTACGTTTTACGGATGCCGAGTACGCTTCTATTTCCATTTCTGCTGAACAGGCAGGCTATCCGGTTGCCGTTTATGTCAGGAAGAGTGCGCTGGACGAACGCATCGAAGTCCACTACAACATCACTGCAGAACTTCCCGAACTTCAAAAACTGATTGCTGAGTATTCTGCCATCGGCAACAACCTAAATCAGATTGCCCAATACTTCCACTCTGGCGGTTTCTATTCCAAGTCAATGCAGAACGAGATCAACCGCCATCTCACTGCATTATGGCAGCTTCGGCAGGAAGCAATCAAATTAGGGGGAACCTATCATGGCCGTGTTAAAACACATCGCAATAAAAAACGCTGATTACAGTGCGGCAGTCTGCTATTTGAAATACCAGCATGATGAACGACACTTAAAACCGCTCCTTGATGAAAACGGGAGCATGATGCTCCGCAGCGAATTTCACATGAATGGAGTAAACTGCAATCCCGACACCTTTGATCTTGAGTGCGAAATGCTCAATGACCAGTATCGAAAAAACTACCGATACGACGAAGTCAAGTCCCATCACTATATCATCAGTTTTGATCCGCGCGATAAAGACGAACACCATCTTACTGGCGAGAAAGCACAAACCCTGGGACTTGAATTTGTGAAGAATCATCTTCCCGGCCATCAAGCATTGGTCTGTACTCACACGGATGGACATAATGGCAGTGGCAACATCCATGTTCATATCATAATCAACAGCTTACGGAAACTGGACATAGAGCCACAGTCATACACCACACGCAGCATTGACTGCAAAGCAGGATACAAACATCACCTGACAAAAGATTATCTAAAATACTTACAGCAAGAACTTATGAATCTATGCCAGCGTGAAAATCTGTATCAGGTCGATCTTCTCTCTCCGGCTCAACATAAAATCACTGAAGCTGAATACTGGTTGCAAAAGCGAGGTCAGAAAGAGCTGGAAGATATAAACGAACAGATCATTGCTGATGGCATGAATCCAATGGAAACAACATTTCAGACTCGTAAGCAGTTTGTTCGGAATGCCGTTTCAGAGATTTCTTCCTCCGCAATTTCGTTTGAAGATTTTCAAAGCCAGTTATTTGAAAAGTATAAGATTCATGTGAAAGAAAATCGGGGAAGATATAGCTATCTGCATCCAGAGCGAGAGAAGTACATTTCTGGTCGCTCTTTAGGCACAAATTTTGATAAAGATTATTTGCTCAATCTTTTTGAAGCCAATGCACTTGCTGCTGAGCAAGAAGAAAAGCAACGACAGACCATGCCCGATTACCATGCAGACCCGATTGCCATTCTCTTCATTCGCTCTGATCTGCGTCTTGTTGTGGACTTGCAGAACTGTATTAAGGCTCAACAGAGCAGAGCTTATGCTCAAAAAGTCAAAATTTACAATCTTCAGCAGATGGCAAAGACCGTAGCTTACATTCAGGAAAACGGATTCGATACCAGAGAAAATTTACAGACAACCTACGATAGCATCACATTACAGATGCACGATGCACGGCAAAAGACAAAGGACACCGAAACACAAATCAAATCTGTGAATGAGCAAATCCACTATCTGGGTCAGTATCTTTCCACAAAATCCACCTACAATGAATTTTTGAAAGCTCGCTTCAAAGGAAAATTTCGCAAGGATCACGCTGATGAAATTGAGAAGCACGAAAAAGCCGCCCAGATTCTGAAAGCACAAAATCCAGACGGCTCACTTCCGAAGATGAAAGATTTGAAGCTTGAAAAAGAACGATTACTTGCCTTGAAAGCGGCTCAATACGACACCTACACCTATTACAAAGATTATCAAAAAGAATTGCGAACAGCCTGTGCCAATGTTGACAGCATCTTGGGGCAGCACCACATTCGAGATCACATTCAACGCACAGAACAGACCCTTTAAGCAAAAAAGAGCCACCATACGCTACCCTTTTGTTGGGTAAGCCTATGGTGGCTCTTGCACTATTTTCAGTCTTTAAGCGTCCCTGTATTTCAAGAAACCATTTTGTAATTTCACAAAGCGATCCTGAAATATTTCTTCCAACGCCTGTTTGCAGGGAACCCTCTGCATCCGGGCAACAACAGATCACTTCCTGTTCCGTTCCATATCAGCCGACTGCTCTTGGCTGCTCTTTTGCTTTTCCCGTGCCATCTGCCTGATTCGCAATTTATCAAGAACGGATTCTCGTCCGTTGATTATGCGGGGCTTAGGGAGATTGTTGGCACAGCCATCAATCATATTGTAGTTCTGTTCCGTAGTTGATTCTACGGCCCGAACATATTCCCCGTTCTCATAGAACTTCTGATAATGTTCCATCTGGTGTAGTGACGGCTTCTGGTTCATCGGCTTTTCCATCAGCGGTGGATGCAGATAATCCAGAATCTTTTTTCTGGCATCCTCATCCAACCCTTTTCGGATTTCAGTGGAAACCAGTTTGCCAGAAGCATCTACAATCACGTTCGGTGCTTTTTCCTTATAGACTTCATGCTGCATCAGAAAAAAGTGCTGGCTTTCTACTACGCATTCTTCGGTTGCCACCCACGTTCCAGCACATCCATCTATAAAAAGATTTTTCGTGTCAAGTGTAACCAGAATGCCAGAACTACTACTGCGGATAAAGCCAGCAACCACAACAAGGGAGTCCTTATCCACAAAATACGCCGTGATTTCTCCCTGTTGGTTTATGACAATCACATCACCGACACCAAATGGACGGCCACGGAAATTCTTCGGTCGATGCTCTTTCAAACCGTTTCCGAATTATCTCTGGTGTGTCCGATGTAAACAACTTGGTAAAATACGCCTGCTGATAATTTTGTACGATCACCTGAAAATGATGTTCCGTCAAATACTGATATGAACGTGACCGATACGCAGCAAGTTCTGCACTTTCTTTCAGCTGATAGACCGCATACTGATTGATATTCATTTTGCCACCACATCCTGAAGATACGGTTTAAGGTCAAGTCTGGAAAATTCCATGTCCGAAATAGAGCGCATCTTTTTCATGGTCGATGCTACCAGCGAAAAAACTTCAACATCGTCCTCGACAAACGGAACAACTTCCTCGATATATCTCATGGTTTCCGTCCGTGTCGGCTGCTCAAACATTGCCATAACCATCATCTCATCTGCATTAAACTTCACCTTGCTCACAGTTCCATTTCTCCTTTCTTCTTTGCCTTCTTCGGTTTTTCCTGTTCCTGATTGGACTGCTTTTCCTGCGCCTTTTTGCGGTTCTTCAACGCTTCACGAACAGACTGCCGGGTGCTGGGGCGTTCCTCTAACTCCTTGCTTGCCTGCCGCTTTTCCAAAAGCGTTTTCATATCCGAAATTGCTTTCTGCACCAGCGGACTTTCCCGGTAATGCTGGATATGGTTGACGATTTCTGCCTGCACTTCTCCACCTACCATCAGGTCAAACATTCCCGAATAGATGCTTCCATCCTCAAGGGAAAAGCCAATGCTCTTGATTCCGTTCATCCGCTCTGCCGGAATCTTATCGTAGACTTCCAATGCCTGCTCCAAGGTCAGATTGTCATGGAACTCACCCATCACTGGGAACTCTGCACACTCTGCCACATAAAAGCTGATGCTTGCTTCCGGCGCAGGCTTCTCTGCCGCCAGCTTTTCTTTCATCGCTTCTGCCCGCTGTGTTTCTGCACGGTAGGACTGTTCCTGAAGATATTCAGCGCTAATCACACCGCACTCAGAAACGCTGTGTCCGTGTTCTGCCAGAACTTCTTCCATCACTTCCTGCACGGGTCTGTACTCGTCTGTTTCAACAATGCCACCGTCCATTACTGTGAAGTCCTTACTATATAAGGTATAGTCGTAGCCGTCCTCGCTGGTCTGGATGTGAAAATAGCCATCGTTGATCTCATAGGCTACCGCCACATCCTGCACTTTCAATGCTTCTGCCACCAATGCAACAACATGATTCTGGATGTACGGATTATCCCAGCCCGGAACTTTCTTGTAGTCCTCCACAATCGTGTCGATACCGTTCTTGCACTGCACAATGTCCAGACTGCCCGGAAGTGGGTCAGGCGTTTTCTCTACGCCAAGGGCTTTCAGATGAAAATTCGGAACCTGCTGATAGCAGGACATTGCATCATCGAGATTCCCGAACTTCTCAATTTTCATCGGATTGGTCTGCAAATCTGTCACAACATAGAACTGCTGGACAAACGGTTTTTCTGGCTCCCGCTGCTGTTCAGCCGCAAGTTCTTTGCGGTACATATCCACAAACCCGTTCAGCACAGCCGGGTGACTGCGCACGATCCAGTCGGTGCGGATATTGCTGCCCCGTTCTCCCTTGCAGGTGGTGTCTGCCCATTCCCTATTACTGTGTGAATAGCGTCCGTCATGGTTGTTATAATTCAGCGTGTACGCCAGAATATAGCCCATGCGCTCCATGCCAAACTGTTCAACGACGGACTTCGTAGCATCATCTGCAAGATTCATTCCGTCGAAGTTGTCTGCAATCGCTTCTTCAATGGCGTTTCTGCACTCTTCATTGAGCTGTCTGGAAATGCGGTACAAATCCACTTCGCCATTCTCTGCTGCATAGCCGAAAGATTCGTAATAGACCGGGACATCCGAATCATCCGTGCGGCTTTCCTCCTCCACAGGCACAACCAGTTCTTCTTTTTGTGAAGTCGGATTCTTTTCAGCAAAATACTCCTTTACGGCATCCTGGAAATCCTCATCAAAGCCATTCCACAAATCTTCTGCCACAAGTTTTCCCTGCTCATTGACCGCAACGCAGGCAGCTTCATCCCCGTATTCCTCATGCTCCAGCAGGAAGAACTTCTCGCCGCCGACCTCCGTTTCATCAATCGCATACCATGTACCAACATGACCCTCAACTGCAATCTGGTCGGAGTCACCGTGTATTAAGCCATCCTTTTTATGCTCTTGTTCTTCCATAAACTCCCGCACAGTCAGCAATCCACCCGTGAAGTTCAGCCCTTCCTCACCCAGTTCCAGCCGCCCGTCTGCGCCAAGGTCAAGTTCTTCTGCCATCAGAACAGATGCCGCATGGTTTACGATCACTGTTTTCTCCACCAGAATCGGCTGCCCCGGATCATAGTCTGACCCGCGCAGGTCATAGCGGTACAATCCATCCGGCACATCCTCATCCCGCAGTCTGCTGTTGCTGAAAAGACCGGGCTTATCAAAGATTTCAATTTCCTGCAACTGTTCATCCAGAATCGTTTCTTTCTTCAAATCCATCTTTCTTTCCTTGAAAAAATCCGGCAGCTCTGCAAAGCCGATGCTGTCCACATAGCAGGCTTTGATCGACTTGCCATCGTTCAGCACCACAACATCACTGACGGAAAGCGAATGCCCGGTAAAATCCGCTGGGCGCTGGATATTGAAGCGTTCGTAAATAGCTTCCAGCGTATCATTTTCCGTAAGTGGTGCGGTATAGACCAGTTCATAGTCTGCACAGTTTACTTCCATCCCGTGCCGCTTTACAAAATCCAGATTCATAAAGCGGTAGTCGTGTTCCGGGTCACGGGCAGTGATCTGGTAGATGCCAAACTGCTTTTCGCTGCCGGAAAGCAGCTTCTGCTCCTTAACTACTGCATCCATACGAGTTATCAGTTCTGCCGCCTTTTCTGCGGACTCTCCCTCTGATTCCTCCACTGCGGCTTGCAGCCATTCCCTGATCGGCTGAACATCCCCAGCCTGAATCTGTTCTTTCAGTGCTTCAACTGCCTGCTCCCGATCCTCTACGCTGTCCTTATAGTGGTAGAAATCGAAGTCAAAGGCAAAATCGTCAAGGTCTACTGCCAGCTTTTCAACGGGTGCTTTCTCGCCGTTTTCCATTGTTTTCTGCTTGTCCTTTTCCAAATCTTCCTTAGCAATCTGGAAATAGTCACTTCCACGTTCGATTTCTTCACGCCCTGTGACAAGAACTGGCCACGGGCTGATACGGATAAGATAAATCTGCTTGCCCTCATCAAACAGCCGCAGAGCCTGCTCCCGACTTATCACCATCAGTGCGGCATCCGGGCGGGAATACTCATCTTCCAGATACTCTTCGTTCTTTTCCAGCAAAATTGCACTCCATGCGTCAGCCTTGATTCCGAAAATGCCATCATGCTGTTCAATCTCTTCCTGACTGGCGAAATCTCCTGCCGTGCCATCCTGAAACAGCGGGTAAATCCGTTCGCCCAGCCGATGCCACTCCCGTGCGCCTTCCTTTGTCAGCGGCAGAACATCATCTTTCAGATACCCATATTCGTGCATTTCCGAAAGACCGATCATGCCATCCGGCAGACTTTCGATCTTCTCCTCTGCTTCCCACATCAGGCGATTGATTTCTTCCGTGTTTTCAGCCGCAACCACAGCCGCCAGATTGTTGGCCAGTTCTTCCGTTGCCGCCCGGTCATCCAGCTTGTAAGCAAAGTTTACAATGAGATTTCGCTGGCTGTTGTCAAAAACGGTTTTGTCCCGTTCCTTGTCCGCAATCAGCTTTTCAGCATATTCCATCGCCGTCATGCGCTCCACACTCCTTTCTGCCACCGCCGTTTCCAGTTTTTCAAGAAAATCAGCAGCGGTCAATCGAATCGTATCCATCGAATCTTTCAATTCTTTCAGTTCCTTGCCGCTTGCCCAGCTTGCTACATACGGGAACGAGTAGTCCGAAGTATCAATGCCAAGTGCCGAGCAAACCGTAAATGCAATGCTTTCCGCTTCTGTTTCTTTGGTAAGCTGGTCTTTTTCCTCGCCGCGCTGTTTCATCTGGTCGCTGTCATGCAGCATGGCATGAGCAACCTCATGGATCATCGTCTTGATGGTCTGGCTCTCACCCATATCGGCACGAACACAGATTTCTTTGTCCATGTGGCTGTAATAACCTTTTGCGTTGCCCTCGATCTCTCCAAAACGAATTGGCACAGGAGATACCTGTTCGATTGCCTCTTTCAGCAGGGTATAATCCTTGACACGGGCAGTCAGTTCATTCACTTCCAGCGTAGGCAGCGGTTCTCCGTCTGTCTGGGCATAATCGAAAACCGTTGTTACCCGGAACCGGGGAATCACCCTCTCCACCACTTCGATTTCCGGCTCCCCGCTCTCATTCAGCACCGTAAGCCCGGTGTCCTTGTCGATTTTCTCCCTCTCTTCCCGTTCCTTTACCGGGGCAGGCGCGATGATCTGGATGCCCTTTTCCCCCTTTTTCACATAGCGGTTAAACTTATTTTTCCAGGCATTGTACCCAGCCACCAACGTAGCATCTGGACGCTGCATTGCGATCAGCAGCGTATTATTGAAGCTGTAATTGTGGAATTTCGACATTGTGAGCAGGTACTTCGTATACATTTCCGAAGTAAAAATGTCCTTTACACCCTGTTCCAACCGTTCCGTGATTTCTTTGAGCTGGTCTGCCCGCTTATCTGCCATTCATGCCCTCCTTTACAAAATCCGCCCCATCAGATTTCCTTTCGGAGATCTGACGGGGCATTCTCAGTTACAGTTCCATATCGTGACTTTTCTTTTTCTGCGTTTTCGGCTCTGCCATGCGTTCTGCCTGTTTTTCGTGAAGCTGTGCAAGGATCGACGGACGTTTTACGCTGTCTGCACTCCGCTCAATCTCACGTTTCGGCGCAGGAAGTTCGCTATCCGTTACTTCCTCATCCATGCCAAGAGCCGCATCATCCCCCTTTTCGTCCATATCCAGCAGGGCATTCAATTCTGCAAGCCGTGCAGATTTTTCGTTTAATTCCGCCTCCTGCGGGAACGGACGCTGCACTTCTTCCTTTGCTTCTGCCAACTGCTGCTGTAAGGTTTCCAATCTGCGCTCCACCTGCGGCAGTGTCTTTTCGATAGATGCCAGCGCATTGAGAATACGCTGGATATTGCCAGCCGGATCACTGCCAAGTTCAATCGTATAACTGCTCTGCCGCTTGATGGTCAGCTTGAATGTCTGGGCGAACGCATCAAACCGGGAACTGATTGCAAACCCTCCCAAATCTGCGATTTGCCCCTCTGTCTTAGCGATCTTCATTGCGGCACAGGCTGCAAGAATTGCCGAGCCTGCTTCCTTGCGGTCGGTATAAACCCTGTCCTCCACCGTGATGGAGAACTTCTCCTTGTCCTGTTCCAGCAACGGCTTTGCCACTGCAAGGTCAGTTTTCAGACCTGCTATGCGCTCTTTCGCTGCCGTGATTTCTGCCGGATACCGCCGTGCAATATCCGATTCCAGGCTGTAAATCTGGCTGGTGTGGTTGGCCCGCATCAGCTTCAGCTTGCTGACCTGAATATCCAAATCCATCTTTTCCTTGATGTAGGGATTTCCCGTTGCCAATGCTTTGATTTCTGCATAGGTCAGCGCGGTATCGTCCACATCATCGCAGGCACGAACAGGAGATTTCGAGGTCATGATCTGCGAGATGAACTTCTGTTTATTTTCCAGAATTTGCCACATATACGAATCGAACGTATTCTCTGTGACGTAACGGAAAATCTTCACTTTCTGGTTGCGGTTTCCCTGACGAAGAATGCGTCCTTCCTGCTGTTCCAGATCAGAGGGCTTCCACGGGCAGTCCAGATGATGCAGGGCGATCAGTCTGTCCTGAATGTTTGTACCAGCACCAAGTTTCGGGGTCGAACCAAGCAGGATACGCACCTGACCGGAGCGCACCTTTGCAAACAGTTCTGCCTTTTTGGTTTCGGTATTTGCCTCATGGATAAAAGCAATCTCCTCACGGGGGATTCCCTTTGCCACCAGTTTTTCCCGGACATCATCGTACACATTGAATGTTCCGTCTGCTTTCGGGGTCGATAAGTCGCAGAAAATCAACTGGGTGGATTTGTCGGGCGTGGATTCTTCCCATACCTGATAGGCATTCTCCACGCAGAGGTTGACCTTACTTTCCGGCTCATCCGGCAGCAGGTCATTGATAAGCCGCTGATCCAAGGCCAGCTTTCTGCCGTCGTTCGTGATTTTGAGCATATTATCGGTTCTCGGATCGACATTTCCGTTCCGCACACGCTCTGCACGGTCGGCAAAGCTGCTCACCATTTCCTGCTGCGTTTCACTGGGTTTCAGCACCTCATTGATGTACTCTGCTTCCGGCACAGGCAGGTTCAGCATATCCGCCGTCTGTACGTCTGCGGACTCCTTAAACAGTGAAATCAGTTCCGGGAGGTTGAAAAAACGGGCAAACCGCGTCTTTGCACGGTAGCCCGTTCCCTCTGGGGACAATTCAATCGCTGTAACGGTTTCACCAAACGAAGCCGCCCAGCTATCAAAATGTCCAAGATGAAGTTTCTGTAAGGTGTCATACTGCAAGTAGCGCATAATGGTATACAACTCTACCATGCTGTTCGATACAGGCGTACCTGTTGCAAAGGTCACACCCTTGCCGCCAGTGATTTCATCGAGATACTGACATTTTGCAAACATATCCGAGGACTTCTGTGCATCGGTCTGAGCAATACCAGCGATGTTCCGCATTTTTGTGTAGAGGAACATATTTTTATAGAAATGGCTCTCGTCCACAAACAGGCGGTCAACACCAAGCTGCTCAAATGTAACTACATCATCCTTGCGGCTCTGGTCGTTCAGCTTCTGAAGTTTTGCCTGCAAGGTTTTCTTTGTTTTCTCCATCTGCTTGACCGTGAAACTCTTGCCATCGTCCTCTGCCTTTGCTTCTGCAATCGCAAAGGTAATGTCCTGAATCTGCCGCTCGATCATGGATTTCTGCCGTTCCGGGGAAAGCGGAATCCGCTCAAACTGCGAATGCCCGATAATGATAGCATCATAATCGCCCGTGGCAATCCGGGAACAGAACTTCTTTCGGTTGGATGGCTCGAAATCCTTTTTCGTTGCCACCAGCACATTGGCATTCGGATACAGCCGCAGGAAGTCTGCACCCCACTGTTCCGTCAGATGGTTCGGCACAACATAAAGATTCTTCTGCGCCAGACCCAGACGGCGGCTTTCCATACCGGCAGCGATCATCTGGAAGGTCTTGCCAGCACCCACACAATGCGCCAGCAGCGTATTATTGCCATACAGGATATGCGCCACTGCATTTTTCTGGTGCGGCATCAGGCTGATTTCCGGGGTCATGCCCACGAACTTGATGTGACTGCCATCGTATTCACGGGGACGAATCGCATTGAACCGCTCATTGTAGACCTTGCAAAGTTCCTCTCTGCGGTCTAAATCCTTGAAAATCCACTGCTTGAACGCATCCCGAATCGCTTCCTGTGCCTGCTGCGCCAGCATGGTTTCTTTTTTGTTCAGCACTCTCCTTTCTTTTCCATCCTCATAGATGGTATCGTAAATTTTGGTATCCCGGAGATTCAGCGCATCTTCCAGCAGTCGATAGCCGTTGACCCGCATTGTGCCATAGGTGTTCGTCACACGGGGATTACTCCGGTCAAGCGACTTGCCGCTGATATTCCATGCACCGCTGATCTCCGAATAGGTTGCTTTGATGGAACTTCCGATATAGTAACTCGGCGTTTTGAACACCCGCTCCATGAAGTCCGTAATGTACTCTGCCTTGATCCAGTTTGCACCAAGCCGCACTTCAATCTCCGAAGCATTCAAATCTTTCGGCTGTACCCGCTTGAGATACTCGACATTGACCTGATACTCCGGGTGGTTTGCAGCAAAGGTTTCTGCCGTTTCCAGCTTTTCCCGGACATTGCCGGACAGATATTCGTCTGCCGTCACCCACGCCTGTGTGACAGGATTGCGGAAGATAACGCCCGCCAGTTCTTCGGTTACTTCCTGCTCTGTCTTTCCGCAAAGTTCAGCCATAAACGGCACATCGACCTTTGCTTTTTCTCCGATGGAGAGTGCCAGGGCTTCACTCGGCGTATCCACAGAGGTCACAGGTTCCGGCTTGCGAATGGTGCGCTTGGTAAAAATATCTGCCAGCCGCTTAAGGTTTTTATCCTCGTCCAGAATCTCAAGAGATGCCAGCAGACAATAGCTGCTATCCTGCCGGAATGCCCGTTTGTTAGCGGTGCTGTTGATCAGACCATACTGCGCTGTGAACCGCTTATACTGGTCTTTCAGCTTTCCTTGCAGCAGTTCCACTTCGGCATCCGTACCATCGTGCAACTGGCAGTCCAGCAATTTCTGTGTGGTTTCCCGCAGGGCAATCATCCCCAGCACACGCTCTGCCGTGACCGCAGGCAGGTCAACCTTGTTCATATAGGAGTTTTCACGGTAATAGACCTGTCCGTCCACATTGGTGTAACTGAAATTCTTCACGTTTGGGTCTGCCGGAAGTGGTTCTGCGTTCTGGTCAAGTTCATCGTCCGTGATTTCCGGCTCAGTGATTTCCGCATGGATGTTCTCAACGGCTGCTTTCAACTGTTGTGCAAGGTCTGCGCCCTCGATGGGCTTGACCGTGGTTTCCTGTTTGCCGTACTGTGTACTTTCAGTCGTGATCTCACCCAGCACCATTTCAGGATGCTGCTCAAAATACTGGTTGATGGGGTATCCCTCCGGCGTTGTGCCAAGGTCTACCCACTCTGCCCGCTCCACTGCCGCCCGGTCACGCTTTTGCAGGAACAAAATGTCAGCTACAACACTTGTGTTCGCATTGCGCTGGAACGCATTGTTTGGCAGG
>OGPF01000711.1_pt1 | contig 18413 bp, 16 predicted proteins | sample 1552871 | NCBI WGS metagenome assembly OGPF01 (sample SAMEA2580276, study PRJEB22360) | human gut metagenome | biome: human gut; feature: human-associated habitat; material: faeces | place: Denmark | collected 2008/2010
GAGCCGTGCTCCGCACTGGATATGAAGAATACAATTGCAATCGAAGAAACGCTTTTGGAGTTGAAAGACCAGTATACTTTCGTCATCGTCACACATAATCTGGCTCAGGCAAAGCGAATTGCCGATCAGGTGATCTTCATGGATCATGGAGAAGTACTGGAAGTGACGGAAAAAGAGAAATTCTTTGAAAATCCGGCATCGGAACCGGCGAAAGAGCAGATACAGTATATGTAATAAAAAACGAGCAAATGTCTTTTCACATGACATTTACTCGTTTTTCTTATTTATTCCGCAAAGGATTTCTGTCAGTCTGATTTTTATTTCAGCATTTCTCTGAGCAGTTCATTAACCATACCCGGATTTGCTTTTCCTTTCATTGCCTTCATGATCTGTCCAACCAGTGCGCCAAGTGCTTTTTCTTTTCCGCCACGGAAGTCTTCGATCGCCTTTGGATTATTGGCAATTACTTCTTCTACAACCTTACGGAGTGCACCTTCATCATTTACGGTGGCGAGTCCATGTTCTTTTACATAGCTTTCCGGTTCGATATCATCTGTAAATATCTTCTCGAATACTTCCTTTGCAACATTGCTGTTGATGGCTTTCGCATCTACCATCTGTATCAGCTTTGCAAGGTGCTCTGCGCTGAATGACAACTCATCTGCATCGATGGAATGTTCTTTCATCAGACGCATGGTCTCTCCCATCAGCCAGTTGGATACCTTCTTCGGATTTGCTCCGAGAGCGATTGTCTCCTCGAAAAGGTCTGCCATCTTCTTTGTATTTGTAATGATATCTATATCATAGTCCGGGATATCATACTCTTCTTTATACCGGATCTTCTTCTCATCCCGGAATTCCGGCTGACGGCTTCGGATCTCCTCCATCCACTCGTCACTGATCTGTACCGGTACAAGGTCAGGATCAGGGAAATATCTGTAATCCTGTGCATCCTCCTTGGATCTCATAGGATATGAATACTCCTTAGTATCATCCCATCTTCTTGTCTCCTGGACAACATTTTCACCAGACTCGATGAGATCGATCTGTCTCTCTCTCTCATTCTCTATGGCTCTGGCAATGGCCTTGAATGAGTTCAGGTTCTTGGTCTCTGTACGTGTGCCAAACTCCTCTGAGCCAACCTCTCTGATCGAAAGATTGACATCAGCACGCATGGATCCCTCATTCAGCTTACAGTCTGAAGCTCCGAGATACTGTATCGTCTCCCTGAGCTTTTCAAGATATGCTATTACATCCTCCGCAGATCTCATGTCAGGCTCAGATACTATCTCTATAAGAGGCACACCTGAACGGTTGAAATCCACAAGTGAGCTGTCTGTATATGGATCATGGACAAGCTTACCTGCATCCTCCTCCATATGTATCTCATGGATCCTCACATATTTCTTAACTCCGTCAACCTCTATCTCAACCTTACCATCCCTGCATATTGGATAGTAGAGCTGTGATATCTGGTAGTTCTGTGGGTTGTCCGGATAGAAATAGTTCTTTCGGTCAAACTTGCAATTCTGTGTGATAGTGCAGTTTGTTGCAAGACCAACCGCAATCGCTTTATTCACAACCTCTTTGTTAAGTACCGGAAGTGAGCCCGGCATTCCTGTACATACAGGACATGTATGTGTATTAGGAGCTCCTCCAAATGCTGTGCTACAGCCGCAGAATATCTTTGTCTTGGTCGCAAGCTCTACATGGACCTCAAGTCCGATGACTGTCTCATATGTCTTTGCCATCTCTTACAGCCCCCTTTCTGAAACCTGTGCAGGTCTCTTGTACTCTCTAGTCTGCTCAAATGCATATGCAGCTCTGATTATGGTCTTCTCGTTAAATGCATCTCCAACCATCTGCACACCTATAGGCATTCCATCCTTATCAGTTCCACATGGAAGTGATATTCCCGGAAGTCCTGCAAGATTTACAGGGACTGTGTACACATCTCCCAGATACATCTTGATAGGATCTGAGAGTGACTCTCCCATCTTCAGTGCTGTTGTAGGTGCAACAGGTCCGAGAATGATATCATACTTCTCAAACGCCTTGTCATACGCCTGTTTGATGAGAGCCTTTGCCTTGAGGGCCTTTACATAATATGCATCGTAATAACCTGAACTCAGCACAAATGAACCGAGCATGATTCTTCTCTTGACCTCAGGGCCAAATCCTTCTGAACGGCTCTTCTTGTACATGTTGTGAAGATCTGTGTACTCTGGTGTTCTGTAACCATATTTTACACCGTCGAATCTCTCAAGGTTAGAACTTGCCTCCGCCGATGCAATGATATAGTAAGCAGGAATAGCATACTCAACCATTCCAAGATCAAACTCCTCAACAATAGCTCCCTTTGCCTTCAAAGTCTCAGCTACTCCATACACGGCTTCCTTTATCTCAGGCTCAAGTCCCTCTGTGAAATAGTCTCTTGGAAGACCGATCTTAAGGCCTTTCACATCATCCACAAGTGCGCTTGTAAAATCATTGTCATCTCTGTTAACTGATGTTGAATCCTTCTTGTCATACTGTGATATGATCTCAAGGATCGTCGCACAGTCCTCTACATTCTTCGCAAGTGGTCCGATCTGGTCAAGTGATGAACCGTATGCTATAAGTCCGTATCTTGACACTCTTCCATAGGTTGGCTTGATTCCGGTAACACCGCAGAATGAAGCCGGCTGTCTGATGGATCCACCGGTATCTGAACCGAGGGCACATGGCACCTCCTCACCGGCAACTGCTGCCGCTGATCCACCTGATGAACCACCTGGAACTCTATTTGTATCCCATGGATTTCTTGTCTCACCAAAATATGATGTCTCGGTTGTACTTCCCATGGCAAACTCATCCATGTTGGTATGTCCTACTATAACCGCTCCTGCTTCCTTGAGCTTCACAACGGCCTCAGCAGTATATGTTGGAACAAAATTTGACAGAATCTTGGATGAACAGCTTGTCTGCACACCCTCCTGGCACATATTGTCCTTTATTGCTATCGGCACTCCTGCAAGAGGACCATTGAGCTCTCCCGCATCTATCTTCTTCTGCACTTCCTCCGCCTGGGCAAGTGCTCCTTCACGATCAACCGTGACAAAACTATTATAATCTTTCTCGCACGCCTCGATGCTGTCAAGACAGGCCTGTGTCGCTTCAACTACGCTCACCTGTCCATCTTTAATAGCTTTTCCCAGCTCTACAGCCGTCATACCCATTAAATTCACTTCAGCCTACCTCCTAGTCAAATGTCTTTGGCACCTTGTAGCAGCCATCCTTCTGCTCTGGCGCATTCTTCAGCATGTTCTCTCTGTCGTCTCCATTTACAACAACATCCTCACGGAACACATTGTTGTATGGGAATGTATGGCTCATAGCCTCCACACCGTCTGTATTAAGTTCATTCAGTTTGCTGACATAATCAAGCATGTCTGACATATCCTTCTTTGCCTGCTCCTTCTCCTCCGGGGAGAGCTCAAGCTTTGCAAGGATTCCAACATAATCAATTGTTTCATCAGTTATCGTCATGTTCTTGTTCTCCTATCTTTAATGAGCAAAAATAAAGAATGTGCCTTCTTATTATTCTGTGTCAAATAATGTAAACACATTCTCCCGCCATGGTATTTTGTACCACAAAATTCCTCTAAAATATATCACATCCTGGGATATTATGCAAGACTATGGGCATTTTTACCTGTATTACGCAAAACACCGCCATGTAAAACGCTGCATACATGGCGGTGCTGTAACTCTATTTAAATTATATACAGTACTAACTGTATTTTACTAATGTCTCCCTAGCCTGACTATCTCCTGAACACGACCAAGCTGTAGCCCAGCTCTATGTCCTATTTCAATAGAATATGTCTACTTTCTTATTTTTTTATATATTAATATCCCTGCACTTCCCATAAGAGCCAGAATAACCACAACTGCCGTTTCTTTTACAGGCAGCCGATCACCTGTATCTGGATGTCTGCCCGGAGGCGTGTTACGTGTTGTTGTCATGGTGTTTGTTGTTCCTGTTGTACTCCATGTAGTACGTTCCGTGGTCGACTCTGTAGTTGTACCCGTCGTAGTTTCTGTTGAGGTATCCTCTGTTGTTGTTCCTGTTGTTGATTCTGTTGTCGTGTCTTCCGTTGTGGTATCTTCTGTTGTGGTATCTTCTGTTGTGGTATCTTCTGTTGTCGTGTCCTCTGTCGTCGTGTCTTCTGTTGTGGTATCTTCCGTTGTCGTATCCTTTGTCGTTGTGTCTTCCGTGGTTGTGTCTTCGGTTGTCGTGCCCTCCGTTGTCGTATCTTCGGTTGTCGTATCTTCGGTCGTCGTACCCTCTGTCGTTGGCTCTTCATCCAGGAAATCATTTCCCGGTACTCTGTGGAACTCTCCTCCGTTTGAGAATACTTCACTCACCACACAACCATCCCAGTTGTGTCCGAGATTTACCGCTGCCTCTGGAGCTATCACTGTTCCAAATCCCCTGCCCGCAAATGTTATGCTTCCGCCAAATTGTCCATCTGCTGCCGAGCTGTCATAGAAGTTAAAATACATTCTGTTGTAGGCATTATAAAAATTACCATTATCGTTTGCCTTTGCATCGCTCTTGCTTCCAAGTATCAGATCGCCCAGAACAGCATCCTGGATACCTGCCAGATCAATATTCATGAGCAGCACCGTATCATCACCATAATCCGGGAACTCAAAATATATCGGATTTGTGCCCGCGGCGAGCTGACTGTAATCCATGGATACCACATGCAGTCCGCTACCATTTACTGACACACTTCTATCGTTCATATCACCTGTTATATCAACATCCACAGTACCCTCTGTGTCTGCATAAGTCCTAAGTTTCTGACTATAGTCAATAAACTTTCTCTGTATATCAGCCATATCTGCATATTTAGAATATTCACCATCCTCTGCAATCTCCGCATCGGTTCTGACATTTGCCGGACTGTCAAGCTTTGTCTCGGAGCCATCATTCATACGGATATATATTTCACCGCCATCTGCTCTCCTGACTTCCGATCCTGTATAAAGCATATCAGTTCCTGCATCCGACACACAGCCACACATCCGTTCAGCATTTTCAAAGTAGAATTCCTCATATACTCCATACGAATTTCTGAGTCCCGAGTTTGAATTTGCACTGAGTGTCCTTGTGATAAAGTTACTGTGAAGATGTGTCTGTGCATACAGTGTGTCAAAACATATCACACCAAAGTCCCCCATTAGCTCCGTTGCAGAGCTGCTTTGCAGCATATAACTGCCATCGTCCGCCTTTGCAAGTGCTCCTATAGTCCCCGCCGTCACGCAAAGCACAAAAACCATCGCCACTGCAACTGCTATGAGCTGCATAGTCTGAAAGCACATCCCATTATCATGGTTACCTCTCATTCAATGTCCGCCTTAACTATTTCGTCTCAAATACATAGTATTCAACAGACTTCCCGCATATTCGTTATAATAAAAAAATCCCCGAACAGATTCGACATAATTTTCACTATGTCTTATCCATCCGGGGATGAGCCAGGCAGGTCAGAATGGTCTCTCAGGATCAACAATATGCCTTATATTCCTATCCACATATATCGATGTCTCCACTGACCAGTCGTATGCCGGTCTGTCATGAAATGGTCCCACATAAGCATATCCCGCAATCTGTCATGACAGCTCAGCCACCAGATACGGATATCTCTCAATATCTGAATTTTTATCCTTACCAGGCTTTGACTGCTTTGTCACTTTTGCCCGCCTCCGTGTTCTTAAGTCTTTACTCTATGATACTCACTATCTCCTCAGAGTCAGCCTTGACTTTATATGTCTCACCTATGTCAAGTTTGTCATATATAGACTTTTCAACTTTATATGTCTTTTCCTTATCCTTCACTTCACATGTGACTTCATATTCAACTGATTTTTTCCTTAGCCTCTCCTTGTCTGTGAGCTGGGGATCTGGGTATTCCGGTGTCTTTCCACCGCCCTCGGCGGTCTCCGTCCTGTCGTACTTCCACCGCCATATTGTATAATAATACTTCGTCCTGTATATAGGCTTATCTCTATACACCGGAACAGACCTCGTTCTCGTCACATATCCATAATCGTCCACATCATTTGCAACTTCAGAGAAGGTTCCATCTCCATTGTCCTCATAGCTGTACTCCACATGGGAACCTATCACCTCATATGAATCATAGGTCTCCTCACGCTCACCAACATATTCCTGTTCAGTATGGTGCACCTCTTGTTTCGTGGTCTTTAGCGTGGCACCCTCGGGGAGTTCCCAGTCGTCTTCATCACACAGAATATATTTCTCCACATCAACACTGGTCTTCCATGTCATATCCCTGACTGTGACTGTCCTCTTCTTTGGCATGGCTATGATCGCCGTAAGTCCGATTATAGCCGCTATCACAAGCATGCCGATCAGCACTATCTTCCATGCTCCAAATGAATGTCCTCTTTTCCGATTGCCCTGCCCGCCTTTTTGTCCGTCGGCAGCCGTTCCTGTACCTGATGCATTCCTGGCATTCCTTGCGTCCTGCTCTTTCCTGACGTCAAAATACCCCTTATCCTTCGCACCTCGTTCAGCATCGCAGCTGCTGCACCGTGTGTTAAGAGCTGAATTGTAATTGCCACAATGATCACATAACCAGTCGGCACCTTTTCCCTTTGTCTGACTCTCCTCCGCGGACAAATACCGCACTCCATCCATATAGAACTTAACTTCCTGTCCCCTCGGCTTTCCGCAGGACGGACACTCACGCTTCGTTCCTTCTATATGTTTCGTACTACAATATGGGCAGTCTCAATACCCCATTACAAGTTTTCCCATACGCAATATCCTCCCCATATATACTACAGATAACTTACCTGCGCAGCAACATCGTAATCATGTGGTGTCTTGTTGTCAGTCTTGTGTCCAACGGCAAGAGCTATCTGGAATGAATATCCCTCCGGTATTGCAAGTGCCTTGTCAAAATATGCTTTCTTCTCCCCGTGAAGTGCATCATACACGCAGCCGATTATCAGATTTCCGAGCCCCATGCTCTCTGCCGCTATAGCCATATTCTGAACTGCAATTCCTGAATCCACCTTGCTCCACTTGAAGTCATCCTCAGCGCTTAAGAATATGAGCACCGGAGCCTCATAATAGAAATTGTGAGGCTGCTTATCCTGTCCGCGAAGTGCACGCTTCTCTGCATCAAGCTCTTCCAGAATTGGAGCATCACCCTTAACAACTGTAAAATGTATCTCTTTCTTATTCATACCTGTAGGTCCCTGAAGCCCAGCTTCGATGACCTTCTCAAGCTGCTCCTTCGTAACCTCTTCATCACTGTATGCTCTCGCTGAGCTTCTCTTTTTTATTACCTCTAATACCTGATTATCCATTGTCTTTTACCTCCTATTCTGTCATTCCTATTCTGTCATTCCTATACCGTTATCTCTATCTGATTATCCTCTATGCAGACCACACAGCTCTCGTAATAGCCATCACCTGTCGTCCTTGGTCCGCTTATCACCTCGTAGCCATCAGACTCGAGCAGCCTGGTAAGTTCATCCACCTTTTCTTTGCTGCCCACGCTGAACGCTATATGTATCAATCCTGTTCTGTTAATCGTTTTTTCAGGATCATCCATTTCAGGTCTGTTCATTATCTCAAGTCTTGCACCATCATCAAATGTGAGAAAGTATGAGCGGAAGTCCGTCTTCACATTGTGATATCCATCGTTTGCTGCTGCCCCCAGATATCTCTCAAAAAAACTCTTCGCCCCTTCAAGGTCATTCACATACATGGCAACATGCTCAATTCTCATAAATACAACTCCTCATTATCTTATACGCTGAACTCCGATAGCCCAACTACTATAGACATACTGCTTTAAGCATACTATATAAGCTATTTTAACCCAATGCCTCATTTTACACAATGACATAAAAAATATCACCTTTATCCATTTGTATGAATAAAGGTGATATCCTGTTAAAAGCAACGCCTGTAATCAGCTCGTTACACATTTTCATTCTTAGAGCATACCCTCAAGTGTCTCTCTGATAGCCTTGATAAAGTTCTCACTGTTGAGGACTGTTGGATTCTCAAGTGTTGTTATAAGAGCCAGATCCTTTGTCATCTTGCCATCCTCGATAGTCTTGATGGTTGCCGCCTCAAGCTTATCAGCGAAATCCTGAAGTGCCTGGATTCCGTCAAGCTCTCCACGCTTTCTGAGTGCTCCTGACCATGCGAAGATAGTTGCAACTGAGTTTGTAGATGTCTCCTCGCCTGCAAGGTGCTTGTAGTAATGTCTCATAACTGTTCCATGGGCAGCCTCGTACTCATACTTTCCATCAGGGGATACGAGAACTGATGTCATCATGGCAAGTGAACCAAATGCTGATGAGATCATGTCACTCATTACATCTCCATCATAATTCTTACATGCCCAGATGTAACCGCCTTCACTCTTCATAACACGGGCAACCGCATCATCTATAAGTGTGTAGAAGTACTCAATACCTGCTGCATCGAACTGCTCCTTATACTCTGCATCGAATATCTCCTGGAAGATATCCTTGAATGTATGGTCATACTTCTTTGATATGGTATCCTTTGTGGCAAACCACAATGTCTGCTTGGTATCAAGCGCATACTTGAAACAGCTTCTTGCAAAGCTCTCAATAGACTTGTCCACGTTGTGCTGTCCCTGAAGAACACCAGGGCCATCAAACTTATGGATAGTCTCCTTTATAACCTGTCCGTCATCGCCTGTGAATACAAGCTCTGCAGTTCCAGGACCTGGAACATCGATCTCTACACTCTTGTACACGTCACCATATGCATGTCTTGCGATGGTGATAGGCTTCTTCCAGTTCTTAACACATGGCTCGATTCCCTTTACAACTATAGGCGCTCTGAACACTGTACCATCAAGGATCGCTCTGATGGTTCCGTTAGGGCTCTTCCACATCTCCTTGAGATTGTACTCCTTAACTCTTGCTGCATTAGGTGTGATGGTTGCACACTTTACAGCTACACCATACTTCTGTGTTGCATATGCTGAGTCAAATGTTACCTTGTCATCTGTCTCATTTCTATGTACAAGTCCAAGGTCATAGTACTCCGACTTGAGATCGATAAATGGATAGATAAGCTCATCCTTGATATACTGCCAGAGAATTCTGGTCATCTCATCTCCATCCATCTCTACAAGTGGTGTGGTCATCTGAATCTTTTCCATGTTTATGTCCTCCATTTTTATATTTCTTTTTTGAATTTCTTTTTTGAATTTTATTTTTGAATGTTTTTATAATTCTTTGAATTTTCTAAGTTATATTATACCCACTGCCGATTATAAACCATAAAGGGCTATATTTCTAGTTTTTTTGAATCATGCCTGCCATTTATTAATATTATTAAGCCCCATATGCTGACATGCAAATGAATGTTTATCATATATCATACATATCCATATATGCCTCTGACGGACACTTCACCTGATATTATATCGCGCACAGCTCCATCAGCATCCCTGACAAGGAGTCCGCCATCCGGGGAAAGTCCCAAGGCTGTATACTCAGTTTTCTGATCTCCCTCTATGACATATACCTGCTTATCCTTGTTCACAAGATAACTGTTGTACTCATCAACAAGAAATCCCAGATCTTTATTTTTTACAAACTCATCATATAGTTTTTCAAACTCATTTGACACCTGCGCTATGAACCATGACCTGTCACATCCCCTGCCGTTCTCCAGAAGAATTGATGTCGCCTTGTCCGCAATGTCCTCCGGGAAACTCTGGTTATATACATTTATACCAATTCCCACGACAACATAACTAATATCAGTTCCCTCTGAACTCATCTCTGTAAGTATTCCGACAAGCTTCTTTCCATCTGAAAGTACGTCGTTGGGCCACTTTATCTGAGGCTTGACACCTTCCACTTTGCCGAATGCTCTTGCAAGTGCAACCGCCGACACCAGAGTTATCCTGGATACGCACGAGATATCTATATCCGGTTTTAGCAGATACGACATGGATATCGTTGTTCCCTTATCTGAATTCCAGCTATGTCCCCTCCGGCCTTTCCCTGCCGTCTGCTCATTTGCAACAAACAATGCGCCGTGTACAGGATCCGTCTCACCAACAATCTTAGCGCGGGTGTTTGTTGAATCAGTTTCATCATAGTAGTAGAGTTTTCTTGCAAATGTCTTCGTGTTGAGGTGCCTCGATATATTTTCCTCAGACATGACATCAGGAACGCTAACCAACCTATAGCCTTTATTATTAACTCCTTCTATGACATATCCATCATTTTTCAGAGCCTGTATATTTTTCCACACTGCGGTTCTTGACACACCCAGCAGCTCACATAATTCCTGTCCTGATACAAAACCATCCGTACTCTGGAGTTTTTCAAGAATTTTCTTTTTCATCTGTTCTTACCTTCTCTCTGAAAATATTGTACACTGATTCACATTTTGCCTTCGCCCCGGCAAACGGCACTACATAACTCTCCTTCCCCCTGTCGAACTTTAAAATATAATACTTCATCTCAGGATCTGGTTCTATCATTGTATAACCCGTCACTGCTTCGTATGGTATGATCTTACTTCCACCCTTTTGAAGTATCGTTATCCTGTCCTGTCCAAACAAATATGTAGCATCATATGCTGCACTCCTGAATGACGCCCTTACAATATAAAACCCATATGCCATGGCTGCTATAGAAACCGCCGCCTTCAAAAACCTGTAGTGACCTCCCATGGCCCACCACATACACGCGATTCCAATCAGTATAAATACTATTCCCACAATACGATAGGCAGCCCTGGTATTCTTTCTCTTGATAACCTTCTGTCTGATTATTCCATCAATCTGGGACTCCTGCTCCTCTCGTCTCGCCCGCTCAAGCTCATCCACTAGCTTTCCTGCCTGATTCAAAAGAACTTTCTGCCTGTAAGATTTTGCTGTGCCACCGTTCATACTATTTATATTTCTGATTTCTTCTCTGCCCGTTTTATTATTCTTGCCAATCTTTTTATCGTTCTTTTTTTTATTATTTTTTTTATCGCTATCTCTGCTCATTCCATATCCCCCGCCAGGTCATTATCGTTATCGACATTACCCTGGTTCGTATCCATGCGCTTTATGCACAATTATTTTCTCTTTTTTCATCACTTTTACGACTATACTTATATTAGTTCAGAGACTAATATATATCAAGTTTCCAGCATTACAAAAGTGTTTACATTTTACCACGTTTAATCACCTTTTTTCCATATATAAAATCATTAAAAGGTGATTAACTAGCAAACACACGATATCGTGAAAACAAGCAATTTATAAACAAACAACTAGATTTTTGAGAGGTGAATCACATGAAGAATTTTATCGCGCGCATCAGTGGCACAAAAGACCTCACTGAAGGAAAGCCTTCAAAGCTTATATTGAACTTTGGTCTGCCCCTTCTCTTTGGTCTGATATTTCAGCAGTTTTATAATATGGTAGATTCTGTCATAGTCGGGCAGAAGCTTGGGACTGACGCGCTGGCGGCGGTAGGTTCCACCGGAAGCATCAACTTCATGATACTCGGTTTCTGTATAGGAATCTGCAACGGATTTGCAATCCCTGTTGCACAGGCTTACGGTGCGAAGGATTTCAAGGCTCTTAAGGCTTATATAATCAACAGTATATGGTCATCCGTTGCACTGGCTGCTGTTATAACTGTGGCTGTAAGTATATTCACAATGCAGATACTCAAGGCTCTCAGAACCCCTTCAAATATCATCGATGACGCATACATATACATATTTATAATATTTCTCGGAATACCGGCAACATTTCTCTACAACCTGACTGCCGGAATACTGAGATCACTCGGAGACAGTATCACACCTGTCATATTCCTTGTGGGTTCATCAATTGTCAACATAATACTTGATCTTATACTTGTTGTTCCTATGGGCGTCGCCGGAGCTGCAGTTGCCACAGTAGCTTCACAGGCAGTGTCAGGAATCATATGTACGATATACATGACAAAGAAACTGAAGTATCTTGAATTCAGTAAAGAGGATTGGACATTCAGCATGCGCCACTGCCTTAAGCTCTGCGGTATGGGTCTGCCTATGGGCCTGCAGTACAGCATAACCGCCATAGGCAGTGTCATTCTTCAGACCGCAGTCAATGATATGGGTTCAACATATGTTGCAGCCGTATCAGCAGGAAGCAAGATTTCCATGTTCATGTGCTGTCCTTTCGATGCAATGGGCTCCACCATGGCAACATACGGAGGTCAGAATGTTGGTGCCAGACGTCTTGACCGTGTTGATCAGGGACTTAAAGCCTGTATCAAGATGGGAATCATATATGCCCTCGTGGCTCTGGCTTTCTCCATCGTATTCGGAAAGCAGCTTGCACTTCTCTTTGTAAAGAAGGAACAGATTGAGCTTATCGGCTAAATATATGAATTCGTAGTTATCAACGCCGCATTCTACATATTCCTGGCTCTTGTGAATATCGTAAGATTCATGATACAGGGGCTTGGATACTCGACTTTCGCCATACTTGCAGGCATATGTGAGATGATTGCCCGTTCTGTTGCCGGTTTCGTGCTGGTGCCTCATTTCGGTTTCATCTGCGTATCACTAGGAAGTCCGCTTGCATGGGTATGTGCTGATCTCTTCCTGATACCTGCGTACCTGTGGGTTATGAAACAGCTGAGACGAAAATTCGGGGGAAATAAAATCAGCCGTGCAAAGTCCGCAACGGCAACAATATAATCGGTTTATGAACAGACTCACTTGTGTCTCGATCACATGTGAGTCTGTTTCATTTGCACCCTATTGGGATACTAAAGTCTGTTCTGCATCCTTTCCTGTTTCGGAGTGATCCCCCTCCATTTTTTATACACCCGGATAAAATAACTGCTGTCCGAAAAGCCATTTTCCTGCGCAATATATTCCATGGAATAATCCGAATACAGCAGCATGTTCTGCGCCTTGTTGAGCCTTATATACAATATGTATTCCTTACACGATCTTCCATAACGAGCCTTAAATGATCTGGCAAAGTGTGAATAACTCATACTGCACATTTCTGCCAGATCTTTAACCTCAATCTGTTCTGACGAATGCGCATCTATATATTCCAGTATGTGATTGAAATACACATCACCATCCGACCTCCTATGCTTAAAATCTCCATTTGTTTTCATTTGTCTTGCCATGATGATGAGCAGCTTATATATCCCAGACTGAACCGCAAGCATGTACATCTCCCGTTTTTCCGTATACTCCTCAAATATATCCTGAACAATATCTGCCATACTTTCTTTTAGTTTTTCAGACCTTATAACCATACAGAAATCTGTAGTCTCCGTCCTGTATACAAAGCAATCATACATTTTCCTTATATAAGTCTGGGGAATGCCCAGTGTATACATATTAAACTTTATGACCGCATACTTCACCGATTCCGTACAGGTCTTATCCGCCTTTATACTGTGAAGCTGCAGCGGATATAGGTAGCACATATCCCCTTTTCTGAGAACCGTCTCTCCATCATTGCAGATCACCCGGATAGATCCGCTGACTATATAAAGCATCTCACTGTAATAGTGCCAGTGCAATTCAGAATGCACACAATCTGTGTAAAATATATCATATGGCTGTTTCATCTCATCAATGTACTCAAATATTTCCATAGCAGTCTCCCCCTACGATCCAAGTTGTATCATGATAGGTTTATACTATTTTTTGCTCTTTATATAATACAATTATTACATTTATTTGTATATGATAAAAGCATATCAAACACATACTAATGAAGGAGAAAATAAGATGCAGAAAGCGGCAAACAAGCACATATCGCATTCAGCACAGAATCTGCTGGATTATTTATCGGAGATTTCTGGTAAAAAGATAATAACAGGTCAGCACACACAGACCAATTCTATGGAGGAGATTGACTATATATACGAACAGACAGGCAAATGTCCGGCACTCAGAGGTTTCGAGTTGCTTGGATACTCGCCAAACATAAACTATAATGATGCATCCGCAGAATGTCTCACAGAGGTATATGAAAATCAGGATACCCTTGACACCGCTCTCGAATGGGCAAAGAAAACAAATGGCATTGTCACTTTCACATTTCACTGGTTCTCTCCGATTGGAGGTCGTGACAAGAGTTTCTACACAGAGCACACTGACTTCGACGCTGAAAAGGTGCTCATTCCAGGCACAAGAGAACGTGATGCTTTCTACCACGATATGGACATCATTGCAAAGGAGCTCCGGAGATTCCAGCTTGAAGATATCCCGGTTCTGTGGAGACCTTTCCACGAGTCCGAGGGCACCTGGTTCTGGTGGGGTGCCAAAGGTCCTGCTGTTGCGGCAAAGCTCTACAGACTCATGTTCGACTACTATACAAATGTACTGAACATCAACAACCTTATATGGGTATGGAACTGTCCTACAAAAGGCGTATACCCTGGAGATGACTTCGTTGATATTGTCTCCATGGACATATATCTGCCGGAATACACAGCAACCGATTACAGTGAAGAATACACAAAGCTTGTAGAAGCTACCTCTCCGAACAAGGTTGCCGCCCTTACCGAAGTTGGATATATACCGGATATACATCTTCTGGAGAAGTCACACACTCCATGGGCATACTACATGACATGGTCTGAAGAATTCTGCATAGGAGAAAAATTCAATTCCAACGAAAATCTTAAGGCTATGTATGACAGCCAATATGCTGTTACTGGAAAGTAAGTGGGTAAGTCTGTTATATGTAACGGCTGTAATGCTCACTTTATAAAACGACTTCAAAAATCGTTCCTCCAGACGGATTAGACTTAACTGCAATATTGCCATCATGCACTATCACGATCTCGCGGACAAGAGCAAGTCCCAGTCCTACGCCGCCAAGCTCACGGCTTCTGGATTTATCCACGCGAAAGAAAGGTTCAAACACGCGATCCTTCAGTTCTTCCGGGATACCATTTCCGGTATCCTCTACTGACAGGTAAACGTGTTTTTCCTTCTGACGCGCTGTCACTGTAACCCGTCCTCCTGTGCGGTTATATTTTATAGCATTCTCAACAAGATTGTATAACATCCTGTAAATAAGGATGTCACTTCCTATCATAGTTACATCCGTACATTCTCCAATAAGTTCTATATCCTTTTCCTGTGCAAGAGGTTCCAGATCCGCCAATACCTCATCAACAAGCGCGTCGACCATTATTTTATCATCCCGGCTCACAGTTTGAAGCTCACTCATATCAAGAAGTGTCTTTACCATTTTGCTGAGTCTCTCATTCTGTTCAGTTACCATCTTTATCGTCTGCAGAGTGACTTCATCATCTCCCGGATGCCGGGAAGAATTATATGAATCAAGCTGTATCTGCATTAAGGACAGTGGAGTTCTGAGCTCATGTGCTGCATTTGCAGTAAACTGTCTCTGTATCTCAAATGCATCCGAGAGGCGTTCAAGCATCTTGTTATATGAAACGCTGAGCTGGTTCAGTTCTTTAACATTGTTTTCTTCTATTCGTGAATCTGCCAGATTCTGTGCCTGTACCTCTTCAATTTTATCAGAAAACTCACTGATAGGCTTTAGTGCATGCCCACTTATAAAATATGTAGCTACTCCGCCAAGCAGGGCCAGCAAGGCAGAAATTATCAGGCTGTTTTTCTTGTAATCTGCCTTATTATTGTACACCTTAACAGAAAAATCATTTGCAAATTCATCCCACTTATCCTCCGGAATACTGATATATATTTCATCAGTACCGCTCCCATTATCATCTCCCTGGGCGTCAACGGTTTCTTGCAGAGAATCAATATAATACACGCCATTTTTATAGACAAGCAAAGTAAGGCATCCGCATATAAGCGCAATATATAATGTGATTATACAGGTAAGCCTCCACTGCAGCGACATTCTTTTCATCTGTCGGACTCCTCTCGTATTTTATAGCCTTCTCCCACCTTGTTCAAAATCGGATCATATCCAAGCACTGCCTTAAGCTTTCTTCTCAGCGAAGACATATGTACTCTGATTGCTCCACTGAAGCTGTCAACCGAAGCATCCCAGACATGCTCCATCAATTCCTCCTGGCTTACCGGTCTGCCCAGATTAAGAAGCAGATATTCCAGGATTCCATTTTCTTTTCTTGTAAGGGGAACCTTCTCTCCTTTTGCGTATGCCTCACGTTTTATCGTATCAAACTTTATCCCGCCACTTTCCAGACATACATCCTTCTGCACAAATTTTCTTCTTGTCAGGCTTCTGATCCGTGCCTCAAGTTCCTGCAGATGGAATGGTTTTTCCATATAATCATTTGCTCCTGCATCCAGTCCCTCCACTTTGTCAGCAATTTCGCTTCGTGCGGATAAGATCAATACCGGCGTTTCCTGATTTTCTTTCCGGAAGCTGCGGAGAAGCGTCATTCCATCGATCTTAGGAAGGTTCAGGTCTAATAATATCAAATCATAATATTCCACAGACAGATATTCTGAAGCTGTTTCTCCATCGCCGCAGGCATCGACTTCATATCCTGAACGCTGTAATTTTTTTGTGATGTCCTCCCGCAGGGATTGTTCATCTTCTATCACGAAAAGTCTCATAGCATGCTCCCCAGAGATTGTTCTGTATCTTTTTTCACATGGTTTACCGTTAAAAGCCTTGCCATGGAGCAGTGTTCGGGGCAGGATACAAAACAGGCTCTTATAATTTTTACCTTTATTATAACAGACGCAGATAAAATCTGTGTTAATTTTCTCTTAACGCAGATTTTATATCGCATGGTGTATACTGGTGTCATCAAAGCATTGGAGGGAAACAAATGGTATTCAAAAAAGCGGCAGTGCAAGTGCTGCTTCTTCTTGCGGGAATAGCGATGCTCATCTTTGGCATCTGGCGGGAGGAAGCCCAGACAGTTTTTTCAAAAGCGATCCGCCTGTGTATGGAGTGTGTTGGAATTGGCTAAGAACAAACAGATCAACAAAAAAAATGTGCACATTCTTGCACGGTTTCGCGGTTGGATTCAGGCAGCAGCAGCACTTCTGACCAACATGCATCTCCCCAATTTTTTGAATGGTTCTCTGAATCGGGGAAAGGGAAAATACGCCTGTGTGCCGGGATTGAATTGCTATTCCTGTCCGGGAGCAGCAGGCTCTTGTCCCATCGGGGCATTTCAGGCAGTTGTAGGGTCATCGAAATTCAAGTTTTCTTACTACGTCACCGGAATATTGATATTGCTTGGTGTTTTGCTGGGGAGATTTATCTGTGGATTTCTGTGTCCGTTCGGCTGGTTTCAGGAGCTTTTGCATAAGATCCCGTCTCCAAAGCTCTCTACCCAAAAGCTGAAACCGTTGCGCTATCTGAAATATGGTATTTTGCTGGTGATGGTGATTCTTCTCCCGATGGTAGTCGTCAATGAGCTGGGAATGGGGGATCCGTTCTTCTGTAAATACATTTGCCCACAAGGTGTTTTGGAAGGAGCCATACCACTGTCACTTGGAAATACCGCTATAAGGTCTGCACTTGGAACACTTTTTTCTTTTAAATGTCTTATTTTAATTACAGTTGTTGTGTTGAGTATTTTGTTTTACAGGCCGTTCTGTAAATGGATCTGTCCTCTTGGAGCGATCTATTCATTATTTAATAAGATCAGCTTTCTTAATATTAAGGTTGAAGGCAGCAAATGTGTCGGATGCAATCAATGTTCAAAGGCATGTAAAATGGATATTGATGTGTGCAAGACTCCAAATCATCCAGAATGTATACGATGCGGGGCTTGTATCAAAGCTTGTCCAAAAGATGCGATCCACTATCAGTTTCTGGGAAAAACATGCCCCAAAAAAGAACAGCAGCAATCAACCATAACCAACCGGTAACTATTAATTTTATTACTATTATTTTAAGGAGCAATTATTTATGAAAACAAAAAGATTAGTATTAAGAAAATGGACAGAGGCAGACGCAGAGAGTTTATATGAGTATGCAAAAGATCCGGAAGTCGGCCCTATCGCAGGATGGCCACCCCACAAGTCCGTAGAGGAAAGCCTCGATGTGATCAGAAATGTATTCAATGGTCCGGAGTGCTATGCCATCTGTGAAAAAGAGAATGGGAAAGCAATCGGTGCCATTGAACTGAAATTGAAGGGCCACACGGATATGACAGACCGTGAGGACGAGTGTGAACTGGGCTATTGGCTGGGACAGCCATTTTGGGGAAAAGGCTACATGCTGGAGGCCGCAAAGGAAATTCTGCGCCATGGATTCGGAGAACTTGGGATGAATACCATATGGTGCGGATATTATGAGGGAAATCAAAAATCCAAAAGAGTGCAGGAAAAGGTCGGGTTCGTGTATCATCATACCTGCGAAGAAGTT
>OGPF01000729.1_pt1 | contig 18180 bp, 14 predicted proteins | sample 1552871 | NCBI WGS metagenome assembly OGPF01 (sample SAMEA2580276, study PRJEB22360) | human gut metagenome | biome: human gut; feature: human-associated habitat; material: faeces | place: Denmark | collected 2008/2010
GTCTCTATGTCTAATTTTTTTGAAATTAATTTGCGCAACTTATTATACGTTATCGCATAATGAAGAGATTTGCACGTTTTTTTGAAAATTTGCAGCAAGATTTCAAGATATTTGCTTATTGGTGTTTAGTTTTACTGTTTTTTAGGATGATCTTTATTTATGTATATAGCAGTCAGCTTGATGGTGATTTTAGCGAAGTTTTAGAAGCTTTATGGCTTGGTTTGCGTTTGAGTTTGAAAACGGCAGGGATAATTTCTTTGTTAGGCTTTGTTTTGGCAACGCTACCTAATATTATTTGGCAAAAATGGCCTGTTATTACGGTAAAGAGCATTTATCATCAGCTGGTCGGGTATGTTTTTGCTTTCCTGTTTATGGCACGTATTCCCTATTATAAAATTTATAATTCTGGGTTTAATATGATGCTCATTAATGGTTTTCATGATGATTGGCAGGCTATTTTTCATACTGCGGTACAAGAATATCAATTATTGCCGCGTTTAGTGGGCGTATTGCTTTTAGGGTATGTCTTGCAGAAAATAGTTAAGCCTATTTTGAGAAGTCGGACAATTTCTTTTGCTTCTCTTAGATACAGAAAAATAGTTATGGCAGGAACGCTGCTGTCTATACCGATTATTTGGGTTTTTGTACGTTATGGCGGTGCTTTCAGCTATGAAAATTCTATTAACTGGGAAAGTGCGGCAAGATTACGTTCTAATATGCTCAATGAAGCTATTTTAGACGATGGGCAGGCTTTATATCGCGTTTATTGTAATAAGAGAATGTTAGATAAGGTGCATAACGTCAATATAAGCAAAGCAGAATTACAGAGAAGAATTGCTAATGCAGGTGGTAATCCGCAGGCACCGACAGTAGAAGAGGCTTTTTTGCATACTGTAGCAGCACCTAAATTAGCTCACAAGCCGCAAAATATCGTCCTTATTTTAGGTGAAAGCTTTGGGCAATGGCCATTTTTAGAACCATATACCAAGCTTGGTTTAGTCGAAAAAATGCGTGCTTTGCAGGCACAGGAAAATTGTGCCTCTATTAATACCATGTTACCTAATGCGTCAGGAACTATTGGTGCTGTTAATGGTTTAGTAACAGGTTTTCCCTCCAGTAATTTATATTTAAATTATTCGCCCAATAGCTTTAAGGACAAGTATGCGATGGGCATTGGTTATATTATGCAAAAATTGGGATATAAAACTGTTTTTTGGTATGGTGGATTTCCAGGATGGCAAAATGTACAGACCTTTGTTTTAGCCCAGTCCTTTGATGAATTTCATGCAGCTGATGAATTTAATTATCAAGGAGGTAACGCTTGGGGTTGTCCTGATGAGCTTTTATTTTATAAAGTTAATGATTACATTCAAAAAGAACAAAGCGAAGAAAAAGTATTTCATTTAATTTTAACGACTAGTAATCATCCGCCTTATAGCATTGATGTGGACAGTGTTGGTTTTCCTCGGGAAGAAGTACGAAAAAAATTACCGAAAGCTATTGACGCTACCGAGCAAAACTTGACGGAGTTAGGGCATATCTGGTATGCAGATAAAACCATGGGTGATTTTATTGCTAAAGTAGAAAAACATAATCCAGATACTTTATTTGTCGTTACTGGTGACCATAGTGAACGTTTTACTTTTGCCATAGAGCAGGATATACGTACATGTTCGGCAATCCCCTGTATTTTTTATGGACAGGGAGTGAGAAAAGATTGGTTCAACAAAAATGCTGTAGGGTGTCATATGCAATTAGCAGGTACGTTGGCGGAAATGGTAGGACCAAGTGGTTTTACTTATAGTGCTTTTGATAAGAGTATGTTTGTCCAAGATAAGTTTGTTTTTAACCATAAGTTAGTAGCTTTTAATGAGAAAATAGGTTATTTTAAAGATTTCGATGATGAATATAAATGGTGTGCCAATGATATAAGGAGAATTTCTACGTGGCGTGCATTAAAAGGAAATGCAATAGAATAAATTGGTCGAGTTAAATTCTTTTTATAATGTTGTCGGAATGCGCAAATCTTTATATAATTATCTTAGTGCCAATCTAGATTGGAGAAGGAAAGTGCATTTTTTCTATTTGCTGCGAAGCAAAAATATAAAGATTTTACCAGAGGAATGAGATATGAGTTTAACGATAGTTATTTTAACTAAAAATGAAGAAGCGAATATTGCTGAGGTTATAAAAAATAGTAAATTAGTCACAGAACACATTTTGATTGTAGATTCTGGTAGTACTGATAAAACTGTGGAGCTAGCCAAAGCTAACGGTGCAGAAGTTGTTTATCGAGCTTGGGATAATGATTTTTCTGCACAAAGAAATTTTGCTTTAGAACATATACATACGGATTGGGTATTATATCTTGATGCAGATGAACGTCTTGATAGTGATTTGTGCATAGCTATAAAAAAAGCTATTAGTACTGAGCCGCAAAAGCAGTATAGCATTGTGCGTAAAATTCATGCTTTTGGAATGCAGTATAAGCATGGTATTTTTAAACCGGATAGCGTGTTACGTTTATTTCCGAGCAAACAGGTACATTGGGAAAATAAAGTGCACGAGCGTCCGGTATGTCCTTTGCCTAAAGCTAAATTAGCAGGCTTTATTGAACATTATACTTATAATTGCTGGCAGCAATGGTGGGATAAAGCAGGTCATTATACAACTATTTGGGCAGAGGATAATTTTGCTAAGGGAAAAAGAACTTCTTTAGCAGCTTGTTTTGCACATGCCTTTTATGGTTTGGTACGTGCTTATTTTCTGCAATTAGGATTATTAGATGGTTGGAGCGGTGTTTATTCCAGCTTACAGCATTTTATTTATACAATGCTGAAATATTTAAAATTGTATGAATTACAACAAAAAAAATAAGGTGTACTTTTCGTACACCTTATTTTTTATGTTTCCGTTAAGTCATCCTTAATATACGTTTCACCTAAATTGGTTAAGAGCATCTCACGAGTAAATTGATAATCTTCAGCGGCTAAACTATTTTCCGGATGGTAATGATTGGATTCGACGTCTAAAATGCCGCAGACAAGTTCATAGGCTAAATCGTTGGTCCAATATGTTTGACGATGCTTTTTGAGTGTTTCATAAACTTGTGGATGGTGTTGAATATAATTATTACTGAAATAGGTAAAGAGAGGGATGCGTAAACCAGCAAAACCAAAGAACTTGGGAGAACGACGTTGATCAGGTGTTACACCGTGGTCGGAAAAATAAATAAGAGCTTGCAGATTTAAATTTTCTTGGGCGTATTCTGTTATTTGCTTTAGTACATAATCGGTATAAGCTATGGAATCAAGATAGTTAGGTACTAAATCATATTTATGAGGTTTGCTGAATTTAGCAAATTCTTGAGGATAACGATTGATATAGTTAAAATGACTGCCTTTTAAATGCAAGACGACAAAGTTATTTTGGTTAGGATTAACTGTTTTTAAGTATTCTAGTAAACTGCCATCGTATTGTTCATGTTCGCGGTTATGCTTGACCCAGGCAGAGGTATCGGCTGTATGTGCTACTAAAGTAACAGGAGTGTCGGCACTGCCGATGTAGCTTTGATTGCTGAACCAATAAGTATGGTAACCTGCTTTTTTGGCAATATCGACAATGGAACATGAGGCGTAGAATTTTTTGCTATTATATTGATTAACTTCTGTTAAAGCCCTTTCCAAAGACGGTACAGTTTGACAATAACAAGAATAGGCATGGGGAAAAACAAAAGCATTTTTTGTTTGACTGATGCTTTTCATCCATGGAGTAGTATTTTCAGGATATGTAGTAAAAGCACTCATGTAGTCACGGGCAGCAGATTCGCCGATAACCATAATAAAAGTATGTGGCTGTGATTCTTTTACGTTAACTTTGGATTTTAGATTAGCAGTACGTTTTTCTTTTTGCTCAGTGTAACGCATAGTTTCCTTAAGATAATTTTTAACATCAAGGAAAAGCTCAATAATGCCGGTGCGGATAAAAACACCTTTTTTCTTTTTCCAAAGATACATAGTCAGGAAAATAAATTCTATCGCCGCCAAAGCAAGAAGGTATTTATTTATTGCAGGGAAGGTAGTAGTAAATGTATTCAGGTAGACTATGGCAGCAAAGGCACTGATAAAAATTATCGGGATAAAGATTTGGATAAATAAAGTCATGGATTGATAAAATTCGATAACTTCTTTTTTATAAGTACTGAACAAAAGAGCAATGGAACCTTCGTCAACGCATAAATGATAAATGCCATAGTAGCACCATTGCAGTAAAGGAATCATAAGAATCGCAAATTCTATTATGGATAAAATTATAAGCGCAGGCAAGGAATAAAGACCGAAATAGAGTAGCAAAAGTTTTAGAGAACCAAGCCAGCCGATAATATATAAGCCGAAAACAATATCTAAATGAAATCCGAAATCAGAAGAATGTTTACGGTTAGTTAAAAAATATAATAAAGGATAAGTAATTATCCAAGCTGCACCAATAATAATGCTCAATAAATAGGGAGGATAAGTGGGCTCGATATTAAAAAGATACAAGGGTAGTACGGCTAATAAGGCACATGGTATAAAACGGCGTAATTGCAGATATTCAGCCTTGTGTCCTAAACCATGAGAAACTGCTAAATAGAAAAAGTATGGAAGAAAATAAAAACAAAGTCCTAAAATAAAATATTTCTGCATAATAAACTCCTAATTATAAACTATAGCAATGAATATTATATGTTTCCTAATGAAAGAAGTAAAGGAAAGCATAAATTGTAAGCTAATATTATTTTACAGAAATATATATTAAGACTGTTACATGAAATACAACTTAAAAATTAAGATATATTGTATATAAATAAACTACTATTGGCCATGATAATTTTTATAGATTGTTTTACGTGTGTAAAATATTAGTAAAATATGATATTGCATAAAAACAAAAGACACTATCTATATGTATATAGATAATGCCTCTTATTTTAAATTAAAGTTTTAAATCGGGGTCATCTTGAACATTTTTTTGACCTAACCCGACTTTGAGATTTTTAATATTAAATTTATAATTAGATGAAGTAAGGCTTTCATTTTCCTCTAAATGATTACTTTGAACATTAAAAATACCACAGACAAGATTGTACAATAAGTCATTAGAGAAAAATTCATTTTTATGTGCAGATAAGTTTTGGGTTATGTCTGGATTTGTAGTTTTATAGGCATCGGAGAGATAAATAAACATGGGTATACGCAATGCAAGAATTCTGTTTTCGTTGGCATTACGGCTGCGAGTAGGGTCTGCACCATGGTCGGAGCAATAAATAAAAGCATCTAAATTAAGATTTTGTTGTGCATACTCAAAGAAGCTTTGCAGTACTTTATCGGTATAAAGTAAAGAGTTTTTGTAATCGGCTACGCGTCCTTTTACATTCGGGTCTGTCCATTTTTGATATTCTTGCGGATAACGGTTATTATAATCAATATGGCTACCTATAAGATGCAAAACAATAAAATTATTTTCATTTTTATTAATGTTTTTTAGATAAGGTAATAATCCTAAGTCATGTGGAGTATCTGTTGTTCCCCAATGAGAGATGTCAGCTGTTTCTGCAACTAAAGAAATAGGAGTATCATAGATACCTATTTTTCCTTGGTTACTATACCAATAAGTCTTATAGCCGGCTTCTTTAGCAATGTCGATGATAGATACAGATTGATTAAATGGTTTATTATTATAGTAATTTGCTTCGGTTAAAGCATGTTCCAAAGCAGGGACTGTGTTCCAGGCACAGGAATACGCATTAGAATATAATAAAAAATCATTACGATGGCTAGAAAGCCAAGGCGTAGTGTTATCCAAATTACTATTAAAAGCGTGCATATAGTCACGATTAGCAGATTCGCCGATAACAAGAATAATAGTATGGGGTTTATCAGTAGAAATATTTTTTTCTACATGTAGGTTTTGCAGAATATTATGTCGTGCTGTTTTATATATTTGTGTGGAATTGAAATAACTATTTGTATCAATAGCTGTTTTTATAATAGCTGTTCTGGGAAAGAGACTAAAAAATGTGTAATAAATGCCTATTGGCAAAAGTAAAAAGCAAAAATATAATTTTCGTTTTCCCAAAGTAGGTATGTTAATAGAAAAAATATTTTTAAAATTAAAACGATATAATATATAAAGAAATGATAATATAATAATAATGCCTGTTATTACAATTAATATAGGTATAGAACTGATGTATTCAATAGCTTCGCTAATATTGGTTTGCATCAATACCATCATACTAGTACTGTCAATTGGTGCATCAAAAAGTGCATAATATAGAATATTGCTTATAGGAATGCAGAATAGAAATAATTGTAGTATAATATAAAAAACTGCAAAAATTTTTTTGTAAACTAAACTTAAATAATTAGTAAAAAGAGCTTTTATTAATATAAGAGTACAGAACATATAAGCACCTATGGCTACATCATAAGGATAGCTTAGGCTGCTTGCTGTTTTACAATGAGTGAGATAGGCGGTTAAAGGGAATACTGTTGTCCACAATAAAGAAATTGTTATCTCGGGGGGGGAGAAAACGAAGTTGCGTTTTTTAAATAAATAATAAGGGAGTACACAGACAAAAGCAGCTAAAATAAATCGCCGCATGTGCAAGCCTACAGTATGTGGTCCTATACCTGGTGAAACAAGTAAATAAAAACATACTAGAAATGCATAGACTACTAAAAAAAGACTAATGTTTTTTAGAAGTTTTTTTGTTTTCATATAATCAAGACCTTTCATTATATATTCATCGCGATATATTATAGCAAAACATCAAATAAATGTAAAAAATGTGAAATAAATATAAAATTTAGGGAGTTGAATTAATGAATTTCATCAAAAAACATCAAAGCTTTTTTGTAGCTTTAATAATAAGTTATTTGTTATTAGTCGTAACGTACGCAGTAACTTCAGTAGGTATTGCTAAATATACTTTCTTTTTGCAGATGCGTCGCTATATACCTTGTGCTGTAACTGTAGCCTTGGCTACATCTTTATGGCTCAAAGCAGGTTATAATTATAAAAAGCTCTTGCCGCATACAGTGGTTGCTTTATTATGGGTTTTTGTGTTCCCTATTTGTTATTGGCTTACTTTTCGTGACAGCATGACTTTTATCGATAAGCATTATGATCAGGCTTTCGGTGCGTATGTTTTTGCTTTTACAGTGAGCTTACGTTTATTGTTTTTAAAATTGCAACAATGGCGAGATAATATTGTACAAAGATTTTTTTGTGCGACCATACAAACTTGTGCAGTAATTATTCCTTTATTTCAAATTTTATATTTTGCCTACTATAAATATCCCTTTACCGAAACAGCAGCTATTGCTTTATTACAGACCAATCCGAATGAAGCTAAAGAATATTTACTTTTGAACTTTGGTTATGTTGGTATTGTAGGTACAATTATTTTATTTGCCAGTGCCTTTTATGGTTTGTATAAATTAAATACACTCGAAAATATCAGAACTGAATATAGTGCACTGGGTAAAAAAGCTTTAGCGTTAATGTTGGTAATAGTAGTAGCTACTGCTGGCTATGGAGCTAAAATGTTCAAAGATACCGGTGTTATGCAGGCTTATGTTTTTGCGAAGGACTATTTTGACCGTACTAACAAATTTAAAGAATTTCATGATGCTAATTTCGCAAATTTAACAGTTACACCTAGTACACCACGTTTTGCTAAACCTTCAACAGTAATTTTAGTTATCGGTGAATCTGCTTCAGCCTATTACATGAGTGCTTATAGCGATGTAAAAAATAATAATACTCCTTGGCTGAAATCCATGCGGAATAATGACAATTTTATCTTGTTTAATCATGCGTATACTAGCGTTTGCCAGACTGTTCCATCTTTAGAACGTGCGTTAACGGAGAAAAATCAATATAATAAAAAAGATTTTAATCAAAGTCTAACAGTTATCGATATTGCTAAAAAGGCGGGCTATGAAACATATTGGTTCAGTAACCAGGGTTACATTAGTGATGCTGATACACCAATTACTTTAGTTGCTAAAACTGCTGATCATGCTGTGTGGCTTAGTGAAAGTGAAATGGCTAAAAATGGTTATCAATATGATGGAGATTTATTAAAATGCTTGCACAATGTAGATCCGAATAAAAATAATTTTATTGTACTGCATTTTATGGGAAGTCATGAAGATTGCATTAACCGTTATCCGTATGATTTTGCCCGCTTTAGTGAAAAAGGTAAATTTGATATGCCGCTAAATTATGATGATAGCCTGGCTTATACTGACAGCGTATTACAACAAGTACAGCAATATGCAGCAGAAAAATTGAACTTACAGGCTATGTTGTATTTTTCCGATCATGGTGGGGACCCCTATCGTAAACGTCATCCAGATCAAGCAGGTTTTAAAGCGTTGCAGATTCCGATGTTCGTTTATGTATCTGACGAATACAAGGCATTATATGCTAATGAAGTTGGTGAATTTAAGGCCAAAAGAAATACCTATTTTACTAATGACTTAATTTATGAAACTGTTTGCAGCTTATTACAAGTAAAATCTAATCATTTTGATGAAGGCAATAGTTTATTGAATAGTAAATATAAATACACTCGTGAGATGTTGATGACTGCTTTAGGTAGCAGAAAAATAAGTGAGGATAAGGAACCGCGTAATGATGGCTGAAAAAATTAATATTATATTAGCGACTGATAAAAATTATGCTCAACATGCGGCTGTGGCTATGGCTTCAGCTCTTGTTAATTGCCAATGTCCGGACAGATTACGTTTTTTTGTCATTGATGATAATATTGATAATATTAATAAGAAAAAAATGCAAAAGAGCGTAGAAAAATTAGGGGGAAGTTTGAGTTTTATTAAAGCCCATGAAGAGGCACTGCAAAATGTTTTTGTTAGTGGGAATTTAACACGTGCGGCATATTTTCGCTTGGATATTCCTAATATAGTACCGGATGATGTACAAAAAGTTATTTACATGGATTGTGATTTATTGGTGCTAGCGGATTTGCAAAAATTATGGGATATGGATATGCAAGGCAAACCAGTAGCCGCAGCAGAAGATTTCGGAATTTTATCTTCTGCTGGGAAATGTGCCGAAAAAGAGAAAAATTTAGAGTGGAAAAAGGAATATTCTTATTTTAATTCCGGTGTTTTGGTAATGGATATTGCTGCGTGGAGAAGAAATGGGTACGCACAAAAATTGATTGCTTTAGTAGCAACAAGAAATTTCCGTCACCATGATCAAGACGCTCTAAATTTGCTGTTTATGCATAATTGGGCTAAAATGCCTTTATGTTGGAATGTAATTCCGCCTGTTTTTAATATGATGTTACGCATTGTTTGGCAAAAATCATTACGTAAGGAAGCATTGCAAGCTTTGAATAATATCTGTATTATGCACTATGCTGGAGGGTATAAGCCTTGGGAATACGTTGCTTATGCAGGATTCAATGAAAAATATTATGAGTATTTGTCGGTAACAGAATATAAGGATGTTACCATGCCGCAACCTAATTTGAAGAAAAAAGGTCATTCGATTAGTCGACAGTTGTGGCGAATGAAATGGGCAAAGTTAGTTAAGAAATTGTTGAGATAAAAAATATAGGTGATGAATATGGGAGAAAGATTGAAGGCTGCTATTATATATATTTATCCGCAAGCTACAGATAAATTAGCTTTTACAGAGGCGGTATTAACTAAATTGCAAAAAATGCAAGCGGAAGTACAAGTTTTTAGCGTTAGTGATTATTGTAATGAGCAACTATTAGATATGACAACTAAAAAATTAGCTGTGTCCAGTTCTGATGTTGTGAAGATATTTGATCATCTTTACGAAAAAACACAAGCCGAAGGCAATGATGCCTATATTGTACCGATTACCGATTGGCATATTCTGAATAAAATAAAAAAAAGTTATCTGCAAATAACCAATAAGCATGTTTTATTTTGCCTACCGAAAGTATCTGAACAGGACAAAGATGAATTTATTTCTTTGGTAAAATATATGGATCGTTTCCGCAATATTCATATAGCTTTGATACAAGGACTCTTTCAGGACAAAATGTATAATCTACATTATTTAGAGCAGGAAGAACTGAAAGACATTTTACGCTTACATATTAATCAAAAAAGAAAATATATCGGTTGGCGTCACCATGTAAATGAGTTACGACAAAAAATAAAATTTCATAAAGATTTATTCAAACATAAGTTGTTAGTGAAAATGCACAATCCATATCAAGAAAAAATGGACAGAAAAAAGCCCATTCCTAAAATTATTCATTATTGCTGGTTTGGTGGGGAAATGCCGGAAAAAGTGCAACGATGTATTGCGTCTTGGAAAAAAGCTATGCCTGAGTGTGAATTAAAATGTTGGAATGAAAGTAATTTCCCGTTTGAAAAATATCCCTTTGCACAGGAAGCTTTGGCAAATAAAAAATGGGCATTTATCTCGGATGTAGCTAGATTACATGCTCTGTATTACGAAGGCGGTATTTATTTTGATACAGATTTGGAATTATTGAAGCCTTTAGATAAATTTTTAAATGATGATGGCTTTACATCTTATGAATCATTAAATCTGATTGCTATGGCTGCTATTGGGTTTAAACAGTATCATCCTTGGATAGGACAGATGCTGTTATGGTATCAAATAGTACATTGTGATGATGATTATACGGAAATTGCCAATACTAAAATTGTTAGTAAAATTACCAGGTTACTATATGGGGTAAAATTAAAAGGACAGGAGCAAGTACTAGCAAATGGGTTGCACATTTATCCACGTGAGTATTTTTCACCGAAAGAAGAAAAAGATAAATGGCTAGTAACTGAAAATACGTATTGTATTCATCATTTCACGGGAATGTGGTAAAAGAATAAATTATAAGGAAGTTTTTATTATGAAAATTTTATTGCTTAATTTATGGCGTGTTGTAGGGTCTAAAGGTGGTACGGAAAAAGTATTTTTTAATATGGCCAATGAATTGGCGGAAAAAGGATATCAAGTTACTGCTTTAGCAATGGAAAATAAAGAAGGTCAGCCGTTTTTCCATGTAGCGGAAAACGTAAATTATATTAATGCTGGAGTAGGTTTTGAAGTTAAATTTTCTGCTTGGGAAAATTTATGGGGGAAAATTATGCCCGGATAAGAATAAACGACATATGTATAGAGATAAAATTGTAGATCAGCAAAAGGCTGCTAAACTAGAGCCTATTATAGAAAAAATACAACCAGATATTATTATTTCTTATAATGCTGAGGCAACAAGGTTGATTAAGTTGCATACAAAGCTCAAGTGTCCTGTTATCACGATGTTTCACTTTAATCCTTCTCATATTTTAGAAAATTGTACTATGGATACCAAGATAGCTTTATCAATGAGTGAATGCATACAAGTACTTTTGCCAAGTTTTATTGAAGAAACACGTCAATACATTAAGAATAAGAATATTGTAAGTATTGCCAATTGTGTACCGCAATATAATGAATACAACAATACCGTCAAGAAAAATGTTATTATCAATGTTGGTAGATTAGATAGTGTACAAAAACGTCAGCATTTATTAATAAAAGCATTTGCTTTAATTGTAGAGCAATTTCCTGATTGGAAAATTGAATTTTGGGGTGAAACAGATTTTGATGAGAAATATTATAATTATTGCAAATCATTGATAAAAAAACATCACTTAGAAAAAAATATTGCTTTTAAAGGCACTACTAATGATGTAATAGGTAAATTGAAATATGCAAAAATATTTGCCTTTCCTAGTTCTTTTGAAGGTTTTAGTTTAGCTTTAACTGAAGCAATGAGCTTTGGATTACCAAGTATAGGATACCAAAATGGCATCTCTGTTAATGAAATTATTATTGATGGTAAGACAGGCTATTTGTGTGCTGATGGAGAATGTGCTCTAGCTGAAGCTTTGAAAAAGTTAATGCTCGATGATGATTTACGCGAAAAAATGGTAGTTGTGGCTAGGCAGGAAATGAAAAAATATGCTCTGAAAAATATATGGTAACAATGGGATGAATTAATAAGAGAAGTAGGATTCAATACTACAGAATAATGGAGTGACGATGGTTAAAACTGTTGAATGAAAATTAGTGGGAGTGGGATAAAAATGGTATTTTTTTCAGTTATAGTACCTGTTTATAAAGTTGAAGATTATCTAGAAAGATGTATAAAATCTATATTGCAACAAACATATAAAAATTTTGAATTAATTTTAGTATATGATGGTTCACCTGATAATTGCGGTATAATGTGTGATGAATTTGCTAAAAAAGATGATAGAATTATTGTTATTCATCAAGAAAATGCTGGTCTAAGTGCAGCTCGTAATGCAGGGCTTGCTATTGCGAGGGGAAAATATATATTATTTGTCGATTCGGATGACTGGATTTTAGAATCGACAACAATAAAATTAGCAGATATTATCAATAAAAAGAATCCTGATATTATTGTTTTTGGCTATAGTAATATATATGAAAACAAAGAAGAGCAGGTAATTTATAATGTTGAGGGTTTGTCTTTAGAAAATATTAAAGAAAAATTTGTCAGTGATAGTTGGAGAAATTTTGCTTGTAATAAATGCTTTAAATCAACACTGTTTAACAATAAAACATTTCCTGAAGGGGGACAATGCTATGAAGATTTATATTTAGTACCACAATTAATTGCTGAAGCTAAAAATATATATGTTTTACCAGATAGTTTATATGCATATAATCAGAATAATGTTAGTAGTATCACGAAAAATGTTGATTCTAAAAAAGAATATGATTTTTTCTTGGCTTTATGGAGTAATTATAATTTAGCTGTACAGCTAAATTTAATGTGTCAAGAAGAATGCAGATGTAATGCTTTAGAAAGAGCGTATACTGCAATATTAAGATATTTTGACGATAAAAAATTATCAGAGGAAAAGTTTCGCTATATGCGTAAGTTTTGTGCAGAGCAGATGCAATATAATCTAGGTAATAATAAATATAAACATAAAATTTATCATAATATAGCTAAACTGTCTAAAAAAGAAAATCATTTACTTGATTATTATCAATATTTATTTAAATATGTTTTTAGTAAAATGATATATAAATTAATTGATAAAAATAAATAATATAGTGAGGTGCCGGAAATGTCTTTAGCAATATTAAAATGCTTAGCAATTGGTGTTATCGGCTTAGCTGTTGCCATAGGAAAAGGTACTTTTTTAGGCATTGCTGCAGGTATTGCCTTAATAGCTTGTATTTTAGACAAGGAGCGTTTTGCTAATTTTAGGAATAAAACGTTTAATTTAACTATGGTTTTATTTCTAATATATGTAGGGACTATAGCTGTTAGTTCTATGATTCAAGATAATCAGCAAGGGTTACGGATGGTAATGCGTGACTTTGAAAAAATAGCACCCTTTTTAATAATGTATATTTTTATAGGTAAAGTACCTTGGAAAAAGGCAGTGCAGTTTGGTGCTATAGGATTTGTATTAGGTGTGATAATTGGTGAAGGAAGTGTTTTTGTAGAATACTTTAAACAGACCGGTATATTGTCTAATAGATATGGAGGTATATATGGACATCCCAATGCAGCTGGTTCTTTTTGGGAATTAACTATACCCTTTTTGATATTTTTAGTATATGAATATCGTAAACAAATAAGCTATGCTTTTCCACTGGGAATTATTTTATTAGGAACTTTTATTTGTTTATATTTATCAAGCTCTAGAGGTGCCATGATGGCCGTAGTGGCGGAAATCATGACGGTTATGTTTATTTATTTTTATAGAAAATATCAGCTGCATAATTGGTTGAAATATGCAGTTATTACGGTTTTATCAATAGGCATTATGCTAGTGCTGTTTGCTAAATGTGGTGCACACAGCTATGATTCCGAACGCATTTTATTATGGACTGCTGCTTGGCAGATGTTTTTAGATTATCCTTTGCTAGGCGTAGGTTTTTCTCAATGGGGAGATGTCTATAGAGCCGCATATTTAAGTCCCTTAGCTAAAGAGCCAATGCTACCACATCCGCATAATTTATATTTGTTTATCTTATCAGAAAGTGGCTTAATAGGTTTTTTAGCTTATTTTACTATGATTTGCGGACAGCTGAAAATTGCTTTGCATAATAGTTTACAGATATTCATTAAAGAAGGGTCTTTAGTGAATATCGCAGATATGTTTTTAGTTCTTTGCGTAGGTATGCTGATACATAATTTAGTAGATGTACATGCTATTCATCGATATTATTTATTAGTGTACTTTTTCTTTTGGGGGTTATGCTGCTTAAAATTTGAAGACAAGAAAGTATAATTTTACATAAAAACTATGAAGGGGAAGGCGTTTTATGTTATTTAATTCATATGAATTTTTATTGGTATTTTTACCGATTACGCTAATTTGTTATTATCAAATTGCTAAACATTTTCAATCGATAGGAGCTAAGTACTTTTTAGTATTGGCTTCTTTGGTTTTTTATTCTTATTGGGATATAGCTAATTTACCAATATTGTTAGTTTCTATTTTAGTTAATTACAGTATTGGTCATTTTTTAGAAAAGAAACCAAGCAAAAAGCTTTTATTTTTAGGAATTGCTTTCAACTTGGCTTTTTTGGGTTATTTTAAATATACAGATTTCTTTATTCAAAGCATTAATGAAGTGCTAGATACTGGTTTTGCTTTGTATAATATCGCTTTACCTCTAGGCATTTCGTTTTTCACTTTTACCCAAACAGCATACTTAGTAGATGTTTACCGCGGTGAAACAAAAGAATACAGTAAAAGTGATTATTTACTTTTTGTAACGATTTTTCCCCATTTAATTGCCGGTCCTATTTTATATCATAAAGATATGATTCCGCAGTTTTCTGTAGCAGAAAATTATAAGTTGAATTATAAAAACTTAACTTTAGGTTTAACTTGGTTTACTGTAGGATTGTTTAAAAAAGTAGTAATAGCTGATAAATTAGCTGAATGGGCTAATATTGTGTTTAGTAATAGTACAAATTTAACTACATTAGATGCATGGGGGGGGCACATTAGCTTATACTCTGCAATTGTATTTTGATTTTTCCGGTTATTCGGAGATGGCGATTGGTTTGGGGTTAATGCTTAATTATAATTTACCTTTAAATTTTAATTATCCTTACCGTGCCTTGAGCATCATTGATTTTTGGCGCCGTTGGCATATGACATTATCTGCTTTTTTAAAAAATTATTTGTATATTCCATTAGGTGGTAATCGTACCGGACATCATATGCGTAATATTCTAATTACTATGTTTTTAGGCGGATTATGGCATGGTGCTGGTTGGACTTTTGTTTTTTGGGGAATATTACATGGCGTTTTTATTTGTGTTAATCATTTATGGCGTAAAACTAAAATTGCTTTACCTAAATTTATTTGTTGGTTACTGACATTTAATGCAGTAAATATTGCTTGGGTATTTTTTCGTGCGAACAGTTTTACGGAGGCAGTTAATATTATAAAAGCCATGGTTGATTTTGATAATTTTTATTTGCCATATCGTGCAAGTTGGGAGAAATATATTGATGCAGCTTGGATGAGTGAAGAAGTTTTATTGAAGTCAGATAGTTTATTGAGAATTATATTATTTTTGCTTTTATCATTTATTATCATTCGCTTTGATAAAGTAGAACGCTTAAATAAATATTTTTATATTGTCTTACTGGTCTTCTTGTTTGTTTTTGCTTTTTTGAAAATAGGTAATATAAGTGAATTTTTATATTTCCAATTTTAATCAATATTTGACTAGGAGATGAGAAAATGCAATATAAAAAAATTTTTTGGAGTACGATAATTCTTATAGTTTGTATACTGAGTAGTATTTTTTGTGCAACTATAATGGTAGATCCCTTAGGAATTGTAAAAGCACCGACGATTAAGGGAGTTAATAATTATAAAGTAGAACAAGGATATTATTTAGATATGTGGAAGCCTTATCAGTTTAAAGATATGAGTACCAAAGTTGTATATATTGGTACAAGTAGAGTATTGTTGGGCTTTCGGAATCATGAAGTTGGTTATAAAGATAATGAAGTGTATAATTTAGCTTTCAATTCTTTATCTCTAGCTGAAATGGAAAATTATTTAAAATTCGCATATAAAGTACATAAATTAGAAAAAATTTATATAGGACTTGATTTTTTTCAATTTGATAAGAATAGTTTTTATGCTAATGATAGTAATTTTTCCCGTGACCGATTAGAAAAAATTATTAATAATAATCAAAGTTTTATTCGGCTAAGTGATACTTTCCGTTTGCATGACAAATTAATAAAAACAGTGAATGAAAGTAGAAAGAATCCAGATAAAGTATCGGAATATTGTAATGGTTGGCTTGTTGAAAAAGAAAATGCAAGTACAAATTTAAATGCATATTATGGTGTACTTAATCAATATATTACACGATATAGAAGATGGCAGTATGAACCAAAAACTATGGAGTGCTTGCAACGTATCGTTGCGGAAGCTAAGAAAAATAATGTAGAAGTACATGTATTTTTCAATCCGATTAATATCGATTTACAGGCATTGATTTATGCTACAGGACATAGAGATGATTTGTTTTATGTAAAGAGCCAAGTTGCTGATATTGTCGGAACATTATATGATTTTAACTTAGCTAATAGTTATACTGAAAATAGGAAATTATATCATGAAGGTTCTCATTATTTGAGTAAATTTGGTGATATGATGAAAGCTGATATGCATACTAAAAAAGATACTGAGAGAATGCTTATCATAACTCCGGAGAATAAGGAAGTTCAATTAGCTAAAGAAATAATGTATATGCAGCAGTGGAAGGAAGCAAATCAAGAATATTACAATACATTACAAAAGAAAGTAAAACTAATAGAACAAAATAAACTTAAGAAAATTAAAAAAGGTGATTTTAAAGATTATATTGGGTTCTAATATGTAAGCTTTTCCCTCAAAACTAATGGCAAACTATACTTTATTTTTTCATAGTATTAGTTTTAGGATGACGGATATTTCAATATTAGAAACAGATTAAGGAGTACTTTGAGATTTGTATAATTGAAACTATTAAAGAAAAAGCGTGAAAATATTAATAATAATAAAAATCAATACTTAAAATAAATAATTTTATACAAGTTCTTTTAAACATCAAGCAATATTAGATAATCAGTTTACTATTTACTATTAAAAAAACTAAAAAAGTAAGATAATGTAAATTTTTCGCAAAATTTTATATTGCACCACTATTATCATTATGTTACAATATATACACAATTCTCTGACTAGCTAGTCAGCAAAAGGACGGATATAATGTTTCGTAAAGATAAATGGTTTAAAATAGGGTGGGGTTACTTTGTAATCATGTTTTTCTTAGAAGCAATCCTGCCTGAATGGATGGGCGAGGAAAATGGAGTTCTGGAAAGTCTTCAGCTGGTATGGCTTTTAGGCGGTATTTACTACGCTTGGAAGCTGCGCAAACAAACATTACAAACTTGGGGCGGACAAAAGCTTGCTTTATGTTATGCAGGTATGATTTATTTCTTTTTACTTGTTATGCGTGAAATCAGTTGGGGTAGAGCACTATTTTTAAATCCTGATGGCAGTATCTATGAATACAGCCAAATGGGAATTTATGGAAAAATGGTGCATCCTTTAGTAACCATCCTCATAATTTTATTGCTGTATATGTGCTATAAAGCTAATATCAAGCAATTATTACAAAAAGTAAAATTACCGTTAAAATCTACAATTTTATTATTGCTCTTCATTTTTATGTCCTGGGTTGGCGAAAAAACCAATTTCGTCGGATTTCATGGGCAAGTTGCCGAAGAACTGGCAGAATTTGGTGCATATATGATGATGTATTGCCTAGTACGGAATATCGGTAAGAACTTAAAAAAACAACGGTAATTTCCTGGATACCATTAATGAGCGCTTACAAGAGTACTTTAGATAAAGTGCTCTTGTATTTTTATTTGTAAATTGCTTGCTGAATTTATTTAAAAATGTTACAATGAAAATACATGAATGCAAGTCGTTTTCATGCAAATATTAGTCCACTATGATAAATAGTTAAGCCCATACGGAGGTACTGTCAATAGTTTTGCGCAAATTTCTTTAGACATCCTAGCAGAAGTATAG